>Ga0196963_10000404_pt1 | contig 40681 bp, 31 predicted proteins | sample S1_5metaG_FD_148600 | JGI IMG/M metagenome (GOLD analysis project Ga0196963, IMG submission 148600) | Soil microbial communities from Anza Borrego desert, Southern California, United States - S1_5 | ecosystem: Environmental > Terrestrial > Soil > Desert | place: USA: California | collected... | reverse complement strand
GCACGGCGACGGTGCAGATCGCCTCCGTCAACAACCGCGGTTGCCAGATCTCGCTGAAGAGCGAGCTGCGCAACCTCGAGCTGGAGGAGGAGGTCCGCCGCCGCGTGCGCGAGACGCTGGTGCGCGGCTCGATCACGGTGCACGTCTCCTACGTGTCGGCGCAGGCCCTGATGATGGACACCGAGCGGCTGCTCCAGGCGTGGCGCGAGCTGGCCGAGCTGGCGCGCTCGGTCGGCGCGCCGACGCCGGCGCTCGAGACCGTCGCCGAGCTCCAGCACTTCGGTCGCGCGCACGGCGACGCCGGCGCGCGCGCCACCATCCTCGGCGCGGTCGACCAGGCGGTCGCCGGCGTGGTCGCGGCGCGCGGGCGCGAGGGCACGGCACTGGCGCAGGCGTTCCGCGCGCACGCTCGCGACCTGGGCATGGTCTGCGTCAAGATGCGCGCCGCCGCCCAGGGCCGCGTCGCGCGCCATCGCGAATCGCTGACCCTGCGGCTGAGGGAGGTCCTGAACGGACCGCACGCCGTCGGCGAGGACGTGCTGGTGCGCGAGCTCGCGCTCTACGCGGACCGCATCGACGTCACCGAGGAGCTGGTGCGCCTGCAGGCGCACGATGATGCGCTGGCGCGGCTGATCGACGGGCCGGTCGCGGCGAGCGACGCCGTCGGCCGCAAGCTCGAGTTCCTGCTCCAGGAGATCGGCCGCGAGGTCAACACCGTCGGCTCGAAGTCGAACGACACCGCGCTGACCGCGCTGGTGCTCGAGGCCAAGTCGATCTGCGAGCAGATGCGCGAGCAGGCGGCGAACGTCGCCTGATCCGCGCCGTCGCTATCCCGGCGCGGTGCGCCGCCGATCGAGGTGCGTGAACGTGTCGACGCGGCGTTGGCCACGCGCCAGCTCGCCGGCGATGATCTCGGCGATGCGCTCCATGGCGCCGCCGCCGCCCAGGATCGCGCGCGTGCGCGCCAGCGTCGCGACGCAGTCGTCGCGCGCCGGCCCGGACCACAGGCGCTCGACGTGCGCGACCAGGCGCGGGACGTCGAGCTCGCGCTGCAGCACCTCGGGCACGACGCGCGCGCCGTGGACGATGTTGGGCAGGCCGATGTGCTCGACGTTCAGCAGGTGCCGCGCCAGCGCCGCGCTGGCCGGGTCGGTGCGGTAGGCGATGACGTGCGGCAGGCCGATGATCGCCGCCTCGAGCGTCGCGGTGCCCGACGCGATCAGGCCGACGTGGGCGCGCGCGCACAGCTCGCGGTAGCGGCCCTCGACCAGCGGCCGGTCGGTGTGGGCGCGATACAGCGAGCGGTCGAGCTCCGGCGCCTTGGCGATCGCGATGACCACGCGTCCGCCAGGCGCGCCGGGGGTCTCGGGCATGCTCAGGCGCGGGACGGCGGCTTCGGCGGCGCGGGCCAGCACCGGCAGCAGGCCGTTGATCTCCTTCACCCGGCTGCCGGGCGCGACCAGGAGCAGCCGATCGTTGGCGTTCAGCCCCAGCTCGGCGTCGAGCGCCGTGGTGTCGATGGCGGTCGGGATCATGTCCGGCAGGGGATGGCCGACGAAATCGGCGGCGCCGCCGTGGCGGGTGAACAGCGGCGGCTCGAACGGGAACAGGCAGAGCACGCGGTCGATCGACTGCGCGATGCGCTTGGCGCGGCGCGGGCGCCACGCCCAGACCTGCGGCGCGACCAGGTGGATGAAGCGCGTGCCGTCGCCGCGCACATCGGTCAGCCCGCGCGCCAGGCGCAGGTTGAATCCCGGGTAGTCCACGCTCAGCACGACCTTGGGCCGGCGCGCGCGGATCAGCGCCTTCAGCCGGCGGCCGAGCGCGACGAACTCCGGCAGCCGGGCGAGGACCGGCAGGAAGCCCATGACCGCCAGACCATCGCTGTTCTGCTCGATCTCGGCGCCGGCATCGCGCAGGTGGCTGCCGCCCATCGCGGCGACGACGAGGTCGGGGTCGCGCCGGCGCAGGCGTTCCACGACCGCGGCGGCGTACGCATCGCCGGATGCCTCGCCGGCGAGGACGAACAGATCGCAGAGCGGGCTGAGCGGCACGCGACGCATGCTCGCGCGCGCGGCATGCCGTGAAAGCCACGGCGATGGCCCTCGTCGTCTGCTGATCGCGCGCGCGGATCCGCGCGGCGAAACCGATCCCTTTCCTCTTGTGGGTCCAGGGCGTCGCAGGAAGGTCTCCGGGCGGTTCTGCACCCATCATGGCGAAACTCGTCTGCCAATCCGGACCGCACGCGGGACACGAGTACCCGCTGAGCAAGGACGTCACCGTCCTCGGCCGGTCCAGCGACTGCGACATCAAGATCGCCGACGCGATGTCCAGCCGCGCGCAGTGCGAGGTGCGCCGCGACGGCAAGCTGTTCACGCTGGTCGACGGCGGCTCGCGCAACGGCACCTACCTCAACGAGAAGAAGGTCACCGAGCGGCCGCTGACCTTCGGCGACCGGATCCGGGTCGGCGAGGTCGAGTACCTGCTGGTCAAGGAGGCGGGCGACGTCGAGCTCAAGGACCTGCTGACCAAGTACGACGTCGCCGAGAAGATCGGCGAAGGCGGCATGGGCATCGTCTACCGCGCGACCCAGAAATCGATGGGCCGCCAGGTCGCCCTGAAGGTGCTCAGCCCGAAGTACGCGGCGCGCCCGCGCTTCGTCGAGCAGTTCATCGAGGAGGCGCGCGCCGCCGGCAAGCTCAACCACCCGAACATCGTCCAGGTCCACGACGTCGGCACCGAGAACGGCATCCACTACTTCTCGATGGAGCTGATCGAGGGCCGCACCTGCATGGAGATCCTGCGCGAGCAGGGCTCGTTCACGGTCGCCGAGATGCTCGAGATCGCCCTGCAGATCGGCAAGGCGCTCGAGTACGCGCACAACCAGCGCCGCATCCACCAGGACATCAAGCCCGACAACATCATGGTCGCCTCGTCGAGCGGGGTGAAGCTCGCCGACCTCGGCATCAGCAAGAGCTTCGACGAGGTCGCGACCGAGGGCAATTCGCGCCGGGTCATGGGCACGCCGCACTACATGGCGCCCGAAGCGGCGATGGCCAAGAAGATCGACCACCGCGTCGACATCTACAGCCTCGGCGCGACGCTCTACCACCTGCTCAGCGGCAAGCCGCCGTACTCCGGCACCAGCGCCACCGACGTGCTCAAGGCGCACGTCATGGAGCCGCTGCCGCCGCTGCAGGAACTGAACACCGACGTGCCCGACGACGTCGCGGCGATGATCGAACGGATGATGGCGAAGAATCCGGACGACCGCTACCTGACCGCGAGCGCGGTGGTCGAGGAGGTCCGCCGCCTGCAGACCGGCCTCGGCCTGGGCACCGAGCGCATCGCCTCGTCCGACACCATGATCCTGCGCCGCCTGGCGCGCGGCGGCGATCCGTCCGGCGCGGCTCCGGTGCTCGCCGGCGGGACGCGTCGCACCGGCGACACCGGGCCGCGGTCGACCCGGCCGCGCGACCCCGGCATGACCACCGGCAGCCGCACCCGCGGCGGCGAGGACGTCGAGCCGGGCAGCGACCGCCTGCGCCAGGTGCTGATCGCCGGCGTCGTCGTGCTGGTGATCTTCATGGTCGGGATGTTCTGGCCGCGCGGCCAGGCGCTGCCGGTGCCGGCGCCGAAGACCGCGCCGGTGCCGCCGGCGCACGCCGCCGCGACCTCGACCCCGGACAAGACCGCCGATCCGGAGCCGACCACGCCGAGCGTCGAGCACGCCGGCGACGATCGCGCGCGCGCGCAGGCGGCCGAACTCGAGAAGATCGAGCGCGAGCTCGAGGCGCGCGGCGACCGCGCCGATCTCAACGCGCTGCTGGCGCGGCTGAACGAGCCGACGCTGGCGCGGGTCGAGCCGCAGAACCGCGCGCGCAAGAAGAAGCTCGAGGACGAGCTGGCCAGGAACCTCGAGCGCCGGCGGCTCGCCAACGTCGTCGAGGCCTTCGGCGCGCTCGAGGCGGACGTCGTCACCCTGACCCGCGAGCACAACTACGACCTGGCGCTGTCGCGCCTCGCCGCCTTCCCGGGCGCCGGCGAGGCGAGCGTCGCCGACCGGCTCGGCACGCTGCGCGACCGCGTGCGCAAGGACAAGGACGCCTACCTCGCCAACCTCTCCGCGCGGACCAAGCAGCTCGGCCAGAGCGGCGACGCCGCCGGCCTGAAGGAGCTGCGCGACCAGCTGCCGCCATCGCTGATCGGCTCGGCGCTCGAGCAGGAGATCATCGCCGCCATCGCCACCCTCGAGAGCGCCGCCGCCGCGCGCAGCGCCGAGGTGGTGAAGAGCACGGTGAACGAGCTGGCGCGCTGGAACCTCGACAAGGTGCGCGATCTGCACGCGACCCATCGCAAGGCGATGGGCGACTCCGCGCCGGGTGCGCAGATGGACGAGCACCTGCGCACCGTCGCCGGGCTCGACGCGTTCACCGTCGCGCTGGCCGCCGTGCTGAAGACCGCCGCGCCGCTGCGCCTGAAGAGCGACATCGGCGCCTTCCGCGAGCCTGACCTCATGGATGCCGACGCGCGCGCGCTCAGGCTGCGCACCAGCGACGGCGGCATCGCCGATGTCGCCTGGTCGACGATAAAGGACGACGCCATCGCGGCGGTCGCGGCGCGCGTCCTCAAGGACCGCGCCGCCGACCACAAGGCGGCGCTCGACGCGCTCAAGGCGGCACGCGCGGCGAAGTGAGGCGGTTCGAAGCGCGAAGCCCGCAGCGCGACGCTCGCCGTCGTCCTTCCGCCCTTTGCCGGTTCTCCGCTCCCGGGGCGGGCGGTAGCATCGACGCGTGGGCGAGGAATCCGGCAAGTACAAGGGCACCAAGGGTCCGCGCGGCAACTCCGGGCTGGGGCGGCTGCGTCGCGCCGCGGGGGGCGGGCGCGGCGCCGAACGGGTCGGCGGCATCGAGCGGCGGCTCGAGGACGACACCTTCCTCGAGCGCATGGCGCCGGTGCGCAAGGCCAGCCACACCGGCGAGGGCCTGCTGGCGAAGTTCAACCGCCTCGCCGCCGAGGTCCCGCCCGAGGCCGCCGCCGCGCAGGCGCTCGACGGCGAGGTCTGCGGCTTTCCCGGCGCGCTGGTGGCGGTGCGCGCACCGGATGCGCGCGAGGTCCAGTGCCAGGTGCGCGCGGGGCTCAAGAAGCGCATCGCCGGCGTGCGCAACCCGCTCGCCGTCGGCGACCGCGTCCGTTGGCGCGACGAGCCCGGCGGCGCGGTGATCGTCGCGGTCGCGCCGCGCACCAACCAGCTGTCGCGCGCCGACAGCCACAACCGCGCGCTGATCCACGTCCTGGCCGCCAACGTCGACGCGATCGTCATCGTCTCGTCCCTGGCCGAGCCGACGCTCAAGCCGGCGTTCATCGACCGCTACATGATCCTGGCGCGCGCCTGCGACGTGCCGGCGATGGTGGTGATCAACAAGGCCGACCTCGGCGACCCGTCGCGCGTCGTCGAGATCTACCGCGCCCTGGATCTGCCGGTGTACACCACCTCGGCGACCCGCGCCGACGATCCGGAGGTCGCGCGCCTGCGCGCCGACCTGGTCGGGCGCTCGTCGGTGTTCGCCGGGCAGAGCGGCGTCGGCAAGTCGAGTCTGGTCAACACGCTCTACCCCGGGATCGGCGCGCGCGTCGGTGACGTCGACGCCTCCGGGCTCGGCCGGCACACCACGACCGCGGCGCGCAGCTGGCTGGTGCCGGGGGGCGGCCGGGTCATCGACACGCCGGGCATCCGCGAATGCGGCATCGCCGGGCTGACCGCGCTCGACGTCGCGCTGCTCTATCCCGATCTCGCCCGCTACCAGGGCCAGTGCCACTTCACCGACTGCACGCATGTGCACGAGCCCGGCTGCGCCGTGTCCGAGGCCGTGGAGAAGGGCGACATCGCCTTCTCGCGCTACGACAGCTACTGTTCGATCGTGCGCGACGATCTGGCGCTCGGCGGCTGAGCGCTGACGATCGCGCCCCCGACGCAGGAGTGATGCAGGACGGACCATGAGCGATTCGCCGCAACCCCTCCTGCGCATCGCCGCCGGACCCGCCGCCGGGCGCGCCTACCCGATCCCGGGCAGCCGCGCGACCATCGGGCGCGCCGGCGGCGAGGCGGACATCGCCATAGACGACGGCAAGGCGAGCAAGCTGCACGCCTGCTTCCTCCAAGCCGACGGCGGCTGGCAGATCGAGGACCTCGGCTCGCGCAACGGCACCGCGCTCAACGGCACGCGCCTGGCCGCCGCGGCGGCGCTCGCGCCGGGCGACCGCGTGCGCATCGGCCTGACCGAGTTCGAGTTCGCGTTCGCCGCGCGCGACGGCCTGCGCCTGCGCGTCGCCTCCGGGATCGAGCTGCCGCTGGTCGGCGCGCGCCTGGTGCTCGGCCGCGCCGGCGGCGACGCCGACATCGCGCTGGCCGACGACAAGGCGAGCAAGCGCCACGCCCGGCTCGATCACGACGATGGCGGATGGACGATCGCCGACCTGACCTCGCGCAACGGCACCTGGGTCAACGAGGAGCGGCTCGAGGCCGAACGCCTGGTGCGGCTGAAGCCGGGCGACGTCGTGCGCATCGGCACCACCGAGATGACGGTCGTGGGCGGCGATCCGGCCGCCGCCGCGATTGCCGCCGCGTCCGCCAGGACCGCGTCGCGCGGACCGGCGCGCGGCATCGCCGATCCGACGCCGAGCGCCGCGCACGTGCAGGCCGCCGTCCGCGATCCGGGCCACGAGAGCACCGCGACGCGGATCGTGCCGCGCGACGCCAATCGCGAGCCGCGGCCCGAGCCGGTCGACGCCCACGTCATCGCGCGCGAGATCGGCCTGCCGCCGATGGCGGTGAAGGGCCTGCTCGTGCTGCTGGTCGTGGTGCTGGTCATCGTCTTCGGCGTGCCGGCGCTGGACCGCGCGGTCAATCCGCCGCCGCCGCCCGCCGATGGCGAAGTCCGGGTCGGCGGCACGAGGCCGCCGGCGACCGCGGTCGAGCGCGTCGTCGCCGGCCAGCCGGCGCAGGCGCCGGTCGAGCCGATCCGCACGATCACCCCGGCGGCGCCTCCGATCGCCGATCCGGAGCCCGAACCCGAGCCGGAGACGCAGCCGATCGCGGCGCCCGCGGCCATCGCGCCCCCGGCCGCGCTGCCGGAACTCGCTCCGCCGACCACCGACGCCAGCGCGCCCGCGCTGATCCCGCGCCTGGTCGCCGCGACCTACATCGGCGGCCCCGGCGATCAGCGCATCAGCCATCTCGAGATCACCGCCAAGGGCACGATCGTCGCGCGCGGCGACGGGGTCATCGCGGTGTACGAGCGCGGGTGCGTCGGCGGCACGATCAGCATCGGTCCGCCCCCGCCGGCCCTCGATCCCGGCGATGCCTTCAGCCTGCACCGCGACAACGTCGCCTGGCGCTTCTCGCGCTCGGGCGATCAGCCCGCGGTCACGGTCGGCGCGCATCCGTGGTGGGCGTCGGCCGGGGCGCACGCCGACCCGGCGCGTGCGCTCGCCGCCTGGGCGCTGCCCGATGGGCTGGTCGGTTGCGCGTTCGCGTGCGCCGGCGCCGACACGCTCGCGGCGCGCGATCCGCGCGACGCCGCGCGGGCCAATGCCGCCCTGGCGCGCGGCTGGACGGCGACCACGTCGGGCGAGGCGACGCTCTACCTGGTGGCCGATGCGAGCGGCGCGCCGCGCGCTGCGACCTGGGTCCCGGGGGCGACCGCCGCGCACGCCGTCGACGAGGCCGGCCGCCTGTACCTCGCGCGCCGCGTCGCCGACGCGACCGACACCATCGGCCTGGGCGGCCGCGCCGGCGTCACGGTCCTGTCCGCGGATCTCAAGCGCGTCGTCCTGGCGCTCGACGCCGGTGCGCTCGCCGAGGGCGAGAACGGGGACGAGGCGTTCACGGCCATCGCGGTGCGCGACGGCGTGCTGGCGCTCGCCGGCCACACCACCGGGACGCGTCTGCCGGCGACGGCCAACGCGCTCCAGGCGAAGGCGCAGGACGGCGTCGAAGGCTTCCTGGTCGTCATCCGCCTGTGGTGACGGCGCGCGCTGACGCGCTCGCCGCGCCGGCGTGGTTGCGGCCTCCCGCCGGTCGCTAGCGTCCGCCGCGGGAGAATCCGATGGCCGAAGCCAATCCGTTCCAGTCACCGACGGCGATGAGCAGCGACCCCGTGGCCGGCGGCATCGACTTCCGCGCGGTGATCGAACCGCTCGCCCGGCGGCGCGGCTGGCTGGTATTCGCGGCGGTGCTGATGTTCATCGGCGGCGGGCTCTACGCGATCACGATCGTCGGCCTGGTCATCGCGTGGCTGCCGATCTGGCTCGGCGTCCTGTTCATCAAATCCGCCAACGCCTTCCGCGACGCGATGGCCACCGCCGATGCGGAACGGGGTCACGCCGCGATCCAGGCGCTGGCGACCATCCTGCTGATCTGGGGCATCTCGACGATCGTCCTCATGGCGATCTACGGCATCGTGCTCGCGCTGATGGTGACCGGGGCGATCTCCGGATTCACCATCCCGACCACGTCGATGTAGCCGCCGTCAGCCGGCGGCGAACTCGGTGTCGGGCCGGCACAGCAGGAACGGCTCGCCCCACTGGGCGGCGTCGGCGAGGTCCCAGCGCACCGACTCGGCCGGCTGCGTGAGCGGCGCCAGGCGCAGCCCGAAATCGCCGCCGTGGATCAGCAGCGCGGGGCCGTCGCCGCTCTCCTCGATCGGCGTGATCAGCGCGGCGGTCGGCGCCTCGGCGTCGCTCCAGCCGGTGATCGCGCACCACTGCCAGGTGCCGTCGCGCCACAGCCGCACCGCGCGCAGCGCGCGGCCGGGCCCGGTCTCCTTGAAGGTCGCCATGGTCGGTTCGGGCACGTTGTCGTTGGCGGGGATGTCGATGTACATGGCAGCGGCGGAGCCTCGCCCCGATTAACCGTCGGCGCCTCGATCAGCCAAGGCGCGAAGCGCGCGGCCGGGCGCCGGATCAGCCTGGCGGCGGCGCATCGGCCAGCAGCCGCACGCCGCGCTCGCGCCATGGCTGGCTGGAGCGCGGCGGTAGCTCGACCGGTCTGCCCTTGAAACGGCGGTGATGCCAGAAGTACTGGCCCGGGAATGCCGCGGCGACGGCGGCGACCTGATCCATGGCGTGCTGGCGCAGGGCCGCCTCGCCGCAGGCATCGGGCATCGCCGGTCGGCCCATGAAGAAGCGGTAGCGCCCCGCGCCCAGGCGCAGGCCGAAGCCCATGACCAGAGGCACGCCGGCGCGGCGCGCGAAGAAGGCGGGACCGCGGTGGCACGAGGTCGGGACGCCGAACAGCCAGCCGGGTTCGCCCTCGTCGGCGCTCGGCTTCTGGTCGGCGAGCAGGCCGAGGGCGACGGGCGCGCGCAAGGCGCGCAGCACGGTCACCGCGCTGGTCCGTTCGCCGTGGCGGGCCATGACGACGTCGATGCCGGCGGCGGCGCGCTGCCGGTTGATCAACTCGTCCATCGCCGCGTCGTGCTGGGCCTTGGCGTAGGCGAGCACGCGCGGCCAGGTCAGGCGCACGGCCCGGGCCGCCATCTCCCAGCAGCCGAGGTGCAGGGTGAGGAAGACCACCGACGGGTGCCGCTGGAACTGCGCGCGCTGCCAGGCCGGCGCCCACAGCTCGACGCCGTGCTCGGGACCCCACGGCCGTCCGATCGACCACATCACGACGAAATTGGCGCCCATCGAGGCGTAGGACCGTCGCGCGATCCGTCGCCGCGCCGGTCCCCCCAGGCCCAGGCACCGGGCCAGGTTGTCCGAGACCACCGCGCGGCGCACCCCGAGATGGAAGGCGAGCACGCCCAGCGCCGCACCGGCGCGATCGCCGGTGTCGGCCGCCAGGCGGCCGAGCAGGGACACCAGCAGCGAGCGCAGGCCGGGCACGGGAGCGCAGTCTTGGCCGGGCCCGGAACTCGGCCAGCCCGGCGACGGCCGCTGGCCCGACCGGCCGCCGAGCCGCTGCCCAGGCATACGGCATGGACATGAGCCCGCGCCGGGCTTCTCAGAAGCCGCTCTCCGGCCGTCTTGCTACACCCGGGGCCATCCCGTACCGTCCCGCCCCCCGGACCAGCTGGTTTCCCACCCATTCCGGTCCGTCTCGTCACTGGAGTCCGCCATGGCCATCAAGCGCGTGTGGATCGAAGAAGGCTGCATCGTCTGCAATGCGTGCGAGACCACCTGCCCCGAGGTCTTCAACGTCACCGAGGACAGCTGCAACATCCGCGCCGAGGTCCGCGTCGACGGCGCCCAGACGACCAACCTGACCGAGCGCTCCGAGCTCGCCGGCGCCTACGGAGCCGACCTGGCCGACCAGATCGAGGAGGCCGCCGAAGGCTGCCCGGTCGAGGTCATCAAGTTCGAGAAGGCGTAAGTCGAGTCGGCATCGGATCGCCGCGCCCGCCGGCCCCCGGCGGGGCGCGATCGCACGGCGAAGATCCATCTTTGCGCTCAAGCCGTGGGCGGACCGGCCGTTACTGGTTGGGACCGCCCTGGCGGGAGTCTGCCCTATGGAAATCCCTCGCGATCCACGACCCGTCGAGCCGCCCAGCCGGCGCCGTACCGGCGAGGCGGCGCCGTCGGCCGGACGCGGCGACGCGACCCCGCCCGCGGGCGAGGCCGTCGATTCCGCGGCGCTGACGCTGTCGCACGACCAGATCGCCAGCTACGTGGCGGCGTTGAAGGACCTCGCGCCCGAACGCCTGCACCGCGTCGAGGACCTGCGCGCGCGCGTCGCCGACGGCAGCTACCGCGCCGATCCCGACGAGCTCGCCGGCCCGCTGTACGACCTGCTCGGCGGCTGACCGATGATCGCGCGCACCCTGATCCGGACCGTGCTCGTCGCCGCGCTCGGCCTGTCGTGCGGCGCCGGGGAGGTCCGCGTGCTCGAGGACGGCAGCCCGGCCAAGCTCACGGGGCTGGGCAACGAGGCGCTCATCCAGGGCCGGCACGAGACCGCCATCCAGCACTACCGGCAGGCCCTCGCGCGCGACCCGCGCTACGTGCACGCGCTGTTCAACCTCGGCCTCGCGCACCAGCAGCTCGATCAGCTCGACGAGGCGCGGCGCTGGTACGACGAGGCGCTGAAGGTCGAGCCCGAGAACGCGCAGGTGCTGTGCAATCTCGGCTGGCTGGCGCACGCGGGCGGCGATTTCGCCGTCGCGGTCGCGCGCTTCGAGGAGGCCGCGCGCCTGACCAGCCACCAGCCGCGCGAGGCGGCCGAGCACTGGTTCAACGCCGGCGCGGCGCGCAGCGACGCGCGCCAGCACGGCGAAGCGCGGCGCGCGTACGAGGAGGCGCTGGCGCTCGATCCCGACCACTACGGCGCGCGCTACAACCTCGGCACGCTCTACCTCGGCGCCCTGGCCAGCGCGCCCAAGGCGCTCGACCACGCGCGCGCGCACCTGACGCGCGCGACCGAGCTGCATCGCGAGCGCTGCGACGCGTGGCTCAACCTCGCGCTGTGCCTGGAGCGCGCGCACGAGGATCCGCTGCCCGCGTTCGACCAGGCGGTGGTCTGCGCCTCCGTCGACGACGCGCCGCGCGCGCGCTGGCAGCGCGCGCTGTACTTCGACCGCTGCCAGCCGCCCAAGCGCACCGCGATGCGCGACGACCTGGTCGCGGTGCTGGCGCAGGCGCCCGATTTCCCCGAGGCGAACGGCAAGCTCGGCGCCTACGAGATGGCGATCGGCGACTACGACCGCGCCATCGAGCACCTCGCCCGCGAGGTCGCCGCGGCCAACTTCGATCCGCACGCGCGCATCGACCAGGAGGCGCACTACCTGCTCGCCGTCGCCTACGCCGAGCACCGGCCGGATCCGGCCAAGGCGCTCGAGCACGCGACCGCGTACTACCAGCTGCATCCCGACAGCGCCAAGATCCACGAGCTGCGCCGGCGCGTGCTCGGCTCGGCCGGGCGGCCGCGGACGACCGCGAGCGAGCAGCCGCAGCTGGTGCCCGCGGTGCACATCGCCCCGCCCGCGTCGGCGCCGCCGGCCGCGCACGGCCACGACGACCACGGCGCGCCTGCTCCGCGCGAGTCGCGCCAGGCGCGCGACGCGCACGGGCATTGAGCGCGCCATGACCGCCTGCGCCCACCGCTACCTGCGCGAACGCGACGCGTGCCCGCACCTCGCCGCCGGCGACGGCGACCGCTGCATCTGGCACAACCGCAAGGTCAGCAAGGACGGCGAGTACGTCGCCGCGCTGATCGGCGAGGCCGACGCGGCCACGGGCGGCGACCTCGAGGCGTTCCATCTCGCCGGCCTGCGCTGGCCGCGCGCGCGCCTCGGCGGGCGCCAGCTGCGCGACGCGGACCTGCGCGACGCGTCGCTCGACCTCGCCGATCTCCATCTCGCCGGCCTGCGCTGGCCGCGCGCGCGCCTCGGCGGGCGCCAGCTGCGCGACGCGGACCTGCGCGACGCGTCGCTCGACCTCGCCGATCTCCAGCTCGCCGACCTGCGCGGCGCCACCCTGCGCCGCGCCGGGCTGCGCGGCGCCGACCTGCGCGGAGCCAACCTCGAGAAGGCCGACCTCAGCGGCGCCAACCTGACCGGCGCCGACCTGCGCGGCGCCAACCTCACCGATGCGTGCCTGAGCAACGTCGTGGTCAACGGCGCGGACCTGCGCGGCGCGAACCTCGCCGGCGCGCAGCTCGGCGACCTGCGCTGGAACCGCCTGACGCGCTTCGCCGGCGTGAAGGGTCTCGAGGCGCAGCCCGAGCCCGACAGCCAGGAGACCCAGGCGTTCTTCGCGCCGCTCGCGCTCGGCGAGAACGACCAGGCGGCGACCGAGGCGTCGCAGCTCGCCGATCCCGACCCGGCCGCGGCGCGCACCAACGTCTGGACGCTCGCCAAGGGCACCGGCGCGGCGGCGTTGACCGCCAAGGGCTCGGCGAAGGCCTGGGCGCGCGGCCGCATGTCGCCAGCGACGCTCGCCGCCGTGGCGGTCGCCGTGGCCGTGGCTGCCTTCATCGGCGGGCGCCTGATGCATCCGGCGGTCCCTCCCGCGCCGACCATGGACGCCGCCGAGATCGCGGCGCGCGTGCGCGCCGCCGAGGAGCACGCCGCCGCCGCCGCCAGCGAGCTCAAGACGGTGACCGCGGAGAACCTCGCGCTGCGCGACCGCCTCGCCGAGGGCCGGCTCGACTACGACGACGCCACCGCCAGCGCCGACGCGCTGCGCCGCGAGCTGCGCGAGACCCGCATCGAGCTCGAACGCCTGGGCGGCATCGACGATCGCGCCGCGCGCCTCGGCGACGAGCTCGACCAGGCGCGCGGCCTGGCGTCGGGCCTGGCGCGCGCGACGACGCGCCAGGAGGAGATCGGCGCGATCCTCGCCGACGGCGTGGCCCGGCTCGAACGCGAACGCGACGCGCTCGCCGCCGCCGCGGTCGAGCTCACCGCGCGCGCCGAGGAAGGCGATCGCGCCTCCACCGAGGCCGCGCGCCTGCGCGGCGTCCTCGCCGACTGCGTGCGCGAGCGCGACAACCTCAAGCTGGCGTCCGATCGGCTGTCGGGCGAGCTGCTCGCGACCCAGGCCGATCTCGAGCGCTACCTGCAGCGCGCGCGCGGCAGCGGCCTCGACGGCCTGCTCGCCGACGACGCCGGCGGCGAGGAGCTGGTGGCGGTGGTCGCGGGCGAGCCGATCGCGCTCAGCGGCGATTACCTGGTGACGCTGCGCGTCGCCGCCGGCGACGCGCCGGGAACCGTGCAGACGCGCCTGTACGTGCAGCGCCCGCCGGCGCTGGCCAATCCCGACATCGCGGTGGTGCTGTACGACGAGCAGCGCCGGCCGCTGCGCCGCCTGAGCTTCGGCTTCCCGCACGTCGATGCCGGCGGCCCGTTCACCACCGCCAGCGCCACGGTCGCGTGCGAACGCTTCCCGGCATTCGCGCGCGTGGTCCTGGCGCCCGGTTCCGAGCGCGTCGCCGACTCGCGCTGAGCTCGAAAGTCGACGCTCGACGCTCGACGCTCGACGCTCACCACTGCAGCGGCGGCAGCGGCTCGCCGGCGAGGCGACGGATCGACGCGAAGGTCCCGCCGAACTGCCGCGAGTGCGGTCGGCGCCAGGAGTGCTGGCGCGGGCTGCCGATCGCGTTCAGCCGCCAGCCGCGCTGGTCCTCGCCGACCACCCAGTAGTGGTTGGTGACGCCGGCGCCGACGGCGGCGCTCCAGGCGACCTCGTACCACAGGATGGTCTCGGCGCCGCGCAGCGCGTCGAACGCCGCCTGGTCGGGGAAGGTGCCCGGTGGCGCGTCGGCGAAGCGCCGCCAGCCGAGCGTCGCGCCGGCGCCGCAGGTGACGATGAACGTCGCGTGCGGCCCGTCCGGGCTCGTCGCCGGCATGCGCCAGCAGCGGAACCAGGCGCGGCCGCTGGTGCCCGGGCGCGACGCGCGGTCGCCGGCTTCGAAATCGTCCTCGCGCGCGACCGCGGGCTGCGGATCGAACGCGGTCAGGCCGAGGATCTCCGACCACGGCCGCGCCGGATCGAGGAGCACCGGATTGAGCGCGGTGCGCGGCGAGATCGCGAACGGCGGGCGGCGCATGACGAACGCCTCGCAGCGCGCGGCGTCGGCGCCCGGCGCCGGGAAGGCGCTGCCGGCGCCGAGCGGCACGCCGAAGCGGTCGCGCGGGCCGCTCGCGCCGGTGCGCCGGTCGGTCCAGCCGTAGGCTTCGGCGCCCCAGCCCAGGCGGGCGGTCTCCTGCACGTACTGCAGCGCCGCCGACAGCATGATGCGCGCCTGGAACTCCTGCTGGGTCTGGCGGTTCTCGTCGGCGTCGCTGCGCATGCGCGTCAGGAAGGCGACGGTGATCCCGGCGAGCATCGCCGCGACGCCGGCGACGATGATCAGCACGGTGGCGCGACGGTGCATCGCCGGCGTGGAGGGCATGGCGATGGGCCTGGCGGGGGGAATGGTCATGGCAGGGCCAGCCCGACGTCGAGCGTCGCGCCGCCCGGCGTCGTGCGCATCGCGCGCGCGCCGCGCAGGGTGGTGCCCAGCGAGGAGAAGAAGAGCTTCATGCGCTCGCCGCTGAGCGGGCTGGTGACGTGGATGGTGACGGTCGCCCAGTGGCGGTAGTTGGCGACGAAGCGGCGCACCACGACGGTGGGCTCGGGCCAGTGGCTGGGCCGCAGCGGCAGCAGCGCGAGCGGTTGCGCGGAGCGCCCGTGGATGCCCGCGTAGTCCCATCGCGGGTCCGCCGGATCGGTGGTGACGAGCGCGCCGAAGCCGGCGCCCCAGTTGTCCCAGAAGGAGAAGTGGTGCTGGCTGACGCTGGGGAACAGCCGCGAGATGCAGAAGCCGCCGGCCTCGGTCAGGCGATGGATGTCGCGCGGGCCGATGTCCCTGGTCGGCGCGTAGAAATGGTCGGCGCCGTAGCCCGAGTCCTTGAACTCGTCCGGCACGTCGCCGTACGCGTCCATGTAGCTGTAGATGGTGTTGCCCGGCGCGTAGTCGGTCAGCGCGTAATAACCCAGCGAATCGCCGACGCGCTGCAGCAACTGGCCGTACCAGCGCTTGTCCGGATCCGGGTCGGCGCGGTTGGCGACGACGTGGTAGCTCCCGTACTTGCGCTGGTCGTGGGTCGCGCCGCAACCGCGCCACAGGCCCGCCGGGTGGTGCTGCGCCATGTCGTGGGCGAGGCCCTCGGCGGTCCAGTCGAAGGCCGCGAACGGCTGGCCGGCGGCGCGCAGCGGGCCGCTGCCGTCGCGCGGGTCGAGCGCCTCCCAGGTGTCGACCTCGTCGAAGCCGGCGTGGATGGCGGCGCGCATCAGGCCGTTCTCGATCGACAGCCGCTCGACCGCGGTCAGCGACTGGCTGGCGATGCGGATGACGGCGAAAGCGGTGGCGCAGACCGCCAGGCCGATCGACACGGAGACCAGCAGTTCGACGAGGGTGTAGCCGCGGCGTCGCGATGCTTGCGTGCGGTGCATGTCAGTTCCGCGATCCGGCGATGACCCGGCGGTCGTAGAAGACGAAGCGCGAGACCAGCGTCGCGCGCATGCGCGCCGAGGCCGGCAGGGGGCCGCGGTCGAGCTCGCCGTCTCCGTCGCGGTCGACGCCGTACCAGCCCATCCACTGCCGGCGGTACTCGGGCGTGTCGTAGGCCCAGCGCCGCTCGTTCGCGACGTCGTCGTAGTCCGGCCACTCGACCGGCGTGCCGTCGGTGACCTCCGACCAGCGCGCGCCGCGCGCCTCGTTCCAGAACAGCGCCGCCTCGGGATGCAGGCCGCGGTACTCGGACGACACCGCGGCGCCGCGCGAGTCGATGAAGTGACGCGTGCTGTCGGGCGCGTCGGGCGGCAGCGTCTCGGCGTCCTCCCAGGCGCGCCACTCGACCGACCAGCACACCAGCTCGCGCATCCGTTCGGCGGCGGCGAACGGTCGGCAGAGGTTGAAGCGCGCGCTGACGCCCCAGCTGGCGTCGAGCGCCGCGTGGTTGTCGGGGATGGTGCCGGCGCGGTTGTCGGCCGAGCCCAGCCAACCGTATTCGCCGCGCGCGCGACCGTACGAGGTCGGCTGACGCTCGCCGATCACCCGCCAGCCGACGTCGCCGGTGCCGTAGGTCGCGTCGCCGTAGGGGGCGTCGGCGATCAGTGCGCTCGGCGCCGGCAGCGGCGGGAAGCGCCCGACCGGCGCCGGCGGCGTCGCCGCGGCGAGCATGCCCATCGGGTTCTGCCGGCCGCCCGGGAACAGGTCGAACTGGAGCAGCGGGAAGTCGTGGCACGTCTGGCGGTTGAGCGGTCGCGGCGCGCCGAAATCGTAGGGATCGGTCGCCGCGTAGCGGTCGCTCCACGCCAGCGCCGCGTCGACCACCGCGCGGACGTAGGCGTCGGGCAGCGGCGCGCCGGTCGGCGGGTCGAGGCGCGCGCTGGTCGCGAGCAGCGTCGCGTTGGCGAGGTAGCTCAGCGCCAGGATTTTCGCCGGCGGCGGGAACACCGCGCTGTCGGAGGCCAGCCACGGCGGCGACGGGAACGGCGGCGGCATCGCCGGGATCGGACCATCGATCGTCGCGCTCAGATCGCCGGGCAGGACCGCCTGGGCCAGGGCGCGCGCCGCCAGCAGGTAGGCGTCGGCGACCGCGCGGTCGCCGGCCGGATCGACGCCGTCGACCAGCAGGTGCAGGTTCTCGCCGCTGACGCCGACCCCGCCGGGCGCGGCGTCGACGATCGCGTGCAGCTCGGTCGCGCCGGGCCAGGCGTTGAGGTCCCAGCTCGCGACCTCCCACGGCTGCGGCGGGCTGGGCACGAAATCCTGGTACGGCCAGCCGAGGCAGGGATGGCTGGGCAGCGCGTTCTGCTGCGCGTAGCCGAGCACGGCGAAGACCAGCTTCTGGGTCTCGGGCGGGACGTCGCCGACCGAGCCCACGCCGGTGTTGTGGTAGCCCGAATCCATGCCGATCTCGGCCGGCAGCGGCGTCGGGTAGGAGAGCGAGCCGCCTTCGCCGAGATGGCGCGCGATCTCGTCGCCGTCGCTGTCGAGGCGCCGCGCCAACGCGCCGGGCAGCGGCAGCATGCCCATGCCGCTGTGGTCGAGCATGCGCTCGAAGTCGACCGGCGCGTTGACGAAGGTGTTCTGCGCCAGGCGCTCGGACTCGATCTGCTGGCGCCAGAAGCTGTGGTCGGACTGCGTCCAGGCGTCGATCATCTGCGTCGCCATGGTCCCGGCGTAGAGCTGGAAGCGCGCCTGCTGCTGGGCGCGGATGCCGACCGGGAAGATCGCCAGCGCGGCGGTCACGGCGATGGCCAGCACGAGCAGCGACACGGCGACCTCGAAGAGCGTGGTCGCGCGCCGCCCTTGCGCAGGCATGCGCGGGACGTTGGTATCGCCGCCGTGTCCGAAGCTGCGTGTGCTGTCCATCATGTCCGCGACGCGGCGCGACCGTACGTGCCGGACGATCATTTCCATGTCGCCGCGCGGCCAGCGCGCAGCGTGTGCGGCGACTTTCGCCGCTGTGATTTCTTACGCGAAGAGGCTGCTTCCACCGCGTATCCTCGTTGCGCGGGACGTGCGGCGTTCACGCGCAACGGCAGCCGCGCCGCAGCGGGAGGATCGCCATGCTGAACCTCGCCCACGATGCGTTGCGCGCCGAGTGGATGATGGGCGGGCTGACGCCGCACCGTCGGCCGTTCCTGATCAAGGACCGCACGCTCGACGTCGCGCTGGTGGTGCAGTTCCTGCACGGCGAGGCGCGGGTCGAGGTCGAGGGCGAGACCTTCGTCAGCCGGCCGGGCGACGCGTGGTTCCTGAAGCCCGGCGCGACCCACACCGTCGAGCTGATCGGCGACGCGGTGCTCAGCCGCTGGTCGCACCTGCGCTGCACGCTGTTCGGGTCGCTCGACGTGTTCCGCCTCATCGAGCCGCCGCGGATATTCACCGGCAAGACCGCGGCGCGCATCGGCGACCTCAACCAGCAGCTGGCCGAGAGCGCGCGCGCCGACCACGACGACGTGCGCCGCGCGGTGCGCGCCAACGCCCTGACCTACGACCTGGTCGACCTGCTGCTGCGCGACGGCAAGCCGGTCGGCGGCGGCACCGCGCTGGCGGCGCGCGTCGCGCGCCTGGCGCCGGTGCTCGACCACATCGACCGCAACCTGCACCGGCCGCTGACGCGCGAGGAGCTGGCCAAGCTGCTGTCGGTCTCGTCGCCGCGCTTCTACGCGGTCTTCAGCGAGGCGATGGGCGTGTCGCTGCGCGAGTACCTGCAGCGCCGGCGGCTCGAGCGGGCCCGCCAGCTGCTGATCGCCACCCGCGACAGCGTCGAGGACATCGGGCGGCGCGTCGGCATCTCGAACCCCTGCCACTTCAGCCGCTGGTTCCGCAGCCGGACGCGGCTGACCCCGACGGATTACCGTCGACGGGTTGGGGACGAGGGGATCTAGGCGGGGCCCGGCTCCGTCAGGCCCGAGGCCCGCGGCCCGAAGCCCGAAGCCCCGAGGTCGGGCCCAGGGAAAGCCAGGTTCCTGCCGCGCGTCGCCGGACGGCCGGCTTGTCCGGTGCCTCGGGCGCGGTCGCGTCCGGTTCCGATCGTCAGGCCCGAATGGGCACCTCCCGCTCATACACCGGCGCCAGCGGGGGGCCGCGTGGGCGGTTCACACGCCTTGACCGCGTTAGCTTCAGGCCACGCCGGGTGGAGGCCGAACGAGGCTACCCCCGCCGCGTTGACCCCCGCAGAGGATGAACGGATATGTTGCGGAAACTCACACCCACCGTCCTGGCGCTGGCGATCGGCGCATCGTCGCTGTCGGCCGCCTCCCTGGCCGAGCGCGGCGAGCACATCGAGGCGATCAAGGCCTTGGCTGATCGCGGGTTGCGCCTGCCGGCCGAGCGCCTGGTCGCCGCCTACGCCAAGGCGGGCTATCCCGACGACGGCCAGGCCAAGGCCGCGGTCGAGTTCTACATGGCCGACGTCTTCCGATCGGCGGCGCCGTCGCCGCAGGACAAGGAGTACGAGGCGGCCTACGCGCGGCTCCAGCCGACCATCGAGAAGCTGGTCGAGACCGCCGGCGGCAAGCTGCCCGAGGACGTGAAGCACCTGCTCGGCGGCGGCGGCGGCAACAGCACCCTGCTGCGCCTGGTCAACGACGTGCTGCGCTGGATGAACCCCGATCAGCCGCCGCCCCTGGTCATGACCGACGAGAAGGTCGAGCAGATCAACCGCTCGGTCAAAGGCGTGATCGAGTCGGCCAAGAAGGACTACGCCGCCGCGAAGAAGAAGATCGAGGCCCACGCCGCCAAGGAGGAGGAGGTCTGGAACCTCCCCGAGGACTCCCCCGAGGCGATGAAGATCAACATGGACGCGGTCGAGCTGCGGCTCGACGCGATGCGCCCGCTGTACTTCGCGCACCTCGCCCTGCGCGAGGTCGTCTCGCGCCACGCGGCGTTCACCAGCGACGGCGGCAAGAAGGTCGATCCGACGCCGGCGAACGACTTCCTGCGCACGACGCTCTCGTCCGAGCGCGAGATGCTCGAGAAGTGGGACTACGAGTTCAGCGACTACCATCCGCAGCTGAAACTGTTCATGGCGATCATGTTCGGCGAGGCGCTGCGCCAGGAGGTCAAGGGCGTCAGCGCCGAGGACGCGCAGGGCCACTTCTTCAACCAGGCGCTGATCGACCGCGACCTGTCGATGTACAAGGACCCCAAGGTCCGCGACAGCGTCGCCAAGATCGTGCTCAAGGGCTGGGCGGGCCTGCTGCGCTGGCAGCTCGACATGAACAACCAGAAGGCGCTCGAACGCGGCGCCGACCAGTGGCGCGACTTCCAGAACCGGGCCAAGAACGACAAGAGCATCTCGCTGTCGTCGCCGGACGAGGAGCGCCAGCGCATCCTCGGCGAGATCTGGATCCTCGCCGGCCGGCTGTTCGCCGCGCGCGGCGACCAGTCGACCGCGGGCAACCTGTTCTCCGAGGTGATCGCCGCCAAGAACGTCCACGCCGGCAACGCGCGCAAGTGGCTGACCGGCGGCGGCGGCGGCGCGTCCAGCGGCGACGAGTGGGCACAGCATCCGATCGCCGCCGACCCGACGTCGGCGCTGACCGGCGGCAAGGCGTACATGAGCGAGGCCAAGAACGCGAATCCGAAGCAGCAGCGCGCGTTGTACCTGAAGGCCGCGGTCGGCCTGCGCAGCGGCGTGCTGGGACTCACCGCCAGCGCCTACGAGGACCAGTTCGTCGACACCGCGCCGGCGGTCTACTACTTCTACGCCCTGGCGCTGACCAAGCTCGACATGCCGTACCACGCGGCGATCGCCGCGCACGACGGCATGCGCGCGATCACCGCGCGCATCACCGACAAGTCGAATCCCTGGAAGGACGCGAAGTCCGGCGAATGGACCCAGGCCGGCGGCATGGTGCGCAACCTGGCGCAGAACAGCCTGGCCTACATCAGCCAGCTGAAGGCGTTCACCAAGGGCAACGGCACCGACAAGCTCTTCGCCGAGATCGCCAAGATGGCCGATCAGATCGACCCGGAGCTCGGCGGCATCGGCGCGACCTTCACCCAGGCCGAGCAGCTGGTCCAGGACGAGAAGTTCGAGGACGCCATCGCGATGCTGCGCGAGGCCGGGCAGAAGTTCCCCGACCACTTCTACAAGATCTTCGGCCGGATCACCAACGTCCGCCTGCTCTACGCCACGTTCCTCAAGGACAACAAGGCCAAGAGCAAGGACGCGCCCGACAAGCTCGCCAAGCTGATCGACGACGTCCAGCGCACCACCGAGGCGGTCGAGAAGAAGATCGAGACCGACGCGGCCAAGCCGGACCTGACCGAGGCGCAGCGCAAGGAGCTCGACAACGCCAAGAAGACCTGCACCTCGGCGCGCATCTCCCTGCTGATCAACGGCGGCCGCTACGAGGACGTGCTCACCCAGCTCGGCGCCGAGTTCTGGAAGAAGCCGCCGACCGACCGCGGCCTCTCCGGGCAGATGCTCAAGTACCTGTCGCAGGCCGTGCTCGAGAGCCAGAAGGACATCGAGAAGTCGCAGGACGCGGCCAAGCTGGTGGCGCTGTGGCCGCTGTGCAGCGAGGCCGGTGCGATCTTCAAGAAGCAGGCGCCCAAGGTCGAGGACGGCGAGACCGTCAACCTCAAGGGCGCCGCGGTGCGCATGGCGGCGGCCTTCCAGAAGGCCTCGATCCAGGCGGCGAAGCTGTCGGGCAAGGAGCCGAAGGCGGCGCCGATCGTCGACGAGGCGCGGCGGATGTTCGCCGAGCTGCTCGGACCGCGCCTCGACGACAAATCCGATCCGAAGCAGATCCGCTCGATCGCCGACACGCTGTGGTCGCTCGGCGACAAGTCCGGCGGCGCGCGGCTCTACGAGCTCTACAAGGTCTCGCTCGACAAGCAGCCCGACCTCCAGGCGTATCTCGCCAATCCCGCGGCGGTGATCGATCCCTACGCGGCGATCCTCGCCAACCGCTCCGAGTTCAAGAAGCCCTGGGAGGAGCTGCGCGATCTGCTGATCGACGCCGACGGGTTCCTGATCACCTTCCGCGACGCCGAGAACATCAAGGACCTGAAGGAGAAGAAGCGCGACTTCCCGGCCGCCGTCGACAAGGTCGAGGCGTTCACCAAGCTGGTCGAGAGCCAGAAGACCATCCTCGCCGGCGATCAGGCGAAGACGATGGGCGACGCGATCGCCAAGCTCGACGAGCTGGTCGACATGCTCGCGACCAACATCTCGGTCAGCGAACGCCTGGCGAACTACTACCTCTCCTCGGGCCAGGCGGTGAAGGCCATCCCGCTCGGGCAGTGGCTGTTCAACGACTACAACCCGCGCGACCCCGAGTACGCGAAGATCTACGTCGAGGGCGTGCTCGACGCGGTCAAGAAGGGCACCGAGATCGAGCCCAAGGTGGTCGAGGCGGCGCGCGACATCGCCGGCAAGAACGCCGCCGCGGTCGCCGCCAGCGCGACGCAGCGCGACACCTACTGGATGTCGTACATCCAGGTGCTCGAGCTGTCGGTCGCGCTGAAGGACGTGAAGGCGATCCAGGCCAACCTCGAGTACCTGCAGCGCAACAAGTCGACGCCGCGCGACGACCTGATCCTGCCGCCGCAGCCGGGCGACGATCCGGGCGTGCGCCGCGCGCGCGATCCGCTCGCCGCGGATCTCGCCGAACGCTACCTGCGCATCTTCGAGCACGTGCCCGACGTGAAGCCGGTGTTCCGCGTCGAGCGCCTGATTGCCGGCGGCAAGGCCGTGCCGGTCTTCGTCGACGCGGACGCGCCCGCCTTCACCGCGTCGCTCGAGGTCGTCGACGGCGACGAACGCATCATCGTGGTGCCGGCGGCTGGCGCCGCGCCGGCCGCCGACGCGCCGGCCACGGACGCCGCGCCGGCCGCCGACGCCGAAGCGAAGCAGGGAGAATGAGCATGCGTCTGAACGTCATCGTCCTGCTCGCGCTGTGCGCGGCGATCGGCGCCGCCGACACCGTCCCGGCGCCCGCGACCCTGTACCCGGCCAACGGCGGCGAGCCGGTCTCGGCCTTGGTCCAACGCGTCACCTTGAGCACCGTCTTCATGCTGCTCGACGCCGGTGGCGGCGCGACCGCGGAGAGCCAGAAGAACTACCGCGACTTCAAGCGCATCGAGTACGCCAGGCCCGAGGACGTGGCGTACATCACCGCCAAGCTGGCCTACGAGAAGAACGACTTCGCCAAGGCGATCGAATCGTTCCGCGCGGCGGCCAAGAGCGCGAAGTGGCAGCCGCTGCGCGAGGAGAGCCTGGCGCTCGCCGCGCGCTGCGCGATCAACCTCAAGAAGTGGGACGACGCGCTGGCGCTGATCGGCGAGCTCGAGCAGACCTACGCGGAGAGCATCCACCTGCCCGAGGCGACCTCGATGCGCGGCGACGCCGCGATGGGCAAGGGCGACGCCGCCGCGGCCACCGCCGCCTACAAGAAGCTCGTCGACTCGGCGAAGGACTGGGGCCCGGAGGCCTCGGTGCTCGGCGTGCGCGGCCAGGCCGCGGTCGCGCGCGCCGGCGGCAAGCCCGGCGACGCCGCGGCGATCATCGCCAAGTCGCTGGGCAAGAGCATCTCGGTCGACGCGCCCGGTTACGGCGCGCTGGCGCTGCAGCTCGGCGACGATCTCATCGCCGCCGGCAAGAAGGCCGAGGCGCTCGCCGCCTACGAGGGCATGACCCTGGCGCCGATCGACGGCAGCGAGCAGGCCGCGGCCCACCTCGGCGCCGGCAAGCTGATCGCCGACACCGCCGCGACGCCCGACGAGCTCGGCCGCGCCTTCGACCACGCCTGCCTCGCGGTGGTGCTGCGCGGCGCCGACGGCAAGACCAGCGCCGGCGGCCGCGAGCTGGCTCGCGCGGTCGTCGCCAAGATGCACGCCGTCGCCGCCAAGGACGCCAAGTTCAAGGAGCTGGTCGACAAGGAGTACCAGCCCTACCTCAACAACCTCTGATCGACCCGCACCCGCTCGGCCAACGGAAACATCCCATGCGCGCCTTCGCCGTCATCGCTCTCGCCCTCGCCCTGACCTCGGCCTTCACCGTCGCAGCGTCCGGCGTCGACGACAGCAAGGACCTGATCGTCACCAAGAAGGACGGCGGCAAGCGCATCCAGTGCTTCATCGTCACCGAGACGCTCGACAAGCTGACCTACACCCTCGGCAAGGGCAGCAAGGAAGTCGGCGCGAAGTGGAGCGAGCTGGTGAAGGTGGAGTACGCCGAGATGCGCTCGGGCGCCTGGCCCACCGCCGTCGACGCGCGCGATCGCGGCAAGTACGAGGAGGCCGCCGACCTGTTCAACTCGGTCGCCGACGGCGGGCGTGAATGGCAGCAGGTCTACGGCGCCTTCAACGAGGGCGATTCGTTCGAGCTCGACGGCAAGTACGCCGCCGCCGCCGAGGCCTTCGCCAAGCTCGCCAACTATCCCAAGCACCGGCTGTGGCTCGACGGCACCTACCGCTACGGCTTCTGCCTCGCGCTCGCCAAGAAGGAGGCCGAGGCGCTCAAGGTCGCCGACGAGCTGCAGGCGTACGGCAAGAAGGAGAGCGTCGCCCAGGCCGACGTGCGCGCCAACGCGATCCGCGCCGCGGTCGCCGCCGCCAAGGGCGATGTGACCAAGCTCTCCGAGAACCAGGGGCGCGCGCGCTTCAGCGCGGTGAGCGAACCCGAGGAGTGGTTCCACTTCGCGATCTTCTACGCCGACTCGCTGCGCCGCCTCGGCAAGGTCAAGGACGCCGCGATGGAGTTCCGCGCGATCACCGGCCAGCTCGAGAACGATCCGGCGAAGAAGGCCCAGGCGTCGTTCGGCTACGGGCAGTGCCTGGTCGAGACCGACAAGCAGGCGGCGCTGGTCGAGCTGCTCAAGCTCGACGCGCTGCCCTACGGCTCGCCGGTGCAGAAGTGCGACGCGCGCTACCTCGCCGGCAAGCTGCTGTGGGAGGAGGCGAAGGCCGGCAGCGGCGACGCCAAGGCCGCCGCCTTCCACAAGGCCAACAGCAAGACCGCGCGCACGCTGCTGCTCGCCGCCGCGGAATCGACCGCCAATGCCGAAGGCAAGGGCAAGGCCAAGGCGCTGCTCGATTCGATCGGCCCGGATCCGGACGAGAAGCCGGCCGAGAAGGACGCCAAGGACGCGAAGGACGCGAAGGCCAAGCCGGCTGCGGACGACGAGGCGGCCGAGGAGGAGTAGGCGCTCGCAGCTCGCAGCTCGCAGCTCGCAGCTCGCAGCTCGCAGCTCGCAGCTCGCAGCCCGCAGCTCGCAGCTCGCAGCGCGCCTGCGCGACTCATCGCTTTCAGCCGCGCGCGCCCACGGTGACATCGCCGTCATGCTCGAACGCGTCCTCGCCCACGTCGATGACCGCTTCGCCGCGACCGTCGACCGGCTCAAGCAGCTGGTGCGCATCCCGTCGTGCAGCTTCCCCGGCTTCGACCACGCGCACGTCGACGCGTCGGCGCAGGACACCGTCGCCTGGCTGCGCGCGTCCGGCTTCCCCGACGTGCGCATCGCGCGCCTGCCGGGCGTGCTGCCGTACGTCATCGCCAAGGACCACCGCGCCGGACCGGACCGGCCGACGCTGCTGCTGTACGCGCACCACGACGTCCAGCCGCCGCTGCGCGAGGCGCTGTGGCGCACGCCGGTCTTCGAGCCGACCGAGATCGATGGCCGGCTCTACGCGCGCGGCGCCGCCGACGACAAGGCGGGCATCGCCGTGCACTGCGCCTCCGCCGCGGCCTGGAACGCGGTCGCCGGCGCGCCGCCGATCAACCTCACCGTGCTCATCGAGGGCGAGGAGGAGATCGGCTCGCCGCACTTCGCAGCGTTCCTGCGCGCCCATCGCGCCGATCTGGCCGCCGACTGCCTGGTGATCGCCGACCTCGGCAACTACGACACCGGCCTGCCGTCCCTGACCACCAGCCTGCGCGGGCTGGTCGGCGTCGAGGTCGAGCTGCGCGCGCTGCGCGCGCCGCTGCATTCGGGGCTGTGGGGCGGCACGGTGCCGGATCCGGCGCTCGGCCTGTGCCGCCTGCTGGCGACGCTGGTCGACGGTGATGGCCGCATCGCCATCCCCGGACTCTACGACGACGTCCGCGCGCCGACCGCCGCCGAGGTCGCGGCGTGGCGGCGATTGCCGTACGACGCCGAGCAGTTCGCGCGCGTCGCCGGACTCGCCGCCGGTCGCGGCCTCGCCGATCCGGTCGAGCTGCACGCGCGTCTCTGGCGGCAGCCCGCGCTGAGCGTGAACTGCATCCAGTCCGGCGTGCGCGGCCAGACCGGCAACGTGATCATGGACGCCGCCTGGGCGCGGATCGGCATCCGCATCGTCCCCGACATGGATCCGGCGCGCGTCCGCGCGCTGCTCGAAGCGCACCTGCGCCGCCATGCGCCGTCGGACATGGAGCTGACCATCGTCGGCAAGAGCGAGGGCGGACCGTGGGCGACCGAGCCCGATCATCCGGCGTTCGCCGCGGCGACGCGCGCGCTCGAACGCGGCTATGGCGTCGCGCCGGTCCTGATCGGCTGCGGCGCGTCGATCCCGTTCGTCGGCGAGATGACCGCCGCGCTCGGCGGCATCCCGGCGCTGCTCATGGGCATCGAGGACCCGCCCTGCGGCGCCCACGCCGAGAACGAGTCGCTGCACCTCGGCGATCTCCGCAAGGCGATCCGCGCCCAGGCGGCGCTGTTCGCCGAGATCGGCGCGGCGTTGGCGAAGCGCTGAGCGGGCAGCCCGCGCGATCGAGCGATCAGCCGTTCGCGGCCGCGGTCGTGTGCGGCGCCGCGTCGGCATCGCCGGCCGGCGGCGGCTGCCGGGCGTTCGCGATGGCCTCGATCCGGCGCAGCCGTTTGAGCTGCTCGCGCGCCAGGTCGTTGTGCTGACGCAGCGTGGCGTTGTCCCGTACCAGGGTCTCGACCTGCGCTTCGAGCTTCTCGACCAGCTCGCGCACCTCGCTCGGCGCATGCGCGAGCCGCGCGAGCTGCAGGAAGCGCGCGCGGACCTCGTCGACCAGGCCGAGCTCATCGCACCAGCGCTCGAGCTGGTCGAGCGGCGGCGAACGCCGGCCGGCGATGATGTTGTGAATCTGGCCGTGCGTCAGGCCGACGCGTTGCGCCCAGGTCGAAACCGACGCATTTGTCGACATGATCAGCTGACGCAGCAGATCGCCGAAATCACGGCTCATATGCGCGGCACCCGCTCGCCTTGACATGTTTCAAAAGTGAAACACAACGCGCCCTGCCATGGCGCAGACCTTCGATGCGATGCTGTCCGCCTGGCTCCAGGGCCGGCGTCTGTCGCCCGAGCAGGCGGCTCCGGAGCTCGGCGTCGGCCACGTCGCGATCTACGCCTGGCTGAACGCCGAGTACCAGCCGAGCAACACCAAGATCCCGGTGCTCTCGCGCGCGATGGAGATCAGCGACGACAAGCTGCGCGCGGCGATCGAGCTCTCGCGCCGCCGGCGCAAGGCGAAGAAGAGCCGCTGAGCGGGCGCGCGCCGCGCGCGCGATCGCCGCCGCGCCCCGGACCCCGGGCTCGCGCCGGGAACGGCGGGGCTGCTCGGCTCGCGGGCATGGGCGTTTCGGTACCGTAACCATGGGTGCCTGCCGGCACCTCTTCTGGAGTCGGGGTCAGGGAAATCCACAACAAACTTGGGAAAATCGACACTCGAGCGACCGATTCCACGGCATTCACCCACGTCCGCGTCCCGAGTCGCATCGCTGCGCGGGACCCGCCATCGCTCGTGGTTGTCGCCACCGCTGATCCGGCGCATGCTCGCGCCGTGCAGCGCACCCTCGACGTCGACCTCGGCGCCCACCGCTACCCGATCCACATCGGCGCCGGTCTCCTCGCGCGCGCCGGGGCCCTGATCGCGCCGACCATCGGGCGCGGGCGGGTGCTGGTCGTGGCCGACGCGACCGTCGCGCGGCACCACGCGGCGGCGCTGCTGGCCAGCCTGGGCGCCGCCGGGCTCGATGCCGCCGTCGCGACGTTTCCCGCGGGCGAGGCGGCGAAGACGGTGACCACGGCCGAGGAGCTGTGGCAGGCCTGCGCGCGCGAACGCATCGACCGAGCCGGCACGGTGATCGCGCTCGGCGGCGGCGTCAGCGGCGACCTCGCCGGCTTCGTCGCCGCCTGCTGGATGCGCGGGGTCGCGTTCGCGCAGGTGCCGACGTCGCTGCTGGCGATGGTCGACTCGTCGGTCGGCGGCAAGACCGGCGTCAACAGCGCCGCGGGCAAGAACCTGGTCGGCGCCTTCAAGCAGCCGTCGTGCGTGGTCATCGATACCGCGCTGATCGCGACGATGCACGAGCGCGAGTACCGCTCCGGGCTCGCCGAGGTCGTCAAGTACGGCGTCATCGCGGACCCCGAGCTCTTCGCCTGGACCGAGGCGCACGCCGCGGCGCTCGCCGGCGCCGACCCCGACGCGATCGCGCACGTCGTGCACGAGAGCTGCCGGATCAAGGCGCGCTACGTCGCCGAGGACGAGTTCGAGCGCGGCGTGCGCGCGCACCTCAACTACGGCCACACCTTCGGCCACGCGCTCGAGCGCGAGACCGGCTACACGCGCTACCTGCACGGCGAGGCGGTCGCGATCGGCATGCGCATGGCGGCCGATCTGGCGCGGCGCCTCGGCGTGCTCGCCGACCGCGACCTCATCCGCCGCCAGGACGCGCTGCTCGCGGCGCTGCGCCTGCCGGCCGTCCATGGCGCGCCCGCGCCGATGGACGAGGCCCGGCGTCTCGCCGCGCACTGCGCGCTCGACAAGAAGGTCCAGGCAGGCCGGACGCGCTTCGTGCTGCCGACGCGCCTCGGCCGGGTCGAGATCGTCGAGGCGCCTGATGCCGAGCAGGTGGTGGCGGCCTTCGCCAGCGCGATCGCCACCTGACCCCGCGGCCGCGCGGGTGAAGGCGGCCCTAGACCGGTGTCCGCAGCGCCGCGCGCCGCTTGCGCAGCTCGACGTTCCCGAGCTGTCCGCACGCCGCCATGATCGAGCGGCCCTTCGTGATCCGGCGACGCACCGGCAGGCCGTCCTCGCGCAGCCAGCCGACGAAGCGCTCGATCTCCGCCTCGTCCGGCGCGCGGGTCAGCGGCGCGTTGCCGGGGTTGTACGGGATCAGGTTGATGAGCACGCGGCCGAGCGGCCGGCAGAAGCCGGCGACGCGCGCCGCGTCCTCGCGGCTGTCGTTGATCCCCGGCATCAGGCACCAGTTGACGCCGAGCGTGAAGTTGCGGCGCTGCGGATACGCGGCGAGGATCCGCTGCAGCTCGGCGAGCGGCGTGCGCCGGTTCACCGGCATGATGCTCGAGCGGCGCGCGTCGTCGGCGGCGTTGAGCGACAGCGACAGGTTGAGCCGCTTCCAGCCCAGCGCCGCGAGCTTGGTGATGCCGTCGGCGTGGCCGCTGGTGCAGATGGTGATGCGTTCGTGGCTGTAGTGCAGGGCGCGCTGATCGGTCAGGACGCGCAGCGCCTGGACGACGTTGTCGGCGTTGTCGAGCGCCTCGCCCATGCCCATGAACACCAGGTTGCGCGGCGACCAGCCCAGCGTCGTCCACGCGGTCAGCACCTGGGCGACGATCTCGCCCGCGCTCAGCTGGCGGATCAGGCCCATCCGCCCGGTCTCGCAGAACGTGCAGCCCATGCGGCAGCCGACCTGCGACGACAGGCACAGCGTGTGGCTCTCGCGTTCGCCGCCGACGCGCATCGGGATGCGCACGCACTCGATCTCGTAGCCGTCGTGGGTGCGCAGGATCGCCTTGGCGGTCAGGCCGCCCGGACCGTCCTCGTCGACCACGCGCGCGACCTCCATGAGGTGCGCGCGGAAGGCCGCCTGCCAGGCCGCGGTCGACGCGGCGGTGAGGGGCCAGGCGCTGAAGTCGAGCCGGCCGGTGCGGAACAGCCCGCGGTAGACGTCGTGCGCGATCCCGGCCGCCGACGGCAGCGCGAAGCGCGCCGCCGCGGCGAACTCGTCGGCGGTCAGGCCGAGGACGTCGATGGGGCCGCTCATCGGCCCCATGGTGCCGCAGCGCGACCCCGGACAAGGCGTGCCCGTCAGGAGGCGGACATCGCGCTCCCGAAGCGCTTCGCCAGCGCGTCGATCGCGCCCTCGAGGGAGCGCAGGAAGCCCGGCGCCATGACCTCGCGCTCGCCGCCGACCTCGAGCAGCTCCTCGAGCACGCGCGCGCCCTCGCTGCCGCGATTGGCGTCGGCGAGCGCGCGCGCCTGGCGGTAGGTCGCGCTGATCTCGGCATGCCGCTTCGCGAGGTCGCGCGCCAGCCCGACCACGCGCCGGCCATCGACCACGGCGTCGGCGACCGAGCTCCAGTCGGCGTAGGCGCGGTAGGTCTGGCTGTGCGCGACCATCGCCTTCATCACCGGGTTGAAGCCGCGCAGGCGCTCGGTGCCGACCTCGCCGAAGAGGTGGCGCTGCGGATCGATGCGCACCTGACCGCGGTCGTCCTTGCGCCACAGATCGCGTTGCCGCGCGTCGCGGAAGTCGGGGACGTCGTAGGCGCGCCCGTTCTCGAGCGCCGAGCGGTAGGCGAGGATGCCGGGCAGCGTCACGTCGGCGGCCGCGTGGATGTCCCACGGCGCCGGCTCGCCGGTCAGGATCTGGCGCGCGAAGTAGTAGAGCACCCAGAAGTCGCCGCCGCCGTGGCCGGTCGCGCCGGCGATCTCGCCGAGCTCGGGCCAGCTCGGCTTGACCTCCATCGCCGGCGATTCGCCGTGGCCGCCGAGGCGCAGGGTCAGCCCGGTGCCGGCGCCCTGGGTCGCCGCGCCGCGCGTGCCCCACAGCCGCTGGATGTGCGAGTCGCTGGTCGTGCCGCCCATCAGGTTGCGCACGACGCCGCCGTTGGACATCGTGATCAGCGACGGCGCCACGCCGCCGAGCGACCCGTGCCCGTCGACGCGCTGCACGGGGAATCCGGGAAGCGTGTGCGTGCTGGGCAGCGAGACCACGCGCGTCGGCCGCGTGCCGGTGATCTGCATGATCGGGCCGAGCGAGTGCGTGCAGTAGAAGTGGTAGTCCAGCCAGCTGCGCCAGTGGTGCAGCGCGCCGTCGGGCGCGATCGGCTGGCCGTTGAGGTAGGTGTAGGCGAGCGCGCGCAGCTCGTGGACGTACTCGTACTCGGCGTACATCAGCTCGCCGAACAGGCCTTTGCGCCACTGGTCGGCCAGCCACATGTTGGCGGCGCTGAACGGGTAGTTCTCGGCCAGGTTGTAGACCAGCCGGTTCGCCGCGACCGCCTCGACCAGGCGCACGCCTTCCGCCGGGGTGTGGAAGGCGGTGACCTCGGACAGCACGTGCTTGCCGGCGGCGAGGCAGCGGATCGCGTCCTCGGCGTGCTGCGGGCAGAAGGTCGCTAGCAGCACCGCGTCGATATCCGAGGCCAGGAACTTCTCGGCGTCGGTGGTGACCATCGCGCCCGGATTGTCGCGCAGGAAGCCGGCGTGCAGCTGCTCGGTGAAGTCGCAGCCGGCGACGACGTCGAGGTTGAGGTCGCGGCACAGGTTCCAGAACGCGCCGCCGCGGCCGAGGCCCCAGATGCCGAGGCGGATGCGGCGGTCGGTGGGGAAGATGCGGGCCATGTGGTTATCCCTGGGTGTCGGTGAGATCGGTGATCGCCGCGCTGCACGCGTCGATGAGTCGTTCGAGTCCGCCGGCCGCGAACGGCGTCTGCCAGACCTGGTAGAGGTCCTGCGCGTAGCGCTCGCGCGGCGGCAGGTAGCCGGCGCTGCCGCCGTTGGCGACGTTCATCACCGCGATGGCGGCGTCGGGATGGCGGCGGCGCAGCTCGACCTGCAGCTGGCTGTAGGCCTCGTTGGGCTGGGCGACGAGGAACGCGCCGCCGAGCCGCCAGATCCACGCCGGCCACGGCGATTCGGCGCCCTCGCCGACGGTGCGCCGCACCGCCGCGGCGCGGCGCAGGCGTTCGCGCTGCACGCGGTCCTCGCAGCGCGCCAGGCGCTGGTCGATCTCGGCGGCGCTCGGCAGGTCCTTGAGCGCGAGCGGCACGACGATGCGCCGCGCGTCGAGCGTGCGGTCGGTGGGCGCCTCGCAGCGGCCCCACGTCGCCAGCGGGGCGCCGGACTCGACCGCGCCGGCGTAGGCCAGCGCGGTGCGCGGCGGCAGCATCGCTGCGAGCGTCGCCAGCACCGACAGGCCGAGCTGACGGCCGTTGGCGTCGGCGATGGCCGGGTCGCCGGCGTACTGCTCGCGCGGACCGAGGTCGCCCGACGCGCCCTGGAGGAAGACCATCGGCGCGCCGGTCGCGTCGACGACCGTCTGGCGCGCGGCGCCGACGTAGTCGGGCGAGATCAGGTTGTTCTGCCATGCGAGCGAGGTCGGGTGGCACGCGTAGTTGACCACCGTGGCGATGGCGCGGCCGTCCTCGCCGGTCGCGCGTCCGACCAGCACCGTCCGGTCGTTGGCCGCGGCGGGGTTGAAGCCGCACAGCACGCGCGCGCGCGTGGGATCGGGCAGGTCGCGGTCGCGCGCGAGCGCGCAGGTGCCGTGCTCCCAGGTCAGGGTCGCCGGGCGTGACGCCGCCAGCGCGCGCCGCGCGCATCCGGCCGCCGCGGCGCGCACGGACTCGACGTACGCGTCGATCAGGTGGCCGCCGGCACGGTCGCGGTGGGCGCGGCAGATCGACGGCCCGGAATGGGTGTGCGAGAGGCTGACGATCACCCGCGTCTCGTCGACGCCGAGCGCCTCGAGCACGCCCTCGCGCACCGACCGTTCGTCGTCGCGGCTCTCGAACCAGCCGAGGTCGACGCCGATCAGCGCCAGCGGCGAGGACTCGCCGTCCGCGCGCAGCACCAGCGCGCTGCACATCAGCGGCCGGTGCACGCCGGCGGCGACGTCGTGCGCCGCGGCGCCCCACATGCGGGCGTAGATCCCCGGCGGCGGCGTGATGTCGGCCTCGGCGGCGCCGATGTCGCCGGCGAAGGCGGGATGCGCGATCGTGCTGATCATCATTTTCCGCCCGACATGAGCGACAGGCCGCCATCCATGGTCAGCACCGCCCCGGTGACGTGATCGGTCGACGGCAGGCACAGGTGCGCGACCTGGCGCGCGACGTCGGCCGGGCTGATCAGGCGACGCATCGGCACGCGCGCCGCGGCGGCCTCGCGCGTGCCCGGATTGGCGCGGAACAGGTCGCCGGTCAGGCCGGCGTCGACCCAGCCGGGGGCGACCTCGTTGACGCAGATGCCGTGCGGCGCGAGCTCGAGCGCGAGGCAGCGCATGACCTGGCGCAGGCCGGCCTTCGCGGCGCAGTACGCCGCCAGGCCGTCGTGCGGGTGGTCGGCGGCCCAGCTGCCGACCGCGACGATGCGGCCCGGGCGGTCGGCGGCGCGCAGCGCGCGCGCTCCCGCCTGCGCGACGAAGAACGAGCCGTCGAGATCGATGCGCAGCTGGCGCCGCCATTCGTCGGCGCCGATGTCGAGGACCGCGGTCTTGGTCACGACCGCGGCGTTGGGCACGATCAGTGTCGGCGTGCCGAGCTCGGCGGCGCAGGCTGCGATCCACGCGCCGACCGCACGGTCATCGGCGACGTCGACGCGGTCGACGCGGCAGCGGCGGCCGAGCGCGCGCACCGCCTGCGCCGCGGTCGCGCAATCGACGACGTCGCTCAGCGCGCAGTCCGCGCCCAGCGTCGCCAGCTCGAGCGCGATGGCGGCGCCGATGTCGCCGGCGGCGCCGCTGATGACCGCGACCTGGCCGCGCAGGGGGAGGGGGTCTGGCATGGCTTCGCTCCGCTCACCAGTCTGCGACGGCGCCGTCGGGGTGGAACGAGCGCTGCAGGACCTCCTGCTGGAACGGGTGCTGGCGCACGACGTCCTCGTCGATCTCGATGCCCAGGCCGGGCTTGCCGTTGGCGCGGACGATGCGCCCGCGCTTCTCGACGGTGAAGCCCTCGCGGACGACGTCCTGGCGCCACGGCACGTCGAGGTGGACGGCCTCGCAGATGATGTACGCCGGCGTGGCGAAGCCGAATTCGAGCGACGCGGCGGTGCTCACCGGGCCCTGCGGGTTGTGCGGCGCCAGCGCCACGCGGTGCGCCTCGGCCAGCGCGGCGATGCGCCGCGCCTGGGTCAGGCCGCCGCAGTGGGTGATGTCGGGCTGCAGCACGCTGCACGAGCGCTGGGCGAGGGCGTCGCGGAAGACGTCGAGGCCGATCATGCGCTCGCCGCTGGCGATCGGCGTCGACACCGCGCGCTGGATCTCGGCGAGGTCGCCGAGCTGCTCCGGCCAGCACGGCTCCTCGAGGAAGTACAGGCCGAACTGCTCCAGCGCCGCGGCGAAGCGATGGCCCATGCGCGGCGACGGCCGGGCGTGGCAGTCGACCATGATGTCGATGTCCGAACCGACCGCGTCGCGCATCGCGCGCACGCAGGCCTCGGCGTAGCGCAGCGGGCGCAGGCCCTCGATCGGCATGGTCTCGGGCACCGCCATCGACTTGAAGGCGGTGAAGCCGTCGGCGACCGCCGCCGCGGCGAGATCGCCGAAGCGCTTGGCGTCGTCCGGCGCGGTGTCGTAGAAGTCCTCCATCCTGCCGCCGCCGAGGTGGCAGTAGGTGCGCACGTGATCGCGCACCGGACCGCCCCACAGCTTGTGGCAGGGCACGCCGTGGACCTTGCCGACGATGTCCCAGAGCGCGAGATCGATGCCGCTGATGGCGGTGGCGCGGACGATGCCGGTGCCGTGCCAGAAGTGCTGGCGGTGCATCATCTGCCAGAGGTGCTCGACGCGCGTCGGATCCTCGCCGACGACCAGCTGCGCGAGGTCCTCGATCGCGCCGACCACGGCGCGCGTGTGCCATTCGAGGGTCGCCTCGCCCCAGCCCCACAGGCCGGGCTGGTCGGTGACGACCTTGACGAAGATCCAGTTGCGCATGCGCGCGTGGCAGACGTGGGTGTCGATGCGGACGATCTTCATGGGGCGCTGCGTTCTCGGTATCAGATGTCGGCGAGGGCCTGGGCGTAGACCGCGAGCGTGCGCTCGATGTCGGCGTCGCTGTGCGCGAAGCTGATCGAGCCCTGCTTGATGGGCGCGGGGAACTGGTAGACGCCGCGCTCGATCAGCGCGCGGCGCAGGCGCACGTCGAAGGCCGCGTCGTGATGCGCGGCGATGTCGTGCCAGTCGACCGGCAGGTGGTCCATGTGGTAGGCGCAGAACGCCGAGCCCAGCCGTGCGATGCGCGTCGCCACGCCCTTGGCGCGGAACAGCGCGTCGAGCCCCTGCTCGAGGCGCGCGCCCAGCGCCTCGAGCCGCGCGTGCACGTCGCCGCGCCGCAGGCGCCGGATGGTCGCGATCGCCGCGGCGGTGGTGAACGGATGGGCGTTGTAGGTGCCGGCGATCAGCACGCGCTGCGCCGGGTCCGGGTCGTCGAAGCGGCGCATGAGATCGGCGCGGCCGCCGATCACGCCGAGCGGCCAGCCGTTGGCCACCGCCTTGCCGAACACCGAGAGGTCGGGACGCACGCCGCACAGCGACTGGTAGCCGCCGAGCGCGCAGCGGAACCCGGTCTTGACCTCGTCGAACACCAGCACGGCGCCGTGCGCGTCGCACAGGCCGCGCATCGCGGCGAGGTAGCCGGGCCGCGGCGCGACCACGCCGACGTTCTGCAGCACCGGCTCGGTCAGCACGCACGCGATCGGATGCCGCTTCATGACCGCCTCGAGGCCGGCGACGTCGTTGAAGGCGACGACGTGGATCAGTCGGGCGGCGCCGGCGGGGATGCCCGCGGAGGACGGCAGGAACGGGTATTCGCCGCCGTCGCTGCGCGGACCGATCGCCGTCAGCGCCGGCGCCACCGTGCGCGCGACGTCGTTGTGCCAGCCGTTGTAGCCGCCGAGCGTCAGCACGATGTGCTCGCGACCGGTGACCGCGCGGCTGAGGCGGATCGCGTGCGCGGTGGCCTCGCTGCCGCTGTTGGTGAGCTGGACCAGCTCGAGCGACGGCACGGCGGCGCGCAGCAGCTGCGCGAGCTCGACCTCCCACGGCGTCGTGCCGCTGCCCATCAGCGACCAGCCCGCCGCCATCGCGGCGCTGACCGCGCCGTTGACCTCCGGATCGTTGTGGCCGAGCAGGTGCGGCGCGAAGGCGCCGTGGTAGTCGAGGTACTCGTTGCCGTCGGCGTCCCACAGCCGCGCGCCCTGGGCGCGGACGAACGCGATGCGCGGCTCGACCTTGCGGTTCAGCGAGACCACGCCGCCGGCGATCGCCGCCTCGGCGGCGCGCGCGAGGTCGGCGGAGCGCGCATGGCTGCGCGCCGGCGCCGCCGCCGCATCCCGGGTCGATCCAGCCATGGCGACGTCCTCCGAGGCCCGTGAGGATGTGACATCGTCGACGAAGTCAAAACATATGTGACATCGCCAGCCAATGTCACGGCGGGCTTGTACGCGTAACCCGCTCGGCACACTGGTTCCATGGCCGCGACGCTGGTCGACCGCATCCACGCCGACCTCCTGCACCGTTTCGCCGGCGGCGAGCGCCCGGACCTGCGCCTGGTCGCGCTGGCGGGCCATTACCAGACGAGCACGCGGCCGGTGCGCCTGGCGCTCGACCGCCTGCGCGAGGACGGCGTGCTGGCGCAGACCGAATCGCGGCGCTGGAACCTGGCGCGCGCGCCGCGGCGCGCGCCGGCGCCGCCGGCGCCGGACGACGCGCGCGCGCGGCTGCACGACCTGCTGGTGCGCCGGTCGCTGGCCGGCGATGCCGGCTTCCTGCGCGAGGACCAGTGCGCGGCCGAGCTCGGCATCGGCCGCGGCCAGCTGCGCGGGCTGCTCGCCGCGTTCGCCGGAGCCGGCCTGGTGGTGCACGAGCCGCGCCGCGGCTGGCGCGCGCGGGTGATCAGCCAGGCCGACCTCGACGCGTTCCTGTCGGTGCGCGAAGCGCTCGAGCTGCTCGCCGTCGACCTCGCGTGCGACCGGCTCGACCCGGAGCGCCTGGCCGAATTCGAGAAGGCGAACGCGGACGACGGCGGCGAAGCCGACAACCGTCTGCACGCCTACATCATCGACTGCGCCGGAAACGCCTACATCGCCGACTTCTTCGCCCGTCACGGCCCGTTCTTCGACCTGCTGTTCGCCTGGGAGGACAACGACGAGGCCGCCTCGGCGCAGGCGCGCCGCCACCACCGCGCGATCCTGCGCGCGCTGCGCGCCGGCGACCGCGAGCGCGCCAAGCGGGCGCTGTCCGAGCACATCCGCGGCAACCACCCGGTGCTCGAGGAGCTGCTCGCCCGCCGCTGAGTCGCGCGGGGTGCGCAGTCGCGCCGGAGCTGCGGCTGGCGGTGCCCGGCGGCGCGGCCTACAGTCGCGGCGCCCCCGAACGCATGTTCAAGCGCTCCGACCTGCGGCTCCCGCCGAGCGATCCCGCGGTCGCTCCCGGCCCCGGCATGGGCGACGGCGATCCGACCTCCGCGCCGCGGCCGCACCCGGTGGGGCACCTGACCGATCTCAGCCGCCTGCCGATCCGCGATCGCGACGGGCGCCTGCTGATGGTCGTCGAGGCGCCGGCGGGATCGCGCCTCAAGCTGAAGTACGACCCGCGCCTCGGCGCCTTCACCATCTCGCGCCCGCTGGTGCTCGGCCTCGCCTATCCCTTCGACTGGGGCTTCATCCCGTCCACCCGCGCCAGCGACGGCGATGCGCTCGACTGCATGGCGCTGGGCGATGCGCCGACCTACCCCGGGGTGCTCATCCCGTGCCGAGCGATCGGCCTGGCACGCTACACCCAGGACGACCCCGAGGGCGGGAAGCAGGCCGCGCGTCAACGCAACGACCGCGTCATCGCCGTGCCGGTCGACGCGCCGCGCTGGGATCAGCTGACCGACGCGCGGAAGCTGCCGACGCGCATCCGCGAGGAGATCGAGGCGTTCTTCGCCTGCGCGGTGCTGCTCGAGGACAAGGGCCTGCGCTTCGAGGGCTGGGACGGCCCGAAGGCGGCGGACAAGGCGATCCGCGAGGCGACGCTGCGCTAGTGGACCCGCGCCCCGCGCCGCCCGTCACCTGGCGTCGGCGGCTGCGGCAGGCGCTCGATCCAGCGGATCGTCTCGGTCCGCCATCGCGGCGAGAGACGGGACGACGCGCCATGTCCGACCGCAGGTGCCGGATGGACGAAAGTTTCACTCCGTGAAACGAATTCGTCCTCATGGCTTCGACCCAGTAATGTGCCTGGATGCGGCTCGCGTCATCATCCGCATTCTTGCTCGGCGCGATGGCGGCGACGGTTCCATCCGCCGAGTCGCGCTGGTGGCGCGGCAACACCTGGACGCACGCCATCCTCCGCGGCCACGTCGACAGCGCGACCGCGGCGATCGACCGGTTGCGCTCACCGATCGAGCGACGACGTCGCGGTGCGATGCGACCGGTCTAGGACTTCACCGGATCGAAACCAAAAAACGCGATCGCGATCCGACGCATTCGATCTCCAAGGTCGCGGGCCGCGCCAGCACGGACGTCTGGCCGCCGTGCGCTCGATGCGCGCCGACTCGCATCCTCTTTCGGATGTCTTGTTGACGTGGATGTCTTGTTGACGTCGACGGCGATTCACCACCGGTCGACCATACCAGGCGGCTGCGGAATTGGCTGACCGGATCGAGGCCACGCGCGCGTCTGGTGATCGATGCTGCCAAAACCCGATCCCGCGGCGAGGGCGTGACGGTGCTTCGCGTTCGTGCGTTCACCTTGTTCGAGATCGCCGTCTCCCTGGCCGTGCTGGCCATGACGGTCGCGGTCGTGGCGGCGGTATTCCCGATCGGCCTCAAGGCGCAGACGGCGGCGCGCTTCCAGCTCTACGCGTCGGCGAAGGCGCTCGAGGTCGTGGATACCTACAACTCCGCCAACAATCTGCAGGTATCGGTCGATCCCGAGTCCCCGGTGCCATGGGACGTCCCGCTCGCCTACTGCTCGCTGGCGCCCGATCTCGAACAGCGCGTGAGTTCGTACCGGACCGGGATCTTCCCCGTGCCGCTGACGATCGCGAGGCGCCTCGATTCGGACAACGACGAGATCCAGCAGGTGCTCGACGAGCGCCGCCACCTGTATTATTCGCAGCCGCGCGCGACCACCGGGATCCGCGACTCGGCGCTGCCCGAAGCGCCGCCCAACGAGGCGCAGAAGCTCGTCTTCGCGGTCGTCGGTCATCCGCAGCAGAACGCGCTGCCGTACTTCCCCTGGAAGGCGTGGCCCTACTACGCGGCGTATCCATCGCCGCCCATGCATGGCTGGCACATCAACGAGCCTGGCTACTCGCTTCCCGCCACGCCGACGCGCGTCCACGTCGCGACTCTCTCCTCCGGCGGTTCGAGCCCGGTGCTGTGGGAGGACACGGTCGATGCCGACATCGCTCGCGTCATCGTCCTTGATCCCGCGACCACTCCGCGAGCGGGTTACGTCGATTACGCCGCGGCCACCGGCGCCGACGTCGGACCGGCGGCGATCCGCTACTGCCAGGCCGCCGCGTGGTACTGCGCCAAGAAGGGCCTGCCGCTGTCGCTGTACGACGGCAGCGCGGTCGCGACCGACTTCGATGGCGGGTTGGAGCCGTGGAAGCAGGTGCAGGGGCTGCGCTTCCTCGCCCACGCGGCGACCTGCCTGACCGCGTGCTACAGCAAGGCGACCCTCGACGCGAGCGCGACCGCGGTCATCCCCTCGATCACCTGTGACGGCATCACCTCGCACGTGCTCGCGCTGGATCACCAACGGATCGTCAACCTGCACGACTCCTGCATGAACCTGGCGATGCGCTTCGCCGCGAGCTTCCCCTATGACTGGAGGGCGCCGAGACCGCTCAACCGCAGCATCATGATGGATCACCCGCTCATCCAATGGGACCTGTGGTCGCCTCGGCTGGCCGGGAAGATCTCGTCGACCTCCGCGACGGCCGAGCAGTGGCGCCCGATACTGGCGCAGGACGCGGTCGGTGACGACGCCGGCGGGCTCGGCACATCCTTCCATTGGATGACCCACCCCATCCCGACCATCGATCCCGCGTTCGCGTGGTGGCGGACCGCCTCGAGCGAGAGCCTGTTCGGCGACAGGGCGAACTTCACTCTGACCAAGCCGTTCGCGGCCTGCGAGCGCGCGCGGCAGCTCGTGTTCTGGTCGGTGGACTGGACCTCCTACGAGGACTTCGAGACCGCGCCGAGCGCCCCCGTCGACGCGAGCAAATACCCCATCGCCACGCCGAGGAACCCGCTCAATGGCGCCACCTTCGCGGGGCGCATGGCCAATCTGATGTTCATGGATTGGCGCATGTTCTCATTCCGCAATCCGGAGAAGACGCTGTGCTTCATCGCATCGGTCGCCGGCCTCCCCACCGGCGCGGATGTCCTCGCCCTGCGCAACGGCAACCAGGACTTCATGAACGTCGATCCGGGGCGATCCGATCAGGGCGACTCGCTCGCAGCCAGGCGGGTGTTCTCCGGGCTGTTCGGCGCTGATCGCAACGGCAATGGCGCTCTTGATCGCGGTCCCATCTCGCCGTCGGTGCGGCTGCGCGCGATGCTCGTCGGCAGGTACAACTTCTACGACATGCGCGTCCCGGCGACCATCCGATGAGGTGCCTGATGCGACTCCCGGTCCGCGGCTTCACCCTGATCGAGCTGGTCCTCTCCGTCGGCCTCGGCGTGGCCATCATCGGCGCCGTCGCGTCCGCCTTCCGCGTCGCGTCGGGCATCGCCTCGGCGACCAGGTCGTTGTCGGCCGAG
>Ga0196963_10000403_pt1 | contig 40693 bp, 64 predicted proteins | sample S1_5metaG_FD_148600 | JGI IMG/M metagenome (GOLD analysis project Ga0196963, IMG submission 148600) | Soil microbial communities from Anza Borrego desert, Southern California, United States - S1_5 | ecosystem: Environmental > Terrestrial > Soil > Desert | place: USA: California | collected... | reverse complement strand
TGTTCAGAATTGAGACACTACCCCGAAGCGTACAGCACAAACCTTCCGCCAAGCGCGAGATCCCCGCATGTCCTGGATCCTCCTTCTCATCCAACTGCTCCCGAGCATCATCAAGATCATCGAGATGATCCGGGATGCGATCGACGACCTCCCCGAGCACAGGGCGCGGGTGGCGGCGCGGAAACAGATGCGGGTGCTAGCGCGCAGGCAGGTGCGACAGATCTCGACGTATGCAATGGCGTCGACCCCGGCCGTCGTCGCGGCCGACAAGTCCCAGATGGAGAGCGAAATCGAGCGCGAATGGCTCGAGATGCTCAACGGCATCCGCGGCGAGGTCCACGCGGCGCGCGCCGGAAAGCCCGCATGACCGAGCCCGAGCGTGTCACAGGACCACGTCTTCACCATCGCGTTCTTCGCGATCGTCTGGTTCCTCGTCGTGTATGGGGGGCCGAAATAGGATGACCTATCGCCTCGAGCACGGCGATTGCCTCAGCGTCCTGCGCACACTCCCCGACTGTTCGCTCGACTCGCTCGTCACCGATCCGCCCGCCGGCATCGCCTTCATGGGCAAGGCGTGGGACCGCGACAAGGGCGGGCGCGCCGAGTGGGTCGCGTGGCTCACCGAGGTGATGCGCGAGTGCCTGCGCGTGCTGAAGCCTGGCGCGCACGGCCTCGTGTGGGCCCTGCCGCGCACGTCGCACTGGACGGCGACGGCGCTGGAGGACGCGGGGTTCGAGGTGCGGGATGTGATCACGCACCTGTTCGGGACGGGGTTTCCGAAGTCGCTCGATGTGTCGAAGGCGATCGACGCGAAGGAGTTGCTCGGCTCATCAACCAAACAATCGGTTCGCAGATTGAATCAGGGCGAAAACTATACGCCACACGAATCGGTTGGAACGCCGGGCGCTGGCAAAGTCGGAATGTTTGAATACAGCATGCCATCCAACGGCGACGCCGCCCGCGCCGCCGCCAAGGCGATCGAGCCCCAGACCGACGCCGCCCGCCAGTGGCAAGGCTGGGGGACAGCGCTCAAGCCGGCCGCTGAATTCTGGTGGCTTGTGCGCAAGCCGCTCGCCGCGAAAACGGTGGCGGCGAATGTGCTCGAGTATGGGACGGGGGCGATCAATGTCGATGGGTGTCGGGTGGGAACGGCCAAGCGGCACCCGGGAAACTATGTCGACGGTGTCACCGGCGGTCGCACGACGGGTTTGTACGGAGCCACCGATCGCGCGGACTTCGATGCAAACCAAGGCCGCTTCCCCGCCAACGTCGTCCTGTCGCATTCGCCCGGCTGCGACGAGGCATGCGCTCCCGATTGCGCGGTGCGGATGCTGGATGAGCAGAGCGGAAATCTAAAGGGCCCGGGAAATACTCGCGACGCCTTTGGGACGGCGATTTACGGATCGAGCGTCAAAACGCGCGCACAAATCGGCGTGAACAACTATCCCGGCGAGCAGGGCGGCGCCTCCCGCTTCTTCTACTGCGCCAAAGCCTCCCGCTCCGACCGCAACCGAAAGGCCGGCGATGGACAATAAGCATCCCACCGTGAAGTCCACGAAGCTGATGGCCTACCTGATCCGCCTCGTCACGCCGCCGGGCGGGACGGTGCTCGACCCCTTCATGGGGAGCGGCTCCACCGGCGTTGCCGCGCGCGACGAGGGGATGCAGTTCGTGGGGATCGAGCAGGAGCGCGAGTACTTCGAGGTGGCGCGTGAACGGCTTGGGGTAGGAGCATGAGGCCGATCAACCGCATCCGCACCTACGCCCGCGCCGCGTGGTACTTCGCCGTCGTGGTCGTCGTCGAGGTGGCGGCGATCGTGTCGGATCGGATCAGGGGTAGAGCGTGATGGCCAAGATGGGACGACCGCCGATCGAGATCGACTGGCAGCTCGTCGACTCGCTATGCGAGATCCACTGCACCGAGGCCGAGATCGCGGCCATCCTCCGAGTCTCGATCGACACGCTCGCACGCCGCGCCAAATCCGAGTTTGGCAAGACATTCGCGGAGTATTTTAAAGAGAAGTCCGCGGGCGGCAAAAGTTCGCTGCGTCGTGCGCAGTACAAGAAGGCGATGGACGGCAACCCGGCGATGCTGATCTGGCTCGGCAAGCAATGGCTCGGTCAGGTAGACCATCACGTGCCCGACGATGAGGTGGTGCCCTTCATCATCCAGCGCGCCTCGGGCGAGCAGGTCTTGCTTGGGGTGAAGCAGAAGGAGGGGGCGTGACGAGGCTGTTCGAGGCTAAACCGTTCGTTATTGCGGAAGTGGGCAGCTCGTGGAGGACCCTCAACGACTGCATCCAGTCGATCGGGGTGGCGAAGGCGGTGGGCGCCGATGCGTGCAAGTTCCAGGCGTTCACGCACAACGACCTGTACGGCCTCGGGGAGAAGCCGTGGCCGCATGTTCCGGGCGAGTCGCCGTATCTGGACGTGTCCTGGCTCCCAGCCCTCAAGGAGAAGGCCGACGCCTGCGGCATCGAACTGATGTGTACCGCGTTCTCGCCCGAGCTGGTCGCGGCGGTGGATCCGTTCGTCACCGTGCATAAGGTGGCGTCGTCGGATCTGAGCTGGCCGCAGCTACTTCAGGCGGTGGCGAGGACGGGGAAGCCGGTGCTGCTCAGCACGGGGGCGTCGAGCGTTGGCGACATCCAGGCGGCGCTGCTGACCATGGCGCCGGCGATCTTCGACAAAGTGTTGCTCTATTGCGTCGCAGCCTATCCAGCGCTCCAGGTCGACCTGAGCGTGATGCACCAGCTGCAGAAGCTGGCCGGCGAGGGCATGGTCGTCGGATTCTCCGATCACACACCAGGCATCACCGTGGCAGTTGAGGCATGCCGGCAAGGGGCGCGCGTTCTGGAGAAGCACTTCACCGCCTTCCCCGACCTCGAGAGTCCCGACCGAGGGCACAGCCTCACGCCCGACGAGTTCAAGCTGATGGTCGATCACATCCGCGGCGTGAGGAAGCCCACGATCGGGCCGACGCCGGAGGAGCGGGACATGCTGCTCCGCCACAACCGCCGTCTCCTGGCCACGCGCGACGTGAAGGCTGGCGAGGTGCTCCGGTATGGGGAGAACTTCGGGGCGTACCGCAGCCTGGTCGACGACACGCGGGGGCTGAGTCCGTTCGCGTGGGAGTCGGTGGAGGGTAGGACGGCGCGGGTGGACATCGGGCGCGGGACGGGGATTGGGCCGGGGGATTTCGGGTGAAACGCAAGACCCCGCCCTACTACAAGGGCACGCGCGAGGACATCAAGCGTCTCATCGAGGCCGCAGAGAAGGCCGTCGAGACCGGGGCGTTCATCGAGAGCGGGTCCTTCTCCCCGAAGCAGCTGAAGGCGCACACCGAGGCGCTCTACGAGCTCAGGATTGCGCTGGCAGGGGCTGAGTTCGGGGATGATGTTTGACCTCGGGGGATTTCGGGTGAGCCTCTACACCTACCGCGCCGTCTGTGACCGAGTGATCGACGGCGATACCGTCGTCCTCGAGATCGACCTCGGCTTCTCGATGACGGCCAAGGTCAAGGTGCGGCTGCTCGGGATCGACGCACCGGAGGCGGTTGGCGTCAGCGCGGAGGAGAGGGCGCGCGCCAAGGCGGCGGCGGAGTTCCTCGAAAGCCTGCTCTTCGCCATCCCGCAGATGCGCTACGAGGAGAGCCTGCTCGTCGAGACGAAGAAGACCGACGGCTTCGGCCGCTACCTCGCCAAGATCACGCGTGAGCGCGACGAGCTCGACGTCTCGGCCGCGATGATCGAGGCGGGGCATGCCAGGCCGTATCGGGCCGCGGTGTGACCTTCCAACCCCACGGCGAGAAGCAGGAGCGCGCCCTCTTCTTCGAGACGCCCGTGGGGCTGCTGGCGTGCGGCATCCAGTTCGGGAAGACGAAGGTCGGCTCCATCTGGATGAAGCTCCAGAACCACCGCTACACCGACCGCGGCGATAACTTCCTGATCGTGGCGCCGACGTACAAGATCCTCACGCAGTCCACGCTCCCGCCCTACCTCGCTGCCATGAAGGGGTGCGGGGACTTCAGCAAGGCCGACATGGTGTTCCGCATGCGCGGCGGCGGGACCGTCTACATGCGGACGAACACCGACCCCGATAGCGTCGTCGGCATCACCAACATCCGCGCCGTCTGGGGCGACGAGGCGGGCCTGTTCAGCCTCTACTTCGCGGAGAACCTGGCAGCGCGTGCTGCGTTCCGGGCGGCGCAGACGCTCTACACGACGTCGCCCTACACCTTGAACTGGCTCTACAAGGACATCATCCGCCCGAAGATGAAGGACCCGGCGGCGCGCCCGGACGTGACGCTGATCCAGGCGGCGAGCTGGGAGAACCCGTACTTCCCGAAGGAGGTCATCGAGCGCAACAAGCTCTCGATGGACCAGCGCCGGTTCAACGCGCTCTTCGGCGGGCAGTGGGAGCGGCCGGCGGGCCTCGTCTACGACTGCTTCGACGAGGACGAGAACCAGCTGGCGCCCTTCGCCTTGCCTCCCGGGACGCGCTACGTCGGGGGGATCGACTGGGGCTACACCGAGCCGTTCGTCTTCAAGGTGCGCGCGATCACGCCCGAGGGGAACCACTACGGCGTGTCCGAATTCTACAAGTCGGGGCTCACGATCGTGGACATCGTCCGCGTGGTGAAGCAGCGCTGCCAGGTCTACGGCGTAGGACCCGTCTACTGCGGGCCGGATCAGCCGGGCTACATCGAGGAGCTTTGTCGCAACGGCGTGCGCGCGATCGGCGCCGACAACGACGTGCGCCTTGGGATCGACCGGCATTACGAGCTGCTGAAGACGCGTCAGCTCAAGTACTTCCGGGGTCAGAACCCGCACACCATGGACGAGATCGAGAGCTACCACTACCCTGAACCTGAAGAGCTCGACCCCGACGACAACGCCAAGGACGCGAAGCCGGTGTTCCAGAACGACCACGCCCTGGATGCGGACCGCTACATCTCGATCATGACGTTCCGCGTCGGTGAGAAGCGCGTGCCGACCGTCCCCGGCGAGCCGAAGCAGGAAGACCAGTTCGCGCGCATAGAACGCCTCAAGCGCCGCCCGCGGGCGCCGTCGGAGAATTGGAGCGCCTAGTGCCGCTTTACGAGTACCAATGCCGGATGTGCGCTGCCGACTTCGACGTCGCCTGCCCGATCTCGGCGATCGACGACCCCGTCGTCTGCCCCGCCTGCGCTGCGACCAACGGCAAGGCTCAGCGCCAGCTCACCCGCACGCACTTCTACGGCGCCAAGGTGGAGGACGCGTCCTTCAGCCCCGCGCTCGGCAAGGTCGTGAAGAGCAGCAAGGAGCTGCGCGAGGAGGCGAAGCGGCGTGGGATGATCGAGGTGGGGAACGAGAAGGTGGAGACGATCCATCGCCATTTCGAGCGGCAGCGTGAGGACACGCGGCAGCAGCGTTGGGATGAGGCGATGCGTGAGAAGGTGTACGGTGATTGATGCGGGCATGGAGCAACGGCGGCTCGTCAGGCTCATAACCTGAATATCGGCGGGTTCGACTCCCGCGCCCGCGACCAACCTCGGAGACGAACGTGAGCGAGACCCTGACCACCAGCCTCATGGACGAGCACGCCCCGCGTGACATGAACGTCAACGGGCCGACCGAGTACGAGCCGTCGCCCGAGGACAGGAAGCTGATCAAGATGGTGGAGCGCCTGTTCGAGAAGGCGAAGCGCCACCGCAACCTCTACGACAATGACTGGCTCGATCACTACCACCTGTTTCGCGGCAAGCAGTGGAAGGAGTCGCGCCCGTCGTATCGGCACTCGGAGGTGATCAACTTCATCTTCCGGACGATCCAGTCCACGGTGCCGATGCAGGTGGACGCGAGACCGCGCTTCGAGTTCCTGCCGGAAGAGCCTTCCGACTACGAGTTCAGCCAAATTCTGAACGAGGTCGCCGAGGCGGACTGGCAGAAGAAGAACTGGCAGGAGCAGCTGCTCGAGGTCGTGTACGACGCCAACTTCTACGGCACGGGTCTGAGCGAAGTTTGCCACGATGAGAAGGCAAATCTCGGGGTCGGCGAGGTGAAATACCTCTCGGAGGACCCGTTCTATTGCTTCCCCGACCCCGAGGCGCGCGACGTGAACACCGCATGCGGGTTCTTCATCGTCGCGAAGCCGGTCGAAGTCCACAAACTCAAGAAAAAGTACCCCGACAAGAAGGATTTCATCCGCGCCGACCTGCTCGACCTGATGAAAGGGTCGAAAACGGACTTCGCGCCGCTGAAATTCCGCTCTCCGGTCGACCGGAAGGTGCTCGACACCGGCTCGCAGACGATGGACCTCGTCGACAAGGAGAAGTGCCTCGAAATCACCTGCTACATGACCCCCGAATTCTGCGAGGACGACTACGAGGAGGTCGAAAAGAGCCTCCGCGACCCCGATAGCGGCGAGGAGAAGGCCGTCTACGAGCAGCGGGCGCGCTGGCCCAACGGCAGGAAGGTCGTCATCGCCAACGGCGTGCTGCTGGAGGCCGACAAGCCGCTCTACGACGACGGCAAGGTGCCGCTGCAGCGCTACGTGAACTACCTTTTGCCGCGCGAGTTCTGGGGCATCTCGGAGATCGAGCAGCTGAAGGGCCCGCAGCGGATGTTCAACAAGGTGTTCTGCTTCGCCTTGGACGTCCTGACGCTGATGGGGAACCCGATCTGGAAGGTGCCGTCGACTTCGGGCGTCGACCCGGAGAATCTGACGAACCGCCCGGGTCTCGTCGTCGAGTACGACGGCGACAACCCGCCGATGCGCGAGGAGGGCGTCCAACTCCAGCCCTACGTGCTCCAGATCGCAGAGCGCCTGGCGGAGTATGTCGACAGCATCTCGGGCAGCCAGGACGTGACGCGCGGCATCCAGCCCACGGGTGTCACCGCAGCGTCTGCCATCACCGCCCTCCAGGAGGCCGCGAACACCCGGGTGCGCCTCAAGTCGAAGCTCCTCGACGGGTATCTCCAGCAGGTCGGCCAGGCGTGGCTCTCTCGCACGCTCCAGTACCGGACGGCGCCGGAGATCTTCCGGCTGACGAACGCCGAGGGCGCGAACAAGTACTTCCGGATGCACGTCGAGCCCAACGGGTACGAGAAGACGGGCCCCGACGGGCAGCCGACCGGCGAGATGGGGACGAGGGTCCACTATCAGCCGCTCGAGCCTGGCGGCGGCATCGACCCCGAGAAGGGGAAGGTCTACGAGCTCGCCGGCAAGTTCGACGTGCGCGTCTCGACCGGCTCCTCGCTGCCGTTCAACAAGGCCGAGAAGGAGCAGCGCCTGACGAAGCTCTTCGAGCTCGGGATCGTGGACGCCGAAGAGGTGCTGAAGGGCACCGAGTATCCCAACTGGCAGGCCGTGCTCCAGCGCATGGAGCAGAAGAAGATGCAGGAGCAGCAGGCGCAGATGGAGGCCGACGCGGCGGCCAAGGGCGCGCCTCCGCCGCCGCCGGCAGCATGATAGACTCCGTGCCCGATCCTAGGGCACACTGACCAAGACAAGCCTCTCGACTCATCTCCCGACGCATCACCCGCCCCATCACCCGTCACATCGCTCATCCAACCCGATCCCCGGGGTCGATACCCATGGAACAAGCTCCTCCTGCCCAACAGGGCGGCGGCGGCGGCGTGACCGAGGCGCTCGTCGAGACCGACAAGAACCTCGCGGCGATCGCCGCGGTGATGGCGAAGAACCCGAAGGTCCCCGACGAGGTGAAGGCCGCGTTCCAAGCGGCGACCGAGTCGTTCCGCCAAGGCCTCGCTGCGGTCTCCGAGATGGCCGGCGGCGGCCAGGAGCCCGCTCCCGGCGGCCCCGGCGCCGTAGCCCCCGAAGCGGGCGGCAGCGCGGGTGCGGTCCCGATGACTCCTGCGGGGGTCAAGCGTGGCTGATCAGGACATCAACGTCGATGAGCTGATGGAAGGGATCGAGCAGCCGGCCGCGCCGCGCGCGGAGGGTGGTGCCGAAGCAGCACCAGGAGCCGAAACGGCACCGGCGCAGACCGCCGCGGACTGGCGGCAGAGCTTCGACTGGAAGTTCGCCGCCAACGGCCAGGAGGTGACGCCCGACACCGCCGACAAGGCGAAGACGTGGCTCTCTCTCGGCTACAACGCAAGTCAGACGCTCGCCGAGGTGAAGCGCGAGCGCGCGCAGTGGGCGAAAGAGCGGGAAGAGCTCCAGAGCAAGTACAAGGGCTACGACCGCTTCGCCGAGCTCGACCAGTACGCGCGGCAGAACCCGGACTGGTGGAAGCACGTGCAAGGCCAGTGGGAGCAGCGCAGCGCCTACGGCCAGGATCCGAACCTCGCTCCGATCCTCCAGCGCCTCCAGCAGACCGAAGGGGTCTTGCAGGAGTGGCAGCAGCGCGAGGCGGAGCGCAAGCAGGCAGAGCAGGACCAGGCGCTCGAGGCCGAGATCGAGTCGATTCGGAAGCAGTACCCGAAGATCGACTTGGGATCGGTAGACGAGAGTGGTCGGTCGCTGGAATGGCGCGTTCTGAAGCATGCCAACGACAACGGCATCCAGACCTTCCGCGCCGCGTTCCGCGACTACCTCCACGATCGTCTCGTGCAGGAAGCCCAAGCGCAGGGTCGTGAAGCCATAGCCAAGGACACGCAGGCGAAGGTCAAGCAGGGAGTACTGGGCACGACCCAAGTTCCCACGAAAGGCCTGAGCCAAGCGCAAAACGTCCGCGGCAAGTCCTACGACCAGCTGACCCAGGAGGCGCTGGCGGAGTTCGGCATCACGTCTCACTAAAGGAGCACGCCCATGGCGTTGAGCTATGACCAGATCTCGGCGATCACCGAGAAGAAGTTCCTCCCGAAGCTCGTCGACAACGTGTTCGACAGCGATCCCTTGCTGCAACGCGGCAAGAAGAAGTTCAAGCAGCTGATCGACGGCGGCACGTCGATCGTCCAGCCGCTGAACTATGCGCAGACGACCGCGTCTGGCTGGTATCAGGGCGCCGACACGCTGTCGACGACCGACAACGAGCAGATCACCTCCGCTCAGTACGAGTGGAAGCAGATCTACGCCAACATCACCATCTCGCGCCGTGACGAGCTGGTGAATAGCGGCGAAGCGCAGATCGTGAACTTCGTGAAAGCGAAGACGCAGATCGCCGAGAAGACGCTGATCGACAAGCTGGGCGACGGCCTCTACTCGGCCGGCACCGAGGCGAAGGCGATCGGGGGTCTGCGGCTCATCGTCGACAGCGGCAACACCGTCGGCGGGATCGCACAGGGCTCGTACTCCTGGTGGCAGAGCCAGGAGAACAGCTCGACCACCGTCACGACGATGGCGGCGCTCCAGTCGATGTTCAACACGCTGTGCATCAACAACGAGCACCCGTCGGTCATCATGACGACGCGCTCGATCTACAACTTCTACTACGCGCTCCTCCAGCCGCAGCAGCGCTTCATGGACTCGGAGACCGCCAAGGGCGGCTTCCAGAGCCTGATGTTCAACGGCACGCCGTTCATCGCCGGGAGCAAGGTGCCGAGCTCGCACCTCTTCATGCTGAACGAGGCGTACCTGCACCTGTGGGTCCACAAGGACGAGGACATGCGCTTCGAGCCGTTCCAGAAGCCCATCAACCAGAACGTCCGCGTGGCGAAAATTTTCAGCATGTTGGCCTTCGGCTCGTCCAACAACCGCATGCACGGCAAGTTCACCGCGCTCGCGTCCTAAGGGGGGACCACCATGACCGTCTATAACGTCGGACCGGTTCGCTTCGGCGGCGCGGATGGCGCCACGCCGCAATCCATGGTGACCACCTCGCTCGGTCCCAACGACCCCGAGATCGGCACCGTCTACCGCGACGGCAACAAGGAGTACGTCTTCGTCTACAACGCCGGCGGCGCGTCGGCGGCAGTGGGACACGGCGTGATCATCTCGGCCGTCTCCGGCTACTCGGTGACCGTCAGCTCGGTGACGGACATCAACGGCTGGTGCATCGGGGTCGTGCAGAACGCGACCTTCACCACCGCGGCTTACGGCTGGGTGCAGACCCGCGGCTTCGGCCAGGTGCAGATGCACGCGAACCAGTCGGCGGCTGCGGGCGAGCGCCTCGTCCTCAGCACCGACGGCGGGTTCGGGCGCCTCGCGTCGGCGAACACCGACGTCCTGCGCGCGACCCCGGTCGCCATCGCCGTGTCGGCGATCGCCTCGGGCGCCTCGGGCACGGCGTACATCCGGACGTTCTTCTGAGAGGGGAAGGGATGTCGAAGCGGCGCGAGATCATCTGCGAGTACCAGCCCTACATGGACCGCCCGCCGGTTCCTCGGCAGGCGCTCTACGGGCAGGCGTGCTCCAACGACGGGCCGACGGTGAACACCTGGCGCCCGACCTGGATCGCGAACGCGCAGAAGAACCACGCCCGCTTCGGCTCCTTCGCGGACCGGGGCCTCGGCAAGCTGTGGGGCAAGCACTCGCTACGACCCGCAATCGTCGTCGGCTCCGGGCCGTCCCTCAAAGAGAACGCCGCGGTGCTCAGGGATAACCCCGGCATCCCGGTGCTCTCGTGTCTGCACAACTTCCACTACCTGGAAGACCTCGGCGTCCACGTCGACTACTACGTCTCGCTCGACGCGGGACCGGTCGTCGTCGAGGAGGTATCCGAGGGCGGGACGAAGAGCGCCGAGGAGTACTGGGCCGCGTCGAAGGGCAAGACGCTCCTCTGCTACATCGCGACGGACCCGAAGCTCCTCGAGTTGTGGCAGGGGGACGTCTACTTCTTCAGCTGCCCGGTCCCCGATCCCGAGGTGATCAAGGCGCAGGAGGAGCTGGAGCGCTTCGTCACCGACATCAGCTCGGGCGGGAACGTGCTCGGCGCGTGCGTCTACATCGCCAAGGCGATCCTCGGGGCGAACCCGATCGCGTTCGTCGGTGCGGATTTCTCCTTCAGCTACACCGACAAGTTCCACGGCTGGGACAGCAAGTACGACAAGGACATCGGCCAGTACCTCCGGATGACCGACGTCTACGGCAACTCCGTCAAGACGTGGCAGTCCTACGCCAACTTCAAGGCGTTCTTCGACTGGCTCGCCGAGACGGTGCCCGGGATCTACTTCAACTGCACGGAGGGCGGCACACTCGGCGCCTATCCGGGCGGCAACATCCGATCGATCCGGCAGATGGACCTCGCAGACTTCCTCCGCATGTACCGCTTGCACGAGGAAGTGCGCGAGCAGTGCGAAGCGCCGGCGACCGCCGCGCGCAAGATCCTCTACTAAGGAGCAGGCCATGGCCTTCACCTGGACCGTGAACGAGAAGACGACGTTCGGCAACATGCACGTGCAGATGGGCGTCGTCACGGCCGACGCGGCGACGGGCACCTTCGACACCGGGCTCGGCAACGTGCGCCACGTCACGGTCGCGCCGAAGAGCGTGACGACCGCGGCGTACAAGGTCGCGCGCAACGCGGGCGTCTCGGGCACCTCGACCGTCGGCACGGTCGCGATCACTGGCGTCGTGTCGGGCGACGAGTTCTTCGTCACCGTCTTCGGGAGCTGACGATGACTCGCCAAGGCTATCCGCCGCTCGGGCAGGCGACGAGCCTCACGATCGCGTCCGCGGCCTCGACTTCGAGCTCGCTCGACCTCGGGGCGGCCGGCTGGTCGCGCCTCGTCGTCACCTACGCGACGATGTCGACGAATGCTGCGCTGCAGGTGCAGGGCTCGGCGGACGACTCGACGTACAAGAACGTCCACGTGCTCGTCCCGAACAGCTCGACCGCGCAGTTCCAGCCGCTCACCGTCGCCACGTCGGTGTCCGGTACGGGCTACGCGGTGTTCCAGGCGCCGCCCTTCCGCTACGTCCGCTTCGTCGCGTCGGCCGCGATCGACAACGGCGGGATCATCTCTGTCTACGGAGCCGATTGAACATGGCGAAGACGAAACTCTGGAACGACAACGACCACGAGCATCGCGAGAAGTTCAAGGGCGCCGAGGTCGTGATCCCCGCCAAGGGCTTCATCGAGATGGACTTCGAGGAGGCGTGCGAGCTGAAAGGCCAGTTCACGCCGATCGTGATGCTCGCCGAGGGCGTGCCCGACCCGAAGAGCTTCAAGAAGCTGCGCGTCGAATGGCCGAAAGAGCCGACCGCGAAGGTCGACCCGCTCGTCTGCCACGCCGACGGCAGCTCTGCGGGGTCGGCGCAGGAGCTGGCGGCGAAGCTGCTCCAGTTCGCGCCGCTCCTCGTCAAGGACGAGGCGGCCGAGGCCGAGGCGAGGCGCAAGGCGGACGCCGGCGAGCAGCGGGTGGCCGCGCTCGAGGCGCAGATCGCCGAGCTGAAGGCGCTCATCGAAGGCCAGGCGAAGACGAAGGCGCGGGCATGAGCACGGTCGAGCTCAAGGGGCACTACTGGGCGCGCCTCTACGGGGCGCCGGGTGAGCTCAAGCAGGAGGTCCGCGGCGAGAACGTCGTGACGACCGTCGGCAAGGAGTTCATCGCGAGCTTCCTGCGCTCGGCGGCGGCCGCGGCTGCGACCTTCACGGCGCGCTACATCGCGATCGGCACCGATTCGACCGCGGAGGCCGTCGGCAACACGGCGCTAGGGACCGAGGCGGCGCGGCAGACGGGGACGGCGTCCTACACCTCGGGCGGCATCTACAACGTGGTGGCGACGTTCGCCAGCGGCAGCGGGACGGGGGCGATCACGGAGTACGGCCTCTTCAGCTCCAGCACCGGCGGGACGCTGATCAGCAGGGATACCGAGAGCGTGATCAACAAGGGCGCGAACGACGTTTTAACGGTTGGCTACGAACTGACATTCAGCTGAGGCGCGGGGTATGGCGTGGCCAATCTCTCGCAGACGATCACCAACCAGGTCCGCTGCTTCGGCGCCGGGCCTTCGTCGCTTTGGAACAGCCACAATTGGGGGTCGTTTCGATGGGGCGAGGGCACGCGCGACATCCGCACCGACGTCCTGAAGGGGATCAGCAACACGCTGACCCCTACGAGCACCATCCCCGGGTTCCAAATTCGCAAGGGCATCTCCGAGACGATCACCGTGGTCGGCGACATGGGGTCCGAGGAGCTGTCGGACTCTGCGGGCTACGAGTACGTCTTCCCCGATCGCACCACCGAGGCCGAGGACCGGAGCTTCGCGACCTGGTCGACGGCGTCGTCGGCCGCTGGCAGCTGGACGGCGGCTTCGGCCGCGTCGTCGGCGTGGAGTGAGTCTTGACACCTACCCAAATCGAAGACCTGGCGCGCCAGCAGACCAACGCGGTCGGCGACACGTTCTATTCGCAATCGGAGATCCTCCAGCACATCTTCCAGGCGCAGATGGAGCTGGCGATGGAGACGCGTTGCATCCGCAACGTCTACACCGCCTCCACCGTCGCCTCGACGCAGGAGTACTCCCGGCCGACGCGCAGCCTCGAGATCAAGCGCATCACCTACGACGGCGCGAAGCTCTCGCCGATCACGATGCGCGAGGACGACGCGCTGACGTTCATGAACCAGGCGACGACCGCGACGGGAACGCCCAACTTCTACTTCGAGTGGGGCGACAGCATCTTCCTGCGCCCCGTCCCCTCTGCTGTCGGGACGCTCAAGATCTTCAGCGTCGACAAGCCGCAGACGGTGACGACCTCGAGCACGCTCGACGTCCCGGATCGCTACCACGTCCTCATCGCCACGACCTACATCCCGGCTTGGTTCGCGCTGAAGGACAAGAACTTCGCGCTCTACGAGCGCTACCTCGACGCGTGGCGGAAGGGCGTGATGCAGGCGAAGTCCTACGAGCGGCGCCGTCTGCGCGGCGATAGCTTCACGGGCATCCAGGATAACGAAACGCTCAACGAGACCGTGATCGGAGCCATCTAATGGCACGCGACCACGACATCGTCTACCCCGCGAAAGGTCGAATTACTTTCGACGGGGGCGTCAATTCGAAGTTCGAGAGATCCATAATTCCGGACAACGAGTCGCCGAGCTGCTTCAACGTCGTCTTCAGCAACGGCGCTGTCGAGACGCGCTCGGGCAGCTCGAAGCTCAACACGACCGCGATCGGCAGCTTCGCCGGCGACGGCATCTACACCCGCCGCGCCAACGACGGCTCCGAGACGATGATCGTCTTCGCCGGCGGCACGGCCTGGGCGCTCACTGGGGCGTCCACCTTCTCGACGATCGCCTCGGCGCAGAGCGTCTTCACCGCGGGTGTTCGGGTCGGCACGGCGCAGTACGAGAACCACATCTTCGTCGGCAACGGCGGGGTGACGCCCTACAAGTGGAACGGCGTCGCCTGGACGCGCCACGGCGTCCCGCAGGCGACGGGCGCTGTCACGGTCGCCTCGCAGGCAGTCGGCGTCCTGACGGGGCAGTACAACTACAAGATCGCCTACCTCAACAGCCAGTCGGTTCTGGGCGACGTCGGGACGGCGACGGTCACGTTCAACGCCGCGGGCGCGACGCTGCGCCTCACCGGCATCCCGACCGCCCCGCAGAGTCACGGCGTCTCGGCGCGCCGGATCTACCGGACCGAAGCGGGCGGGACGACCTACAAGCAGCTGACGACGATCAACGACAACACGACGACGACCTACGACGACAACACCGCGGACGCGTCGCTCGGGGCGACGGCGCCGACCGACCAGGGCGAGCCCCCGAAGTACTCGGTGATCGCGCAGCATCAGAACCGGCTCTTCTGCAACGACGCGGCGAACCCGAACTACATCTGGTACTCGGAGGCGCTGGAGCCCTACACGTTCAAGACGACGAACTTCCTGCCGATCGGCGACGCCAGCTTCGACCTGATCAAGGGGATCGACGTCTACGACAACTCGGTGGTCGTGCGCTGCGAGCGCGCGTCCTACATGATCTACATGCCGTCGACCGACCCGAGCGACTGGCGCACGATCAAGATCCGCTCGCCGTATGGCTCGCGCTCGCCGTTCGGCTCCTTCCCCTACAACAACAAGCTCATGTACCCGGCGATGGAGTCGGGCAAGTTCGTCGGCTTCGCTGCGATCGGCGGATCCACGATCGACCCCGACTCGACGAGCCTCGACTTCAGCCGCGCGGGCTCGGATCTGAAGAGCAACCGGATCGAGCCGGACATGTTCGAAGTGCAGGAGGCCTACGTCGGGAACATCTCGGCGCAGGTCTTCAAGAACAAGGCCTACATCGCGGTGACGTCGGGCGACGGCACGACGACGAACAACCGGATCTGGGTCTACGACTTCTCGATCAGCAACCTGAAGAAGCAGGAAGCGAGCTGGGTGCCGATCTCGGGCCTCGCGGCGGCGCAGTTCACCGTCTACGACGGCAAGCTCTACTACGTCTCCTCGACGGCGACGGGCTTCGTCTACCGGCTCGAGACGACGACCTACAACGACAACTCCGCGGCGATCGACAGCTACTTCTGGACGAAGGAGTTCTCGGGTCTGAAGGGCCACGAGACCTACGAGAAGGACTTCCGCTTCGCCAACATCCTCGTGGAGCTCGTCGGCTCCTACTTCATGAAGCTCAACATCCGCGTGGACTCGGATACGGGCGAGGGCACGTCGAAGACGATCAGCCTCGACCCGGGCGGGACGACCTGGGGGAGCTTCAACTGGGGGGCGGCGAATTGGGATGCGGGGAGGGGCCAGAGGGACGTGAGGGTGCCTCTGGGACCGGCGAGGGGCAAGAGGATCCAGTTCCGCTTCGGGAACCAGAATGCGGTGAACCAGGCCTTCAAGGTCCACTCGATGCAGTTCACCTACAACCTCAAGGGGAAGAGGTGATGGCGACTCTCGGTGCCAACAACGAGTTCGACTACGCGAGGAAACGGGCGCAGCAGCGCGAGCAGACGAACCTCCAGACGCAGCGCGACGCGCTCCAGCGTCGGCAGGCGCAGACCGGGGGCGGCGTCTCCGGGGCGCTGATCAAGCAGGAGAGCATCGCCGCCAACGAGAGCGCGCAGCGCCTCGCCTCCGAGAACGAGGGGATCGACGCGGCGGAGCGTGCGGAAGCGCGCCGTCTGCGCGAGATCGAGGAGGGGCGGCAGTTCGCCCGCTCCGAGCGGGAGGCGTCGCAGGGCTTCAGCCGCGAGGAGCGGCTCGGCTCGCAGGGCTTCGGTGCCGAGCAGTCGGCGATCCAACGGCGCTTCCAGTCCGGCGAGCGCGAGGCGACGCAGGGCTGGCAGTCGGGCGAGTCCGCCATCCAGAGGCGCTTCCAGACTGGCGAGCGCGTCGCATCCGAGCACAACGCCTCCGGCGAGGCGGCGAGGATCCGCGACTTCCAGACTGCCGAGCGTATCGCAGCGGAGCGCAACGCGTCTGGGGAGGCCGCGCGGATCCGCGACTTCCAGAAAGAGCTGCAAACGGGCCAGCAGGCTTGGGCTACGGGTGAGCGGACCGCCGCGGAGCAGAACGCCTCCGGTGAGGCGGCGCGCATCCGTGATTTCCAGCAGCAACTGGCCACCGATCAGCGCCAGTGGACGACGGCGGAGCGCATCGCGGCGGAGCAGAACGCCTCCGGTGAGGCGGCGCGACAGCGCGACCTCGCGTATGCGCAGCTGACCCAGCAGGCGGCGCAATTCACCGAGCAGATGGGTCTGTCGCGCGCCGAATTCGAGCAACAGAAGGCCGTCGATGCGGTCAACGAGGAGATCGCGCGCAAGATGCTCGACCAGAAGGGGCCGCTCGAGCAGCTCTTCTCCGGCTTCGGCGCGCTCAACATCTTCAATCCGGATACGCAGGCCAACAAGGGGCTCACGGGCGGGCTCGGCGGGGGACTCGGTAAGCTCAACCCCGGCAACCCTGAAAGCTACTTCGGCCGCGGGGGTATCATCTAATGGGCCGTCGAGTCGTCATGCCGGGTCGTAGGAACCACGACGCGGAGCTGTTCAAGGAAGGCGGCACGATCGTCGGTGGCGTCGTCGGCGGCCTCATCGGCGCCGCCGAGGGCGGCGTCGGCGCCCCCGCTGGTGCGGCAGGCGGCGCGGCGCTCGGACGAGGGATCGGTGCCTCTGCGGGCCAGATCCTCTCGCCGGATCGTCCGACGCCGTCCGTCCAACGTGGGCAAGGCGTCGCCGCCCCTGGCCAGTCGCAGCAGCCGGGCGCGATGGACACCGCCTTCGCGGCCTACGGCGCCTACGAGGGCGCGGGCAGCTTCAACGCCAAGGCGGGCGGTGGACAGACGGCAGCACAACCGTCGGCGATGCAGCGCCGGATGGACACGCAAAGCGACGCCGTCGCGCTCGCCGAGGCGGACGCGGCACTCGACCAGATGCCGCCCGAGTACAAGCAGCGCTACGGCCCGTCGATCAAGCAAGCGCGCTACCTCGACGCGCAGAAGCGGGGGATGGCATGAGCCGGATCATGAACCCCGGTCGCCGCGACGGGGATCAGCTGCTCGACACCGTGTTCAAGGGGCTGAAGATCGCCGAGTCGGTCTACGGCCTGAAGACGAACATGGAGGAGAAGGAGAAGAAGGACCTCGAGCGCACCGAGCTGAAGATGGAGAAGGAGCGCCTCAAGCACAATCGCCTAAACAAGGGTGAGCAGCGCCAACTCCACGAAAAGGGCTTCGTGCCGGTTAAGGAGGGCACGGCGGGCGCCTTCCAATTCGAGGACGCCGACACCGGCGTCGTCAGCTGGGTCGCCAAGCAAAACAAGCCGGCGATCATGACGCCGTATCAGCAGAAGCAGCTCGAGCTAGAGCAGCAGAAGCTCGACCTTCTGAAGCAGAAGGCTGCGGGCAAGGGCGGAGGTGGCGGCAAACCCTGGGAGTACACCGACGACGAGGGCAACGTCCGGGTCGGGAGCATCGTCAACGGGCGGCCGACGAAGTCGCCCGATGACGTCGTGAAGACGCCATCGAAGCCACCGAAGGACATCACGGTCCAGGAACGCAATACGCTCCAGTCCGCGTTCGACAAAGACCCGGAGGTCCGCAAGGCCAAGACGGTCATGCAGAGCTGGAGCGACGCGAGTGCGATCATCGCCGAGCCGTCGCCGGCGGCGGATCTCTCGCTCGTCTATGCGTACATGAAGGCGCTCGATCCTGGCTCGGTCGTTCGCGAGAGCGAGGCCGAGACAGCACAGGCGCTCGGTGGCGTCCTCGAGCGTGCGAAGGGCAAACTCCAGGACATGGTCGGCGACGGACGCCTGACACCAGACCAACGAGCCGGGCTGGCGCGCGAGATCGAGAAACTCGCGGAGAACGCCGCCTCCGGCCTCGACCAGATCGAAGCGCAGTTCAAAGAGCACGCGACTCGTCGCAATGTCGACGTGCAGGATCTGCGCTTCTCGACGCGTCCCAAGTTCAAACCGAAGGAGCAGGCGCCGGGCGCTCCCGCTGCTTCGGCGGGGCCTGCCAGCGGGCCAGCACCGAGCGCCGGCGCCGGCAAGTTGCCGCCCGGAACCGTCGTGACGAAGGGCGGCAAGCGCTACCAGGTTGGAGCCGACGGTGAGAGCGTCGAGGAGATCCGATGAAGCTCGCGGACCTCGGCGACTACAAGGTCGAGTCGAAACCGGAGCCACCGAATGGCTCCGGAAAGTCGATGAAGCTTTCGGATCTCGGCGAATTCAAGATCGAGTCTTCGCCCGCCGCCACCGCCGATCAAAAGGGGCGCAGCGGCCTCGGGCGCGTCGCCGCCGCCGTCGCTACGAACACGCTGCTGCCGGGCTTAGGTGGCGCCGTCCTGGGCGCGACTACGAACCAGAAGGAGAAGGAGGCATTCACCCGCGGCGCAGCTCAGACCGCGAGCTTCGGCCTCATCGACGAGGCCACGGCCGGACTGGGTGCGGCTATCGACGTCGGCGCCGCCGCGCTTGGCAAACGAGGGGACATCTCTTTCGGCGACGCTTACCGCACCCGCCGCGACGCGATCCGCAAGGCGGACGACAAGTCCGCGGCGGAAGACTCGGGGCTCTACGGTGCCGGCACCGTCGGCGGTGCAGCCCTTGGCGTCCTCGCGCCCGGCCTGAAGAGCCTGCAAGGGGCTCGCGCGGCGACCGAGGTCGGCGGCTTCGCCGCGAAGGCGCTCCCCCCTGTCGTCGGTAGCGCTCTCGTCCGGCGGATGGGGAAGGAGGGCCTGGGACGCGCAGTGATCGCTTCCGGCCAGGGCGCCGTGGCCGGCGCGGGTATGAGCAAGGCGGATGTCACGAAAGGCGACGTCGCCGGCGTCGCAAAGGACGCGCTCTTCGGCTCGGCGATCGCGACCGGCGCGCAGGTCGGCGCGGACAGGCTCGGGGCTGCGCTCGGCGGCGTCGCAAAGTCCGCATCCGGTTGGCTCGACGACGTTGCTGCCAACCGCGCCTTCAAGGCCGCGACGGGAAATCAGGGCAAGGTCTATCAGGACGCGGTCAAGCAGGGGCGCGTCACGCAGGTAGGCAATGAGATCCTGGACAGCAACACGCTGCGCCCGATCGACGTCGTCAACCCGCTGCGGACGCCGGCCAAGGCCATCGCGGAGCGGGCGGAAGAGAAGGCCGGCCGGGCGTGGACGAACATCGAGAAGACGTTCGCGGATATCGACCAGCGCGTCCCGAATGCCGTGGACACGACGCCGGTACGTGACGCGGCACTCAAACGCGCCTTGCAGATCGAGTCGCCGAATACCGAGGCGGAGGTCGCCAACCTGCTCAGGCAGGGCGGCGCCTTCGAGAAGAAGGGCGCCGTCTCGCTCGCTGAGACGCAGCGGCTCAAGAACACCTACCCGTTCAATCCCCAGGACCCGTTCAACGTCTCGGGGACGATGAAGCGCGGTCTAATGGAGGCGCAGGAGAAGGCCGTCGAGAGGCACGCCGGGGCCGAGGCTCTCGCGCAGTACAAGCGCGACAAGCAGCTCTACGGCTCGCTCGTCGGCGCCGAGAAGGCGGCCGAAGGACTGGCGACGCGCGAGGCGAAAAATCGGACGTTCAGCCTCACCGACAACATCCTGGGCGCGGCGCAGCTCAAGCTCGACCCCTCTTCCTGGCCAAAGGCGCTGGCGACGGCGGTTGGCAACAAGGCGCTGCGCGAGCGCGGATCGGCGGCGGCGGCAATCACGGCCGATGGGCTCGCCAGTGTTCTGAAATCCGCCCCGCAGACCTTCGGCAAGTTCGCCCCCGAGCTGCAACGCGCCGCTGCGCGCAGCCCGGAGGCGCTCGAGATGACCCATACGATCCTGCTCGAAAGCGAGCCAGCCTACCGCGCGATCCTCGGGCTGGATCCTGGGGATAGCGCCGTCAAACGTCGACTGCAAAAGCAAGCCGAGTAAGGCTTTGGGAGGTGTGTCATAGCTGCGCCCTCGTATACGTACACGCTAACTAACGGGACGACCGCGGACGCTTCGCAGGTCCAACAGAACTTCACCGACATCCTCAACGGCGTCACCGACGGGACGAAGGACCTGTCGATCGCCGCCCTCACCTGCGCCGGCACCGTCGCACTCAACGGCAACATCGGCCTCGGCAACGCTTCCGGCGACGACCTGACCGTCACCGCGTCGCTCGCCTCGTCGATCCCGATCAAGACGACGGCGAGCTACGACATCGGCAGCTCGACGCTCGGTCTGCGCGCGGCCTACTTCGGCGCCAACAGCCAGACGGTGAACATCCGCGGCTCGGGCTCCATGTCGGCGACGTGGACGCTCACGCTCCCGGTGACGGCGGGCACGGCGAACTACATCCTGATCACCGACGGCAGCGGGGTCTCGTCGTGGTCGGCGATCACCAACAGCAACTGGTTCGCCACGGCATCGGTGGCGGGCACCGTCTCGACGGCCTCGCAGACCCTTGCCGGCGCCAAGACGTTTTCCGACAGCCTCACGGTCGGCACGGACACGACGACGTCGAGCCGGGCGATCGAGCTCAGGGTCGACGACACGGCAAACAACGAGCAGCCGACGTTCGACATCTACCGGGACGGGACGGTCCGGGCGACGCTTGGCGTCGCGGGTGCCGCGAACGCGCTCGGACCCGGCAGCGGCAACACCGCCGAGAACGACTTCGTCATGCGCCTCAACAGCCAGGCGCTCGTCGTCACCTGCGACAACGCGTCGACGCTCCACGGCAAATGCACATCTGCCGGCGAATGGAGCTTCCCGGTGCAGCCGTCGGCGAGCGTCTACCTCAGCGCCGATCAGACCGGCATCGCGGACGCGACGCCGACGAAGATCACGTTCAACACCGAAGAGTTCGACGCGAACGCCGACTTCGACTCGTCAACCAACAACCGCTTCACCGCGCCCGTCGCGGGCAAGTACCTGGTCGCGGCTACGGCGAGCGTCAACCGCACGGGCGGCACCGGCATCTCGCGGATCAAGCTGATGCTCTATAAGAACGGCTCCGAGTTCAAGGTGCTCTCGGACATCAATTTCAGCACCGCGACGACCAACGATCAGACCGCGAACGGCGCGATCACCGTCGAACTGGCTGCGACGGACTACCTCGAGATCTGGGTGCGGATCTCGGGCACCGGCACGCTCGTCACGAAGCTCTACTCGGGCGCGGCGAACACGTTCGCAGCGTTCCACAAGGTCGCCTGAACCCCTGACACGCCCGTCAGGGGATCGAAACGGCGGGTGCTTGCTTCTGAGGCACCCGCCGTGCCAATATGCAAGGAATTAATCGCTCTATTCCGGAATATGCATGGAATTCATGACGACGCTTTGGCCATTTTTTGCGCTTTTGGGCATCTCCATCGCCGCCAATTGCGTCCTCGCGACCCTCCTCACGCTGCGCCGCAGCCAGAAATCCGATCCCAAGCTCACGCTCGACGCCCAAGACCTGCTCCACGACCTGACGACGAAGGGCAAAGCCGTCGTGAAGGTCGAGGTGATCGACGTTTCCAACTTCTACCTGCGGAGCCCACGAGGATGAGCGACGTCCTGATCATCGGCGGCACCGGAACGCTCGGCCAGGAGCTGACGCGGCAGCTCCTGAAGAAGGACCCGAAGGCGAACATCACGATCATGAGCCGCGACGAGCTGAAGCAGCAGGCCATGAAGCGGACGTTCGCCGACTACAAGAAGGTGCGCTACGTCCTCGGGGATATCCGCGACCGCGACAGCATCCGCCGCGCGATCGACGACACCGAGGCGATCTTCCACGTCGCCGCTCTGAAGCACATCGATGTGTGCGAGGAAAACCCGGTCGAGACCTTCAGGACGAACGTGGACGGGACGGTGAACGTCGCCGAGGTGGCGATGGAGCGCTGCGTTCGGCACATGGTCTTCAGCAGCACCGACAAAGCGGTGATGCCGATCAACGTCTACGGGCATACGAAGGCGATCGGGGAGCGCTACCTCCTGGGGCTCAACCAGCGCCAGTCGATGACGCGCTTCGGGGTCTACCGTTGGGCGAACGTGCTCGGCAGCCGCGGGTCGGTCGTCCACCGCTTCGCGGAAACGCTGCTCCAGCACAAGCGGGTCGACATCACCGACCCGGAGATGACGCGTTTTTGGCTCCGGATCGAGGACGCGGCGGAGTTCATGCTGTCGAGCTACGAGCGCGCCCCGATGTCGCGGGTCAACATCCCGCCGATGAAGGCGGCGAGCGTGCTGCGCCTGGCGGCTGCGATCGCGAAGGCGCTCGGCATCAAAGCATACAAGGTCAACGTGATCGGGATGCGTCCTGGCGAGAAGGTTCACGAGGCGATCGACTCTACTCCGAAGGGCCTCCTCACCTCCGACACGGCAGCGCAGTACTCCGACGAGGAGCTGGAGGCGATGGTGCGCCAGGTGGTCAGGGAGGCGGCGGCGTGAAGAAGCGTATCTACATCTACGGGTGCAACGGCGGGATGGGCCGCCGTTACCGGGCGATCCTGAAGCGCCTCGGTCACGAGTGGTCGGGCTTCGACCTCGATGGGCATCACGGCGACTTCGAGTTCGCCGACAGCGACGGCGTGATCATCGCCACGCCGACGCCCACACACGGACAGATCATCCTGTCGCTCGCGGGCTCGGGCAAGCCGCTGCTCTGCGAGAAGCCGGTCACGAGAGACTTGGACGAGCTGCGATCCCTCATGATGGCGGTGGCGCGCAACAGCACGCCCATGCAGATGGTCTGCCAGTACGACCACCTCGTAAACCCCGCCTGGTACGGCCCGACGATCTACGACTACTACCGGACGGGGCCCGACGGTCTGCCTTGGGACTGCATGCAGATCATCTGGCACGCGAAGCAGACGCCCGAGATCCGCAACGAGTCGCCGGTGTGGCGCTGCATCATCAACGGGCAGGAGCTGAAGCTCGGTGACATGGACCGCGCCTACGTCGCGGAGATCAAGGGCTGGCTCGAGGCGCCGCGCAACGACATCGCCCGCATCCTCGCCGCGCACGAGAAGGTCGCCAAGCTGGAGGCGGAATGGCGCGCCCGAAAGTGATGATAGGGATCCAGGCGCGATCGACATCGACGCGCCTGCCGATGAAGGCCTTCGCCATGATCGCGGGCAAGCCGATGCTCGCGCGCGTCGTCTCGACGGCAGCGCATGCCGCGCGCGGGCTCCAGGCGCACGAGGGGTGCGCTCCGACGGTCGTCGTCCTGACGCCTAAGGGTGACGAGATCGTCGGCGCGATGCGGGGGCGCGCGGAGTTCTATGAGGGGCCGGAGCACGACGTCCTCGCCCGCTTCTACGAGGCGGCGGCGGTCTTCGAGGCAGACTTCATCGTCCGGCTGACGGGTGACTGCCCGCTCCTGCCGAGCTGGAACATCAGCCGGATCGTGAGCCTCGCGCTCAAGAACAACTATGACTACCTGAGCAACGTCGATGAGCGCTTCCGGACCGCGCTCGACGGTGCCGACGTCGAGGTCTTCTCGCGCCGGATGCTCGACGAGATGGCCGAGAGGACCGACCTCTCTGCGGCGGACCGCGAGCACGTCACCACGGCGATGCGCCGGGACCCGCCGTCTTGGGCGCGCATGGGGGTCGTGATCAACACGGTCGATCTGTCGTGGCTGAAGCTGTCAGTCGACGATGAGGCGGACCTGGAGCGCGTCAGGAAGGCTACGGAAGTGGTCGTCGACAAGACGCAGCGGGCGTTCGCGCACTTCGGAAAGCAATCGGTACACATCATATGATCGACTTCTCCTGGCATCGGCGCGCTCAAGACGCCATCGCGCAAGCGGCGCTCACCAACAGCAAGCGCCCCGAGTGTCACGTCCTCGGTGTGTATCCGACGCACCTGCGCCGCGGCCTCGGCTGCCACGTCTGGGACACGCAGGGCAAGCAGTACGTGGACTTCATCTGCGGCCTCGGCACCAACATCATCGGCTACGCCAACGAGAAGGTGAACCGGGCGATGGCCGCGCAGTTGTCCTATGGGGCGTCGCTCTCGCTCGGCACGACGACGGAAGTCGAGGCGGCCGAGAAGCTGAAGGAACTCTTTCCGTTCGCGCAGGCGGTGAAGTTCCTGAAGACGGGGTCCGAGGCCTGCAGCGCCGCGATCCGCATCGCGCGGGCGAAGACGGGGCGCGATCTGGTGCTGTCGGACCACTACCACGGTTGGCATGACGAGTTCGTCAGTCTGACACCGCCGGCGCTCGGCGTGCCCGAGATCGGCGGGATGCGTCCGATCGCGAAGCTCGGGCAGATCCCGATCCAGGACGACGTCGCCGCCGTCATCATCGAGCCGATCGTGACCGACGCCAGCCGCGAGCGCATCGAGTACCTGAAGCGCCTGCGCGAAGAATGTACGCGCAAGGGCGTGATGCTCATCTTCGACGAAGTGATCACCGGCTTCCGCACGCCCAAGTACAGCGTCGCCGCGCAGTACGGCATCGAGCCCGACCTGATCGTGCTCGGCAAAGCGATCGCCAACGGAATGCCGCTCGCCGCGGTCGGCGGGAAGTACGACGTCATGAATTGCGCCGAGTATTTCGTGTCGAGCACCTACGCCGGCGAGACGATCACGCTCGCCGCGGCGAAGGAGACGATGCGGCTGCTCCAGACGCAGTACAGCATGGACGACCTGTGGCTCCACGGCCGTCACTTCCAGGAACAGTTCAACGCGCTGTGGCCGGAAGGGATCTGGATCGAGGGCTACCCGAGCAGAGGCGTCTTTCGCGCGAAGGACGACGAGACGAAGGCGATCTTCTTCCAGGAAGCGTGCAAGGCGGGCGTGCTCTTCGGACCGTCGTTCTTCTTCAACTTCGCGCATCTGCCCGAGTACAAGGCGGTCCTCGGGCTGTGTCGTGACATCCTCGTCCGCGTCCGCAACGGCGAGGTGAAGCTGGAAGGCGAGCTTCCCCGGAGTCCGTTCGCGCAGAAGGTGAGGGAGGCGAAGTGAAAGTCCCCGTCAGCATCGAACTCGGCCCCCTCGACCGCGCGTACCTCCCGCAGCTTCGGACGTGGCGCAACGACTACCGCGTGCGCAAATGGACACGGCAGAACGACGTCCTCGGCGAGACCGAGCACGAGCTGTGGTTCCAGCGGCAGGCGACCGACCCGACGATCAAGATGTACGCCTTGCTCCTCACGGTCGGTGCGGTGCCGCAGCTCATCGGCGTCGCCGGCTTCACGTCGATCGACCGCGTCAACGGGCGGGCGGAGTTCTCGCTCTACTTGGGGCCCGAGCACCACGGCAAGGGCCTGGGGACGATCGCGCTGTCGGTCCTCTTCATGCACGGGTTCGTGAACCAGGGCTTCAACTTGATCTGGGGCGAGAGCTTCCACGGCAACCCCGCGATCCGGATCTTCGAGAAGCTCGGCATGCACCGCGACGGCACGCGTCCCGAATTCTACTGGCGCGATGGCCGCTACATCGACGCACACCTCTACAGCATCACGAGGGCATCGTGGATACGCTTGCAACAGCAGCCGTCGCAATCTTCGGGTTCCTCGGACTCGTCCTCGTCGCCAGCTTCGGGTTCGTCGCCGGCTACCTTTGGCGCGGAGACGTCCGGGGGCGAGTCGATGCTCCAGTGATCCGCGTCCCGTTCGGTAAACCCGCGAAAAAGCGCAAGCCCATCGCCATCACGGATGAGAGAGCCGCGGAACTAGAGGCGGAGGAACGCGACCAGCGCAGGCCGTGATACGCTTTCGGTGACGTTTCCCCGCCGCATCACCGTCGCATGTCCCTTCGACCCCAACCGTGGGATCCCATGGCATGCGTATCAGAGCCGCCCTCGTGGCAGCGCTTTGCCTCCTGGCGGGATGCGGTGAGGCAATGGATCGACCCGGCACGCTGCCGGGTGACGACGTTGCAAGGGCTCGCTACGTCGCCGCGTCCGACCGGCTGCTCGAGCGGTTTACGGATCTCGGCCAGGTCGTCAGCCGCGGACCGGGTAGCAAGCCCGAGCGAGTCGGCGAAGCCCTGATCTGGACCGGCACGGCGATGGCCAACCTCGGCTGCGGGGACGGCTACCAGCTGACGCGCCTCTTCCTCGCGCGCCTTCGGTCCTTCCAGGGCGCTCTCTTTCGCTACGTCCCGCTGCCCGAGGAGTACTTCCCGGGCAACGAGGTGTCGCTGGATGGCGAGCTCGGGTGGTGGTGGGGGGCCGCTGCCCGGGCTCGACGCTGCCCCGAGGAGCTGCCCGAGTTCGCCGAGGCGTGGGCCTTGCGCGCCGCCTACCTCGAGCGAACGGGAGGACGCCTGCATGCGAACGTGGAGCAGACGGTTCCTGCCCCTCTCGACGCGGCGCGGGATCAGGTGGCTCACGCGCTCGGGCTCCGAGGAGCGCCTTCGCAGGACCGCCTGGATGCCCTTGGGTACGGGCTGGCTGGATGGGCCGCTTCCGTGGCGGCCGTCCGCGCGCCGGCCTACCGTATCAACCTCGCATTCACCACCATCCGGGCCGTGGAGGCCAGCGGCGGCACGATCGGCGACGGCGCGCGCAATGCCTTCTGCGGCGCGACGGCCGGCGTGGACATCCCGACGGTCGACCACTGGTGCGGACGCCCCGCGCTCTCCGCCTTCGTCGATGGCTTCCAGCACGACGTCTGGGAATACAGACACCAGCGCTCGGGCGCCTGGGAGACCCCGGACGCGGCCGGCTTCGAGACTCCGGGACTGGATCTGATCGTGGCGCTCCGCGAGCTCCACGGCGAAACCTTGGAGGACCCCCTATGACCTGGCTCGGGCGTGCAACACTCGTCGTGGGGGCCTTCGTCCTCATCGCGACGGCCTGGTTCCTCGGCCTCGCCGGCTGCAGTGACGCGACCGGCGCGATCCCCGAGCAGGCGGTGGTGCCCTGCGAAGCCGCGTGGGACTTCCCTCCCGGCGCGCACCTGGGGCTCTGCTCCCCCGAGGAATTCACTGAGCGCCCGACCGAGCCCGGCGAGCTCCCTCCGGGTGAGCCGACCCAGCCCGACGAAGCCTGGTACTGCCTCGCGCGCAGCATCCCGACGGCGCGCGAGTACAGCGGCCTCGGTCACAGCCGCGCCGAGGCGCGTGCGGTGGCGCTCGACGACTGCCAAGCGCATCACGCGGTCTGCTACGTCGCCTACTGCGAGGAGGGGTGATGCACCTCGACTTGCCGCAGATCCTGATCGCCGTCGCCGTCGCGGTGACGACCGGTGTGCTGGCCTGGACGGCGAAGACGCTCCTCGAGACGGGGCGCGCCCTGACTGCGCTGCAGACGCGTCTGGACGGTCACGACGCGAAGCACGAGGAGCACGACGAGAAGCACTCCGCGCACGACGCGCGCGGCTTCCAGCACGAGGGTCGGATCTCGCGCCTCGAGGCGCGCGTTAGGACTTGAGGCTTCTTCATCATCCAAAGGGGGGTGTCATGTTCGAGCGTTGGCTGATCAACATGGTGATCGCGTTCATCCTGCGCCAGCTGGCGAAGTTCGGCCGCGACGTCGACTGGGAGAAGGTCGCCGCGGATGCCGAAGTCCGCGTGCGCGCGCTCGTCCCGGGCGACTGGTTCGACGACGAGGCGGTGGCCATCGTCCACGGCGCGATCGCGGTCGTGAAGAAGGCGCTCGCGGCCGAGGAGGACTGGGCGCGCGTCCTGAAGCACCTCGCTGCGAGCGAGTGGAACGCAGCGCTCGAGGCGCTGAAAGAGCTGATCGGGAAGATCTGGACCCCGGCGGCCGCGGCCGAGCAGCGCGTCGCCGCGGCGCTCTGCGCCGTCGGCTGATGGAGCCGAAGGACCCCGAGGACGAGGACGAGCCGGCGGGTGAAGACGCGCCGCTCGTCAGCCCGGAGTGATATAGTCCGCGCGTGTACAGGGATCTGCGGCAGGGCCGGCTCGATCCCGCGGGGGCGCCGTCAGGCGCCTTCTCTTTTACGGCCCTCTCGGCGTCAGTGGGTCGACTCGTCCAACTTCGGCGCCTTCTGGTAGGCCGCCACGGCCTCTTCGTCGTCGTTTAGTTCGAGCAGGATCCAGCCGCGATTGTAGGCCGACATGAGAATGTCGTCCCACTGCCCGACGCTCATGGTGATGATCTTCTGACCCGGCGCAGTCAGGTTTGGTAGCGGGACACGGCGCAGATTACGCGTCGTCGTCGCGGTCTCGTTTGCCATCTTGATACGCCTCATAGATGCGGTTCTTCGCCCGCTTTCGGCCACCCTTTGCGCCGACGTAGTAGGCGACGTCCGTTTGCTTCACGCCGTAATACTTCGCGGCTCGACAGACGGCGAGCGGAATGCTGAGACCGTCCTTCTTCAAGCTCAGCGCGAACATCACGGCTTTGAACAGCTCTTTGTCGGCGATGTACGGCAAACTATGCATCTACGGCCTCCAGCATGTTGACTTCCCTGATCGTCCTCACGAGATCATCGCACGCCTCGCAGTACGTCCCGTACTCGTTGCGGGGGCGCGTGGCGCAGCGGGCGCAGGGGCGCGGTGCCGGGGTCTGCTCCTGGCTCACATCCCCTCCACCACCGCCCGCCGATACGTCGCGTGCAGCATGTCCACCAGGTCGGCGCGCAGCTCGTCGAGGCTCTCGTAGTTGTGATCGAGCAGCGTCTCGGTGCCAGAACCGTCGCTGTAAACCTCGACGATGTTGAAGCCCGCGCTCGTCTTGACGACGCGGTACTCCCAGGTCACTTCGCTCATCGTTTCCTCCTCGCTTCCCAATCCAAGAACGCCACCACCGCGTACAAGCCCCCGACGCAGACCACCAACCCCGCCACGACCCACACCGCCCCGGTGAGGATCGCCTTCGCTTGGCACGCGAACAGATCGGGGAGCGTGAGGGAGGCGTCGCAGCGGGTCACGGCGTCACCTCGAATGCCTTGACTTCGACGTACTCGGGCCCGCACCACCACGTTTCGTCGGAGTGCTCGAGGCTCGCCTCGGGATCGTACGACGAGCGCCGGGTCAGGCTCTCTTGGGCCATAGCCCGGGCCGCAGCGTCTGCGCCCTCGCGCGTGGCGCAGACCGTCGTGACGACGCCGCCCTCGTACATACAGCCACGGGATATGACGTAGACGATCACGCCTTGATCATCTCGCGGGCGGCTTTGATGGCCGCGGTCAGACGCTCATGCTCGAACTCGCGCGTGTCGGGCAGCACGGCGGCGCAGCGGGCCTCCGCGGCGGTCAGGACCGGCAACAATCGCACCACGGCCCGCGCAAGCTCGCGGTGTTCGTCCGTGACGCGCCGATGGGAGGCGCCGTAGGCCGGGCCTAGGCCGCGCTCCGCAATCTCCCTCAACCGCTTCTCGTCGATCATGGCTCCTCCCCGAGCAGCACGCGCTTGGCTGTGTCGCAGATTGGGCGGAAGTTGTCAGGGTGACACTCGTAAGTACACTTCGTCGGGGCGTACAACTCAGCGATGCGGATGAACGGCCGCCCATCGCGCGCATCGTAGAGGCGCGTACTGCTTCCAAGGACCACCTTGAGCGGGAACTCCCAAGCCGACCACAGGGCGTGCTTGTGCAGGACAATCCGATCTAGGGGTACATCGTGCGGATTGCGCTCGGTCCTCATGGCCCCACCTCGTAGCCGGCGTCTCGCAGCAACCCCTTGAGCACTGGCCACGTGTCGTGAACGCGCTTGCTGATCAGCAGGTCCGCGATCCGCTCCAACGCCGTGATCCGCTCTGTATCGCGCACCCGCCCTTTGTATAGAGCGTCAACGTGTGCCGACAACTCCCGCACGCGCGCGGTGAGAGCGAGGATGGCGTCCGTGAGCACTGGTAGGTCGTAGATCTCAAACACGGCGCGCTCGCCGTCGTAGCACTCGCGGACGAGCGCCTCGTATCGGTCCAGGTCGGCGGGGGTCACGATTCGGCCTCCGCCTTCATCAGAGCCATCTCCGCGATGTCCACGGCGCGCATGCCAACGTTTTTCGTCTCCGCGCGTGCCCTCAGCCTCTCCACCTCATCCGCCAGCGCGGTGACGGCGCCGGCAAGCTCGGGCTCGAAACCGACCATGCGAAGCTGCTGCACTTTCGCGGCCAGCGCCCGGTACGCGGCCATTTGATCGGGGGTCATGGCTCATCCTTGGCAACGTGACGCACGCCAACAACGTGGCGCACAGTAACTGTGTCGGCCTCGACAGTCGGCATGGCGGGGTAGAGCTTCGCCATCAGCCTCTCGATCTCCCGCGCCTGCGCCTGAAGCATCCCGCCCAATCGCGCGACCTCGCCGACGAGCTGCTCGCGCTCCCGCTCCTGCTCGCTCAGCCGCTCTTCAAGGCCCGTGATTGTGTAGTCTTCCGTCATCTTGAGCCTTAGCTTGGCCTGCTGTAGTTCTGCCGCCTGCGCCTCGATCGCGTCGCAGAGGGCGGGGACGTCGGTGACTACTTCCGCGAGACGCATATCCAGCGCGAGGAGAACGCGAGCCATGCGCATGTGCTCAGTAGAGTCGCCGTCCGCGATCATGACGCCCGCCAAGGCCGACGCCTGTTCGTGTTCGCCCTCATCGACGTACTCGGCGGGGAGCGCGTTCGCCCTCTCCCGCGCCTCGCGTGCGAGCTTCAGGTAGTCGGTCATGGCTTCGTCACCTCGCGCACGTTGTGCCGCTTAAAGAAAGCGTTGATGCGCGCGATGCGCGGGCAGCGGCAACAGTCGTCCTCCGGGCACTCGCTGCCGTCCTCTCGCTCGTCGTGGTCGATCCCGTCGTCGATCCACAGGTCCAGGAGCGCGGCGGCTTCGCGCAGGTCCACCTTCGCCTCCGCCAGCTCGCGCTGGAGCTTGTCGGTGAAGTCGCGACCGAGGCCGTACTTCTGCTCGCGGCGCTGCATCTCGGCTTGAAGTTTGGCCAGCTCGGCGCGGGCGGCGTCGCGTTCGGCCGTTCTACGTTCAGTCATCTCGGTTGCAAGCTTCAATAGGTTGCGCGCTTGCTCCAAGTCGGCGCGGGCGGCGTCGATCTGCTGCGGCGCCATCTCCAGCGCCGCCTTCGTGATGTTGTGCGCCGTGTGCTCGGCCTCATAGGCGTCGCGGTAGCACGCGGCGTCGGAGCGAGCCTCCCGCAGCGCGGCGATGAGGCGTGGGAGGACGGTGCGGGCGGTAGCGATGAAGGCGGCGTCGTTCTCGCGCGTCCATTCGTTCCACCGATTGTTGACCTTGACGCGGCTCGGGCTTTGAACGACGTCGCGCTTCACGGGCTCGGACCAGACCGCGTAGTTGGACCAGTCGCTCGTAGCGATCCACGGCCCCGGCGTCGCCGCCGCGCACAGGGCTTCGAGGTCGGCGAGATCGGCGTCGGTGATGGGGTCAGTCTGGGTCATCGCCGATCCCCTCGATAACGTCCTCGGTCTTGAGCCGAAGCTCGGACATGAGGCGCAGCGCCAGTCCGAGGCGCGGCATCGTCGCGCCCTGCTCGGTCTGCACGATCGTCGGGCGACTGCACCCGACGAGGCGCGCAAGCTGATCCTGGGTGAGCCGCATATCCTTCCGACGCGCCGCGATGATGGCGCCGAAGCGAGCGGCGTCGGTGATGGGGTCGGTCATGGAGCGGCCTCGTCCCGATACCCATCGAACAGCGGCAGCGCGAAGACGGCGGCGCGCATGGGCCACTTGTGCTCGTCGAGCGGCTTGTCGTCGAGCAACAGGCGCGCGCGCCCTTTGACGCGCGCCCAACGGAGGCGTCCGTACTCGGTGTCGGTCTCGGGGAAGAGGGCAACGCCCTGAGCGTTGCAGTACGCCTCCAACTCCCGGATCTGCACGGTCACGAACTCCGCGAGTTCGATCTGCTCTTGCGTCAGCATGGGGCGCGTTCTCATTGCATCGCCTCGGGCTGCGCCCCCTGGAGCCGCGCGATGTGATCGGCGAACCGCTTGCGCGCCGCCGGGACGATGTCCTTCAGCGCCGTCCACGCCTTGCCCCGCAGCTCCCGGTCGATCTCCTCCCAGCACTCGGGCTCGACGTCGCGCTTCTGCAAGGTCTCGTGCAGCAGCTTCTGCTCGCTGTCGGTCCCCTGGTAGGTCGCCGGTCCCCGCTGGGGTGGCGCCTCCGCCGGAGCGCGAGATTGCGCCGCAGGACGCGGCTGCTCCGGGGGAGGCGTGGGCGGGGACGGTCGAGCGTTGGCGGGACGGTCGTCGAGGTCCAGGTCTTCGACGTCCTGCGTGAAGCGGTTGCTGAGACCGAAAGCGTTGAGGACGGCCGCGACCATCGCGCGCTTCTGCGCCATCTTCAGGGCCGTGTTCTCGCAGTCGCGGGGACGGTCGACGTACTTGCTCTCCATGGTCGAGCAGACACCGTGCCCGGTGCCCAGGACGCGACCGTCGGCGCGGACGAGGGAGCACTCATAGACGTAGCGGTAGAGCCCGAACGACTCGCCGTTCTCCTCTTCCCAATCGAATTGTCTGCCGCGCGGGCCGTTGAACCAGCGCTTCTTGCGCTTGGTGTAGAAGACCTGCCGGTCGTGCTCGATCTCGCTCGCGACGAGCCGGTACTCGGGGTGCGCGCCGAACGCGAGCGCCAGGCGCTCGGCCCCCGGCTTGAGCAAGGTCGGCTTGTCGGTCCCAGGAACGCGCCCGTAGTCGACGCCCTCTTCCAAGCTCTCGGTGATGAGCTTGGCGACCTCTTTGTGGTAGCCGATCAGGTCGGACGGCGTAGCGACAGGGCGGATCAGACCCGCCTCGGTCGCCGGCACGATGTCGGTACTCATGACGCATCCCCCGTAAGACGAGTACGCAAGTGACGCCCCTGCCCGATCGACGCCCACGCCAGCGGAACCCCGCGCTCGAGGTCCGACTTCACGAGCCGCGTGTCGAGCTTGTAGTGCGTCTCCTGGATCACGTACCGGCTCTCTACACCGAACGCCTGGATGATCTCGGGCGAGAGTTCCCGGTCCCCCCAGACCGTCTCGACTTTGGGCGGGCTCTTCTGCACGGCGAGCTTCCCGAAGCGCCCCTGGTAGGGGAGGTCCGGGTGCTCCTCGATGATCTCCTGCGTCTTCGCCTTCAGCGTCGCCAGCATCTCTTCGAGCTCTTGCTTGCGTACGTCCCAGGCGTTGCGCGCGCTGCGGGCGGCCTCGATCTGCGCCTTCAGGAGCTCGAAGAAGACGATCCGGCGGTCCACGGCGTCGGCGAGATCGAGCCTCGTCTCCCTGAAGACCGCCTGGACCGCGGCGTCCACGTCGGCGCCAGCGTCGATCGCGTCGCACAGCTGCGCGAGGATGAGCGCGGCTTCCCCCATGGGGACCTTCGCGCGTGGAGCGGGGAGATTGCTCATGGCGAGGTCTCCGCGTGCTTGCGCCCTTCGTTGAGGCGCTCCAGGAACGGCTCCATCACCTTGAAGAAGTCGTGCGTGCTGATCGCGTAGTCCCCGACGTAGGACGCGCGGGTCGAGCGCTGCGTCGTGCCGCCGCCGGTCAAAGCGCCCTCTACGACGAGGATCTTGTCCTCGGGGACGTGGATGCATTCGAGCGTGATCGTGAAACGGTCCATCGCGATCTCCAGGCTGTGCAGCACTGGCACGTTGCCAGCGCAGGGTTGTCAGCGACTCGCACGTCCAGGCTCACCGTCTTGCCGCAGTAGGTGTGCCGGCGCTTTCTGCGTGCGATATGGGTCGGGCGCCTCGCCACGACAGACGGTGATTGGCGGCCATCAAGGCGCATCGTCCTCGCCCCACATCTCCGCCACGATCTCCGCGATCACCTCGTCCTCGTCGCGGAAGTCCCGCGCGCAACCGGTGCCGCGACAGGCGAGGCAAACGCCTTCACCCGGCGGCCCGTAGATCGACTCGCCGGAGCCGTCGCAGATTTCGCAGATGTCCATGTCTCGACTCAGTGAAACGCGGGCGACGTTGCGCCGCGTGATGCGATGCGGTAAAGACGCCGGCAGCAAGCACAGGGCAATGTGAACGCTACCGACGCCTGAGGTACGCCCCGAACTCCCGGGACGGATCCACCTGAGACGAGCCGCGCTGCCACACGCGACTCAAAGCTCTGAACAAGCCGACAAAACCCGCTGATCCATTTCCTGCCCGCGTCCTGCCAGGGACGCAGCCACCGCTGCTCAAGCGGTGCGCAGCACATTGCCAGACTTAACCAGACTGGTCAACGGGCATAACCAATATGGCAAAAAGCTCAATGAATACGGCGTTAAAGACGAAGGACTGCTATAGCGAGCCCCGGGTGTGGAGGGGGATCACGAGGCAGGCCAAAGAGAACTTCCTTGAAAATCTGAACAGGCTTTTCGACGGGACCGGTCTCAAGGACATTCGGCTCGCCGAGGAGCTTGGCGTGGCGCCCGTTACTATCGGGCGATGGCGGCGCGGCGACCGGATCCCCAACTTCGAAAGCCTTGATAAGATTGCGGCCTACTTCAAGTGCTCGGTCCAGGACCTCTTCTATGATCCGACCGACGCCAACACTAAATCCAAAGTTATTTCAATGGATCTAAACACCGCCCTGCGCGTCGTCGAAGCGCACGCGCGCGCCGGCAAGGATTCCCTCAAGGACTAGGCGACCCGTTCCGAAGCGGTCCCTAAACAGGGAGGACGCGATGCGCGCAGCGGTGGTGGGTATGGCGATGGTGCTGGCGGCTTGCGGCGGGAAAGACGACAGCGACGACTCGTCGACACCGACCTATGATGTCTCCCGGATCAGCATGACGAGCGCCACGTGCTTCACGTTTAGCAGCACGTGCTCGATCATCCTTCGCGCGTCGTACTCCGACGGCAGCTCGGCCGCGCCAAGCGGATACGACCTCGTGCTGTCGGCGGCGCAGGGAACGGCGGCGCCGAAGGTGTGCGACGCCAGTAGCACGACGGCGCTCGCCCCCACCGGGCACCAGTACACCGAATTGCCGCTGTCGACGACATACGCTGTCCGCGCCTGCCTCTTCAATCGCGCGGCGAAGACGTACTCGGTTGGCGCAGAGACGACGTTCACCACGCCCGCGTCGTGATGCGCCCTTGACTCGCCGCGCCGACCGGGCGTAGCGTCCGCGGTCGAGATCCATTTCCACACCCGACCCCGGCGTCCGCCTGCCACCGCGGCGACGGGGTTCCGCCCCAGCCTCCGCTGCTCGAGCGGCTTCACGCAATCGCGATGGAGCTGCGATGGCAGGCATTAAGGCCGAGGACTCCCTATATAGCGATCCGCGCTTCCGCCTCCTCGTGCGCCGGCTTGGCGACGAGGAGAAGGCGGTGGGCAAGCTCGTCCAGTTCTGGTCACTCGCCCAAAAACACTGGGGCAACGAGAAGGAACTGGTGCCCGAGCACGAGTTCGCGCAGGGTGATTGGGAGATCCTCCTCGACGTTGGTTTGGCCGAACGCCGCCCCACCGGCATCTATGCCCGGGGCGCCGAGAAGCGCTTCAAGTGGTACCTCGACCTTTGTCGCAACAGCCGCAAGATCGCGGCGGCGCGACGCGAGCGGGCCGAACAGCGCCTGGACTCCGCGGGCGATCCAGATGGCAGTCCAGATGGACATCCATCCGGTCTCATAAAACGCGAGAAACACGCTCAGGAGCGTAAGGATCGAGTCCATACGGACTCCACACGGACTCCGGATGGAGATCCAATTGGGGGTCCCTCCTTACTCCTTACTCCTTCTTCCTCTCTATCTAAGACACCACTAGTCGCCGATGTGTCCGACGACGAGGCCAAGCGCCTCCCCGTCCGCACGCTCGCCAAGCTCTGGAACGAGCTCAAGCACCCGACGATGCCCGTCGTGGACGTCGCCAAGCTCAGCTCGGCGTCGCCGCGCTACCGCTTCGCGCGCCAGCGGCTCGTCGAGAACCCCGACCTCGCCTACTGGCGGTCGGTGATCGAGCGCATCGCCAAGTCGCGCTTCTGTCGCGGCGAGAACCCGCGCGGGTGGACGGCGGACTTCGCGTTCCTCGTCCGTGCGGAGACGCACGTGAAGGCGATGGAGGGCAAGTACGACGACCGGCCCGACCCGAAGGCAACACCGCGGGAGCAGCCGCTCTCGCTCGAGCAACTGGAGGCGATGTCGTGAGGGAACCGATCGAACCAGCCGAGCGCATCGTGATCGGCATGTCGCTCACCGATCGCCGCGTCTTCGAGCAGGCGATCGCGGCGGGGATCAACGAGGCGTGCTTCACCGGCGAGCCGGCGACGCTCGTCTGGGCGGCGATGGTGGCGCTCGACCGCGCAGGCGTGAACCCCGACATGGTGACGGTGCGCGGCAAGCTCGCGACCTACGACGCCACGATGTGGCTCGTCACCGTCGTCGAGGAGGCGCCGGTCGCGATCAACCCGCAGATGTACATCGCGGCGCTCCTCAACGCGCGCTGGGCACGAAACGTCCATCGCGTGCTCGCGGAGATCGCGCCGAAGGTCAGCGTGCAGTTCGACCCGTTCCAGGACGTCGAGCCGCTGCGCGCCCTCGTCGGCCAGGTTCTCGAGGCGGTCATGAGCGGGCCGAAGCAGGCGGAAGAGCGCTTCACCGAAGAGCTCGTCCCGCGCGTGCTCGACTCGGTCGACAAGCGCATCGAGGACCGCCGCGACGGCAAGCGCCGCGGCATCACGACGGGGCTGAAGAACCTCGACCTGCTGCTCGGCGGCGGTCTGCGTCCCGGCGCGATGTACTGCGTCGCAGCACGCCCCGGGCAGGGCAAGACCACGTTCGCCGTCTCGGCGGCGATGGCCGCGGCAGCGGAGAAGGCGACCGTCGGTTTCTACTCGGTGGAGCAGCTGGACGAGGAGCTGACGCAAAAGCTGATCAGCAATGCCGCGCGCGTTCTCGGCACGCGTCTGGACAGCGGCAACCTCGACGAGGCCGAGCTCGACCAGGTGATCGCCGGCGCGAAGGAGACGATCCGTCGGCGGATCTACATGGCGGAGGGCTTCAACGCGTCGACCGAGCGCTTGGTTGCGTCGATGCGTCGCATGCGCCGTCGCGGGCAGCTCGACGTCGCGGTGGTGGACTACATCCAGCGCCTGACCCTCGCCGGCGAGAAGCACGAGAACCGCCAGGCGGCGATCGCGAACATCAGCCGGCAGCTGAAGCAGCTGGCGATGGAGCTTCACATCCCGATCCTCGTCTTGGCGCAGCTCAACCGCGAGGCGGCGAAGCTTCCGGGCTCGGCCGACATCCAGCACATCAAAGACTCGGGCGCGATCGAGCAGGACGCCGACGTCGTCGTCGTGATCAACGTCGAGGGCGAGCAGTCGTTCCTCGACGTGCGAAAGAACCGCCACGGTCACACCGGCCGGCTGCTCGTGAAGCGCGAGCTCGCGGTGAACCTGTTCTCGGACGAGCACATCGCAGCGCCCTACGGCGTGGAGGACGTGTGAACCTCAAGTGGCTCATGGTGCTTTGCTGCGCCTGGAACATCTGCCTCGTCGCGGCCGCAACGCTGCTCATCATCGTGCGCAGCGAGCCGTGGTGGGTGCTGTTCCCGATCTTTTGCTCGACGTGGCCGGAGGGAAACTCGTGAAGGTGAGCGAGAAGCAAATCCAGGACGCGATCGTCGCGTGGCTCGAGGCCGAGGGCTACGTCGTGTGGCGTTGCAGCCTCGGCGGCGTGCTCGTGCGCAACAAGGGCGGGCGCGTCTTCGCGAAGAACCCGATGAAGGGCTACCCCGACCTCGGGACGACGCACCGCAAGCACCGCGGCCGGCTCGTCGCCATCGAGGTCAAGACACCCGACGGCGTGATCTCGCCCGAGCAGCACGCGTGGCACGCGAAGCTACGCGCCGAAGGAGCCCTCGTCATCGTCGCGACGTCGGTCGAGGACGTCCGCAAGGCGCTCACTCCCCAGAACCACCCTGGCGAGGCGACGGGCTGACCCGATCTCGAAACGGGAGCGGCCCGCAGTCGAGCGGAAGGGGCGCCAGGAGCGCCGCAGACGGGGCGGGAAACCCGAGACACCGAACGGCACACGAAACGCAACAGCGAGCGCGAGAGGTGGCGTAAAAATGAAAACTAACGCCGAATATCAATCGACAACCGAGAATAACGCTGGCACCCTCGCCGAGTGCATCGACGCCTTGCGTCGCCAGATAGAGGCACTGACGGCCCGGGTCGATCGGCTCCTTGCCAATCGAACAGGCGAAGATGCGGTCCTGACGCCCGAAGAGCTCGCGAAAGCGCTCGACGTCTCCCCGATGACGATCTGGCGTTGGAGCAAGCTCGGGATGCCGCGGCTCACGAAAGGTGGAGCCGTCGTCAGGTACCGCTACGGTGAAGTGCTCGCGTGGCTCCGGGTCAACAAACCCAGGAGAAAGCCACGATGAGCGTCAAGAAGATCAAGTCAGGAAAATGGCAGGTCCGCTGGCGAGACGCAGCGGGCGTGCAGAGAGCACGAAACCACGACACGAAAGACGCCGCGCTCGACTTCAACTCGAAGCTCGACGCGGCACGACGCGGCTTCGCACCGGAACCGGAAGCAGCGGTCGTCACCGGACGGCCGCAGACATTCAGGGAGGTGGTCGAGGCCTTCAAGCGGCGGCGCTACCCGGCCGTTCAGGCCTCGACCGTCGAGCACTACGACAAGCTCTTCCGTCTGCACATCGAGCCGTCCCCGCTCATGCCACTTCGCATCACGGATGTCACGCCCGACTCCATCGACGACTGGCTCGACTGGCTCATCGCCAGGAAGGACGCGCACGGCAAGGGCGCCCTGAGGACGAGCTTCCGCCAGGAGATGCTCCTGCTCAGCGCCGTCCTCAACGACTACGCCGAGTACAACGAGAAGTGGACGTCGCCCATCAAGCGGCGCCACCGAAAGAGACTGCGCGTCGGACCCAAGCGCGCACGCAGCCTCGACATGAGCCCCGAAGAGTTCGTCCTCATGGAGACCTGGCTGCGCCGGCTCGACTACCACCGCCGGGGGCACATCCTCGCAGCCCTTGCGACCGTGCAGTTCCGGCAGAGCCTCCGTATCTCGGAGCCGGCGGCCCTCACCTGGAAGAACGTCCGGTTCGATTGGGCGAAGCCCGAGAAGAGCCGGCTCGTGTTCGACCAGCACGTGATCTACATGCGCAAGGCGCCGTCCTTCATCGCCCCGGGCGTGAAGAACGACGCCATGAAGGAGCAGCCGATGCTCCCCGAGACCTTCATGGCGCTTGCCGACCTCTGGTCACCAACCGCACGAGGCCTCGTCTTCCCCGACGACGACGGGCAGTTCTTCAAGTACCGCGAGGTCCAGCACGCCTACGGCCTCGCCTTGAAGAGGGCCGGCCTCCCCTACTCGGCGACCCACTTCCTACGCCACGGCGGGACGAGGACGGTCTTCGAGGAGACCGGGGGCGACCGGGACATCGCCGCCCAGCAGCTCGGCAACCGCGACGACCGCTCCGTTGCCACCTACGCCGTCCGAAGCGCCGCCGCCTTCACGGCCTACGCCGCCGGCAAATGGGACGAGAGTGCATCGCGGAGTGCATTCGAGAGGTGCAGGGTCAAGCTTCTGAAGTAGATACGGGTGGTTACGGTGATTTGGTGGGGGTTGGGTGATTCGTTTGCGCCCAATCAGGAACCGACGCCGTTTCCAGCGGATACCTTGAGCCCCAACGACTCCACGCCACGCGAGCACTACCACCGGATACCAACGCATCCTTACCAACACCGTGGATGTGCATCGTCATGTGCATCGCGTTGAGGGGGGACAGATCGAACCGTTTGTCCCCCCTAATCACTAGTCGGTTGGGACGGGTGAGTGTCCGGGGGTCCTAGAGTTTTTTGTACCCGTTTGTACCCATCGTCTATGGGGGGAATGCTCTCGCGTTGACGTCGCGCCTTGACCGTGCTCGAGCCGCTATCGCATGCTCGCAGAACGTTCCATGCGCACTGTTCAGAGTCCGAAACCGTCTTGGCCGTCGCCTCTACGGGGTGGCGGGTCTTTACGCGCTGTCGGAGCCGGGGCATGCTGGACGTACTCCAGATGCTTTGGGGAAAGCTTCATCAGCGACGCGCCGCCAGCCTCGCCGGGGATGGCGGAGTTTCAGCGCGGTAGCTGCCAGTGGACGTAGTCGCGCATCTTCCAGTCCCCGCCCCACTCGAGCTTCACGCCTAGATCAGCCGCGATCCCTCTCACCACCGCCGCCAGCCTCACGAACCCCGCCGTGTCCTTCCAGTCGATGACGCGCTTGCCGGTCTTGGCGCTCACCTTGAGCGGGGCCGCGTCCACCGCGGTCGACGGGATCGTGTTGTGCCGCGACTTCGGCCACGGCAATTGCGAGAGCTTCGCCTCGTAGTGGGCGGTCTGATCCGCCTGGCCTCGATGCCCGCAAATGATCTGCACGTCGGCCACTTCGGCGACCGCCGTCCAGACGCGAACCAGGTCGTCGTGACAGGTGGCCAGGCGCCTGCGGGAAATCTCTGACATCGACACGCGTCGACTCCTGCCGTTATGTTCAGAATTGAGACACTACCCCGAAGCGTACAGCACAAACCTTCCGCCAAGCGCGAGATCCCCGCATGTCCTGGATCCTCCTTCTCATCCAACTGCTCCCGAGCATCATCAAGATCATCGAGATA
>Ga0196963_10000402_pt1 | contig 40713 bp, 36 predicted proteins | sample S1_5metaG_FD_148600 | JGI IMG/M metagenome (GOLD analysis project Ga0196963, IMG submission 148600) | Soil microbial communities from Anza Borrego desert, Southern California, United States - S1_5 | ecosystem: Environmental > Terrestrial > Soil > Desert | place: USA: California | collected... | reverse complement strand
TGCACGAACTGCTCGCGCAGTTCCGGGCCGGCGTTGAACAACAGCTTCGCGAGCAGCGGCTCGGTGGTCTCCAGCGCCGCCAGCATCGCCGCTTCATGGTCGGCACCGCTGGCGCGTGCGCTGCGCAGGCGCTCCGCCGCGGTGGCGATGGTGCCGGGGAAGCGCCGCTCCAGCCCGTGCCAGCGCGGGTTGCTGCGCAGCGCCTCGGCGAGTTCGCTGGCCGGCGTGTCGGGCTGCGGCGGCAGCGCGACGTCCAGCGGGTGGGGCAGGGTCGTGGCGACCCCGGTGGCCGCCAGATCGTTCCACGCTGCGCGCCACTGGAAGTCGTGCGGCATGGCCAGGCCGGTCTTCACCAGCGCCTCGGGCAGTCCGGCGCCGGTGTACAGCGCCGCCAGCCGGCGCTGCGCCAGGCGCTCGAACAGCGGGTTGAAGGACACCGGTGCAGGCCGGACGACGCCCCACTGGGCATCGGGCAGCAGCTGCCGCACGGCGCCGGCCATCAGCACCATCGTGCAGGCGTCCAGGCAGGTGCCCCTGACGCGCACCGTCCAGCCCTGGCCGCGCAGCGCGCCGGCCAGTTGCAGCGCCTCCTGGAAGCGGCCGCCGGGCGAGTCGATCTCCAGCACCCGCAGCGCCGGCGCAGCGGCCGCGGCCTGCTGCACACGCGCGGCGCTGCCCAGCCCCAGCCAGCCGCGCAGCTGCAGGCGCTGGCCATCGGCGGAGAGGGACGTGGCCGCCTCGCCCTGCGGGTCGTTGCCGAACACCAGCCGCGCCAGTCCGGGGCTACGCGGCAGGTCGTGCCAGATGGCCGAGGCCAGCGCCAGCGCGGCCAGGGAAGCCAGCAGCGCGCGGCTGGCCAGCGTGGCCCAGGCCGGGCGGCCTTCGGCACCGCGGCCGCTGCTGCGCCAGGCGCCGACGATGCCCCAGGCCTGCAGCGCCAGGGCCAGCGGCCAGGCCAGCAGCGCCAGGCCGGCGAGCGGGCGCACCGAGCCGGCGGTCACGTCGACCTGCGTCGACAAGGCAGCGGCGGCCATTGCCGCCAGCGTGCCGGCCAGCACGGCATGCAGCCACAGGCTGCGGGCCAGCGGCAGCTGGCCGCGCCAATGCACGCCTAGGAACCCACGGAGCGTGGGCGAGGCGTCCTCCGTGCTTGCATCGCCGGCTTCGCCGGCGGCAGTGACGGAAGGCAGGCGAGCGAGCTTGGCTTCGCCTGCAGTCACTGGATGCTCTCCAGGTGCTTCTCTTTCAGCGTGCCCTGCAGCGGCTGGCCCACCATGTCGGCCAGCGGCCCGCGCACCGGGCCGGAAGCCGGCGCCGGCGCCGCCGGGGCGGCGGCGCGAACGGGCGGCAGCACGGTCACGGCGCCGTCCACCTCGAGCCGGCGTGTACCGGGCGGGCAACTGCCGTTGGTGTAGGTGATGCCGGCTTCACCCGCGCATTTGCTCAGCCTGCCGCCGGCCGAGGCCGCGTCCGGCGCGCCGCGCTGTGGCGCGGCGATCTTCGTGGCTTGTTCGCCCGCCCAGCGGGCGGCGTCGCTTGATCGGACCTGCTGCGCCAGGTCCCGCACCACGGCGGTGTCGCGGAACCACCATGCGGTGCCGGCCGCGACGGCCAGCGCGACCATGCCGGTGAACAACCTGCCTGCCATCGGCCCTCTCCCTGTGTGCGGCATTCGTGGGCGCGCATGCTAGCCGCTGGCCGGTGCTTGCGGCGGTATCAGGCGGCCAGCACCCCTCGCCGGGGGGATGAAGCGGCCGGGGCCGCGCATGGCGGCCCCGTGAACGACGGCGGACGGCTGCGCCGCCGGCGCGCTACGGCCCGGCGACACCGGCGCGTTCGAGCATCGCGTGCAGCAGCACGTTGCAGCCGGCGGTGATGTGCTCGGGCTTCGCGTCCTCGATCTCGTTGTGGCTGATGCCGTCCTTGCAGGGGATGAAGATCATCCCCGCGGGCGCCAGTCGGGCCATGTAGACCGCGTCGTGGCCGGCGCCGGAGACGGCCGGCATGTTGCTGTAGCCCAGCTTTTCCGCGGCGGCTTGGACGGCGTTGATGCAGTCCGGATGGAAGGGCTGTGCGGGGTACGCTGACACGGGCGTGATCTCGATCGGCAAGCCAGTCTCTTCGCTCAGCTTCGCGGCGACGGCGCGGATGTCGGCGTCCATCGCGTCGCAGAGCGCGTCGCTGGCGTTGCGCAGGTCGATCGAGAACTTGACGCGCCCGGGGATCACGTTGCGGCTGTTCGGGTGCACCTGCACCATGCCGACCGTGCCGCGGCCATGGTTCGTTCCATCGGCCTGCGGGTGGCGATGGGCGCAGGCGACGACTTCCTGCATGAGCTTCGTGGCCACCTGCAGCGCGTCCTTGCGCAATGCCATCGGCGTCGGGCCGGCGTGGGCTTCCATGCCGGTCACCACGCAGTCGTACCAGCGGATGCCCAGCACGCCGGTGACCACGCCGATGGTCTTGCCGTGGTCCTCCAGCACCGGGCCCTGCTCGATGTGGGTCTCGAAGTAGCAGCCGATCGGGTGGTCGCCCGGCTCCTGCTCGCCGATGTAGCCGATGCGTTCGAGCTCGTCCTTGACGCTCTTGCCGTCCACGTCCTTTGCGGCATAGGCATGGTCGAGCGTGAAGGCTTTCGCGAACACGCCCGAGCCCATCATCACCGGCACGAAGCGCGAACCTTCTTCATTCGTCCACCAGGCCACCTCGATCGGCGCCTCGGTCTCGATGCCGTGGTCGTTCAGCGTGCGCACCACCTCCAGCCCGGCCAGCACGCCGTAGTTGCCGTCGAACTTGCCGCCGGTGGGCTGGGTGTCGATGTGGCTGCCGGTGACGATCGGCGGCAGGCTGTCGTTGCGGCCGGCGCGGCGCAGGAAGCCGTTGCCGATCTTGTCGATCGTGACCGTCATGCCGGCTTCGCGCGCCCACCGGCTGACGAGGTCGCGGCCCTGCTTGTCGAGGTCGGTCAGCGTCAGCCGGCAGACGCCGCCCTTGGGCGTGGCGCCGATCTTCGCCAGCTCCATCAGCGACTCCCACAGGCGGTCGCCGTTGATGCGCAGCGACTGCAGCTTCTCCGGCAGCGGCTTGGTCTTCATGTCCATCGTTATCTCCATGTGTTTCGCCCCCGGAGGGACAAGCCGCCAGCAGGCGACCGGGCGAGCGGGGTGCTGAACCTGGACACGACCGGTCCGGTGGACTGGCCGCGCCAGCGAACGCCAGATGGCCAGGACTAACGGTTCACCGGCACGGGTGCCTCGAACGCTGCCTTCTTCGCCAGCGCATCGAACTGCGGGCCGAAGGGCGGGCGCTTCACGTGCTTGCCGGCACCACGCTCGGCGCGCAGGTCGCCATCCGCATAGACCAGCTTGCCGGCCGCCACCGTGTGCGTCGGCAGGCCGGTGACGGTGCGGCCCTCGAAGATGTTGAAGTCGCCCAGCGAGCGCTGCGTCTTCGCCGACAGCGTCTTCGTCGCCTTCGGGTCCCACAGGATCACGTCGGCATCGGCGCCTTCGACGACGCAGCCCTTCTTCGGGTAGATGTTGAAGAGCTTGGCCGCATTGGCCGAGGTGACGGCGACGAACTCGGTCGGCGTCAGCCGGCCCTTGTTGACGCCTTCGTCCCAGATCACCGCCATGCGCTCTTCCACGCCGCCGCAGCCGTTCGGGATCTTGCTGAAGTCTTGGCGGCCAGCCGCCTTTTGCTCCGCGCAGAAGGTGCAGTGGTCGGTGGCGGTGGTGTGCAGGTAGCCGGCCTGCAGGCCGCGCCACAGCATCTGCGAATGCCCGGCGGGGCGGAAGGGCGGGCTCATCACGTGGCCGGCGGCGAATGCGAAGTCGGGGTTGCGGTAGACGCTGTCGTCCAGCGTCAGGTGGCCGGCCAGCACCTCGCCGAACACGCGCTGGCCGCGGGCCCGGGCGCGGGCGATGGCGTCCGCGCTTTCGGCGCTGGACACGTGCACGATGTAGATCGGCACGTTCAGCACATCCGCGATCGCGATGGCGCGCTGCGCGGCTTCGGCTTCCACGGCCGGCGGGCGCGACAGCGGGTGGCCTTCCGGCCCGGTGATGCCCTTGGCCTTCATCTCGGCCTGCAGCAGGAACACCAGCTCGCCGTTCTCGGCGTGCACGGTGGGCATGGCGCCCAGTTCCAGCGCGCGCCGAAAGCTGTTCACCAGCGTTTCGTCGTCGCACATGATGGCGTTCTTGTAGGCCATGAAGTGCTTGAAGCTGTTGACGCCTTCTTCCTGCACCAGCAGGCCCATGTCACGGTGCACGCTCTGGTCCCACCAGGTCACCGCGACGTGGAAGCTGTAGTCGGCCGCCGCCTTCTCGGCCCAGCCGCGCCACTTGCGGTAGGCGTCCATCAGCGGTTCCTTCGGATCAGGGATCACGAAGTCGATGATCATCGTGGTGCCGCCGGCCAGGCCCGCGGCGGTGCCCGAGTAGAAGTCATCGCGCGTCACGGTGCCCATGAAGGGCAGCTGCATGTGGGTGTGCGGGTCGATGCCGCCGGGCATCACGTAGCGGCCGCCGGCGTCCAGCACGTCGGCGCCGGCCGGCGCGGTGATGGACGGCGCGACCTGCACGATGCGCCCTTCGGCGCACAGCACGTCGGCACGGAATTCACGGTCGGCATTGACGACGGTGCCGCCACGGATCAACAGGGGTTTCATGGCCGCTCCTTCAGGAGATGGGCGAAAGGGAAAGGGTGCGCCGCGGCGCTGGAGGCGTCAAGCCGTGGCCGCCGCGGGGGTCTTTCGCATCGGGTTGTTCGGGTGCGTGGTCCAGTCTGCGGGCGTCGCGCTCACGACCTGGCCGGTGCGCAGGTCCACTTCGCCTGGCGCCAGCGTGCGCAGCGTGATGCATTCCGGCACCGGGCAGACGGTGACGCACAGGTTGCAGCCCACGCATTCGTTCTCCATCACTTCGAAGTGGCGCTGGCCGTTCAACATCGAAGTGATGGCCTGGTGCGAGGTGTCTTCGCAGGCGATGTGGCAGCGGCCGCAGGAGATGCACTTGTCCTGGTCGATCACCGCCTTGCTGACCGCGTTGAGGTTCAGGTACTGCCAATCCGTCACCGTCTTCAGCGCGCGGCCGCGGAAGTCCTCGATCGACCGGAAGCCCTTGTCGTCCATGTAGTTGGACAGGCCGTCGATCATCTCCTGCACGATCTTGAAGCCGAAGGCCATCGCCGCGGTGCACACCTGCACGTTGCCCGCGCCCAGGGCGATGTAGTCCAGCGCGTCGCGCCAGGTGCCGATGCCGCCGATGCCGGAGATCGGAATCCCGGCGGTCTCGGCTGAGCGGCCGATCTCGGCGACCATGTTCAGCGCGATGGGTTTCACCGCCGGCCCGCAGTAGCCGCCGTGCGAACCCATGCCGCCGGTGGCGGGGTTGATCATCAGCGTGTCGGGGTCGACACCGATGATGGAGTTGATGGTGTTGATCAGGCTCACCGCATCGGCGCCGCCGCGCTTGGCCGCGGTGGCGGGCTTGCGGATGTCGGTGATGTTGGGGGTGAGCTTCACGATCACCGGCAGGCGGCTGTACTGCTTGCACCAGGCCGTGACCATCTCGATGTACTCGGGCACCTGGCCCACGGCCGAGCCCATGCCGCGTTCGCTCATGCCATGCGGGCAGCCGAAGTTGAGTTCCACGCCATCGCAGCCGGTGTCCTCGACCATCGGCAGGATGTCGCGCCAGGCCTGCTCGGTGCAGGGCACCATCAGGCTGACCACCAGCGCGCGGTCGGGCCAGTCGCGCTTGACCTGGCGGATCTCGGCCAGGTTCACGTCCAGCGGCCGGTCGGTGATCAGCTCGATGTTGTTGAAGCCGAGCATGCGGCGGTCCGGCGTCAGCAGCGCGCCGTAGCGCGGGCCATTGACGTTGACCACCGGCGGCCCGGCCTCACCCAAGGTCTTCCACACCACGCCGCCCCAGCCGGCCTCGAAGGCGCGGTTGACGTTGTAGGCCTTGTCGGTGGGCGGGGCGCTGGCCAGCCAGAAGGGATTCGGCGTGCGGATGCCGGCGAAGGTGTTGCTGAGGTCTGCCATTCGGGTGCCTCTTGAATGCTGATGCGGGTTCAGTGCGCCGGCGCGGACAGCGTGGCTTGAACGGTGAGCGCGGCATGGATCGACAGCGCCGCGCGCTTGCCGTCCTCCACCGCTTCCACGGTCAGGTCGCGGCCGCCGGATCGGCAGTCGCCACCGGCCCAGAGACCCGGTACGGTGGTGCGGCCGTCGACGTCGGCAACGATGCGGCCCTTCTTCAGCTCCAGCCCCACGCCGTCGAGCACGCGGGTGTCCAGCTTCTGGCCGATGGCGCGGAACACCATGTCGGCGGCGAAGGTCTCGTGCGTGCCGTCCGCGACGAGCTGCCCGTTCACCATGTGCTGACGTGCAAAGCGCACGGCCACCGCGTGGCCACCGTCACCGAGGATCGCTTCCGGCGCCAGCCAGTGATGGATGGTCACGCCATGGGTCTGCGCCCAGTCCTGTTCCGCGTCAGACGCCCCCATCTGATCCGGCCCGCGGCGGTAGACCATGTGCACCTCCTCGGCGCCCAGCAGCTTCGACTGCACGGCGGCGTCCACGGCGGTCATGCCGCCGCCGATCACGACGACGCGGCGGCCGATCGGCAGCGTCGACTTGTCGGCCGCCTGCAGCAGCGTGGCGATGAAATCGACCGCGTCGTGCACACCGGCACAGTCTTCGCCGGGGATGCCGATCGCATCCGTGCGGGCCAGGCCCAGCGCCAGGTACACGGCAGCGTGCTCGCGCTGCAACGCCTGCAGCTGCGCCGCGCTCTCCAGCTTCCAGCCGCACTGGAGCGTGATGCCGCCGATGCTCATCAGCCAGTCCAGCTCGCGCTGGGCGAAGCCGCCGGCGGTCTTGTACGACGCGAGGCCGTATTCATTCAGGCCGCCGCCCTTGGCGCGGGCATCGAACAGCGCCACCTCATGGCCCAGCCGTGCCAGGCCGAAGGCGCAGGCCAGGCCGGCGGGCCCGGCGCCGACCACGGCCACGCGGCGGCCGGTGGGCGCGGCGCGCTGGAACAGCGCACTGACGGGCCGGTCCATCACCGCATCGACGGCATAGCGCTGCAGCCGGCCGATCTCCACCGGCTTGCCCTGCTGCGCCGTGCGCACGCAGACCTGCTCGCAGAGCTCCTCGGTGGGGCAGACACGCGCGCAGGTGCCGCCCAGCGGGTTCGCTTCGAGGATGGTCTTCGCCGCGCCGCGCAGGTTGTCCTCGGCGATGCGGCGGATGAAGCTGGGCACGTCGATGCCGGTGGGGCAGGCGGTGGCGCAAGGCGCGTCGTGGCAGTAGAGGCAGCGTTCGGCCTCGACCAGCGCCTGCGTGCGGCTGTAGCGCGGCGCGGCGTCGGCGAAGTGGGCCGCGTACTGTTCGGGCGCCAGGCGAGCCGGCCGGATGTCCGGCCCGGCCTCGGCCAGCGGGGTGGAGGGGGGCATCGTCGACACGCGCGGCTCCTGTGGTTGGGCGGCGGCACCGGGCGGGGCACCCGGTCGGCCGGAATCTGACCGTTTGGTCAAGATTCCGCGGGATATTACGCAAAGCCCGTGCCACGTGACGACCCCGTACAAACCCCCGCCGGTGCACTGCCGCAGGGCCGTCGCGGCCGGCCTCTGCGCATGAGCGGCGCGGGCGGGCACCGCAACCGGGCGGCAGGCTCCTGCGCTGGAATGGATCCGGCTCCGCGGCGCTGCCCGATCCCGGCGCGAGGCCGGACACGCGACTGGCGGATCCCTCCGGCCGTCAGGCCTGTGTGCCTTCGCTCCGGCGTCCGCGCGCGCGGCGCCATTGCCGGTCCGAGCGGAAGCCCGCCAGGTCAGCCGCCTGCTGCCCGCTGGCCCCGCGCCGCAGCGCCTGCTGCGCCAGCGACACGCGCACGTGTTCCACGTAGTCGCGCGGCGTCAGCCCGGTGTGCTGGCGGAACAGCCGCGTCAGTTGCCGCGGCGTGACGTGGGCGATGGCCGACAGCGCATCCGCGGACCAGTCATCCCCGGGCTGCTCGCACACCGCTTCCTGCACCCGGTGCAGCGCCGGGTGCAGGTGGTCGCGAAAGGCCAGCAGCGGCGAGCGCTGCGGGTCGTCCGTGCCACGGCGCCCGTGCACCACCATCACCTGCGCGACGGTCGCGGCCAGCGCATCGCCGCCGTGGCGCGCGATGCAGTGCAGCGCCAGGTCGATGCCGGCGGTGATGCCTGCGCTGCTCAGCAGCGGGCCATCCTCGACGAAGAGCCGGTTCGCCAGCACCTGGGCCTGCGGCGCCAGCGTGACCAGCGCGTCCAGCAGCTCGTGGTGCGTGGTGCAGCGCTGATGCGGCCCGATCAGCCCGGCATCGGCGGCGAGCAGCGCGCCGACGCACACCGTCAGCAGCCGGTGCTGCAGCGCCTGCGCCTGCAGCGCCGGGCGCAGCACACGGCTCAGCCAGTCGCGCGTCGTGAGCCAGGGGCGTTGACAACGCAGCACCGCATCGGCATCGCCCGGGCGGCCGAGCAGCACGGTCCAGGTGGACGCGGTCAAGGCCGTGGGCAGCGGCTCGATCGCCGCGAGCGACAGCCCGACCGACGAGCGCACCTCGGCTGCCGGCCCGGCATAACGCAGGCGGAACAGCGGCTCCCGCCCGCGCCGCGCCAGGGCCTGGTTGGCCAGGCGGAAGGCCTCCGCCGGGCCGGCCAGGTCCAGCAGCAAGGTGTCGGGCAGCACGATGAACAGCACGTCCACCGGACTCGCCTCGATGCCTGCGATCAGCGCGGGTTCTCTGTCCATTCGAAGTCCATCTGCCGCGCGGTGCGCTCGGCCAGCGCGCGGCCGGCGAGGCGTTCGACGAGGTGCAGGCTCATGTCGATGCCGGCGCTGATGCCGGCCGAGGTCACCAGCCCCGCGCGCCGGCCGTTCGCGATGCGGCCGCCGTCGACCCAGCGCAGGCCCTCTCGCACGTCCAGTGCCGGGTGGGCGCGGCGCAGGTCGCCGATGTCCTCCCAGTGCGTCGTCACCGGTGTGCCGGCAGCGATCAGGCCCGCGTCGGCCAGCAGGAAGGCGCCGGTGCAGACCGCGGCCACCAGCTCGGCGCCTGCGGCCGCCGAGGCGATCCAGCGCAGCGCGGTTTCATCGCGGCGCACGTCGTCGACGACGCCGCCGGGGACGATCAGGACGGCGGCCGGGGGCGCCTCGTCGCCGAAGCCGGCATCGGCCAATGCCTGCAGGCCGGCGCGTGCGCGCACCGGTCCGGCGGTGGTTGCGACGGTGCGGACCTCGAACGGTGCCGTGCTGCCGGGTGCCAGCCGTGCGGCCATGCGGCTGGCGGTGGTGAAGACCTCGTATGGCCCGGCGAAGTCCAGCACCTCGACCTGCGGAAACAACAGGATGTCGATGCGGCGGGTGGTCGTCGTACCGCTGCTCATGCCACCCCCTTGGCCCGGGCCAGGGCTTCTTCCACCGTGCACATCGTCGCGAAGCGGCCGGCCAGCACGGTCTCGGTGCGCTCGCGGATCTGCGCGGCCGTCAGCGTTTGGCCGCCAGGCGTCTCCATGTCGAAGGTCAGCGTGGCCTCGGTCACGTAGTCGACCTCCCAGCCTTCGTCGCTGGCGTGGCGCGTGGTCGTCTCGCAGCATTGCTCGGTGCGGATGCCCGCCACGATCAGCCGGCGGATGCCGTGCTGGTGCAGCCAGACCGCGAGGCCGGTGCCGACCAGCGCGCTGTGGCGGTGTTTCTCGACAGTGACCGCGGCGTCGAACGGCGCCAGGCCGTCGATCGGGCGGATCAGCCCGCTTTCGGGCGCGAAGGCATTCGCCGCCTCGCGCGGACCGTCGGTGTGGAAGATGCGCACCACCGGAATGCCCTGCGCCGCGCAGCCGGCGAGCAAGGCGTTGGTGCGATCGAAGAACGCGGGCGCCTCGGCATCCGACCAATAGGGCCGGGCGCGGAAGGATTGCTGCGCGTCGATCAGCAGCAGGGCGGTGGCTTGGGGTGGGTGCATCGCAGGGCTCCTCGTGGTTGAGGACTGCATCGTCGCGCCGCAGGCCATTCGGCACAGCACCGCCGCCGGACCGTCAGCGGTCAAATCCGGACATTGTCTTCATCAGCCCGCCAGGCCGGCGACGCCTTGCCGTGCCGCGTCCAGCGCCTGCTCCACGATGCGCTGCTTCCACTCCGGCGTGTCGGTGTAGAACGCGTCCCGCAGCCGGCGCTTGATGCTGTCGCGCTGCGGCGCGGCGACCTCCGGATGGTTCTCCAGCCACTGGTCTGCGCGCAGCGCGTCCAGCACCTCGGTGATCGGCACCGTGCCGTATTCCAGTGCGATGCCGGTGTATTCCGCCTGCGGTGCCTCGTCGTAGGCGGCGGTCCACATCAAGCCCTGCAGCAGCGCGGAACTGGAACTGCCGTCGTAGATGGAGGTCACTTCCGGACCCCACCAGGCGCGCGCACGGGCGAGTGCGGCGGCGTCGTCGCGGCAGGCGAAGATGCGCTCGCCGTGGCCGCTGGGCCCGAGGCCGGTGTGGAAGTCGATCCAGCCCACGCGCGTGCAGCGGCGCAGGTGGTCCTGCAGAACGTGGCGCAGCGTCTGGTGGCTCCAGGTCGGGTTCACGCCGCCATAAAACAGCCCTTGCGGGTGCGAGTACTGGCCGGCCGTGATGGCGGCCTGCCAGGTGCGTACGCCGTGCTCGTCGATGTAGCGCTGCGCTTCGGCTTCCACCTCCGGCGGCGGCGGCCAGTGAGAAGGCACCAGCAGGTGCGCGATCTCGTCGTAGGCGGCGTTGGGCGGCAGCGGCCGCGAGAAGTCGTGGAAGTTGCGGTTGAGGTCGACGTTCTCCTGCGTCGTGCGGCGCCACCACGAGAAGCCGTAGGGATTCAGGCCGTGGATGTACAGCAGTGCCACGCCGCCGGCGTGCGCGGTGCGGCGCAGTTCGGCATCCTGCAGCAGCGCGATCTGCGCGCCCGAGCCGCAGAAGCCTTCGACCCCGTGGCAGGCGCTGGACAGCACCAGCACCGCCGGCGCATCGGCCGGGCCGTCGCGCACCACGTCCATCGCCAGTTGCTCGCCGTCGCGGCCGAGCAGCGGGTGCACGTGGCTGTGCACGTCGAGGTCCGCCTCATCGGCGGCCCGCAGAAACTTGTCGCGCGCCTCGGCGTAGCTCTGGGCAAACCGGTCTTCGGCGCGGCTCATCGCGGCGTCTTCAGCCATTCTTCGGCCAGGCGCACCCATGCGGTGGCGCCGAGCGGAATCAGGTCGTCGTTGAAGTCATAGCTCGGGTTGTGCAGCATGCAGGGCCCCAGGCCGTGGCCGCCCTGGCGGTGCGCGCCATCGCCGTTGCCGATCATGAAATAGCAGCCGGGCTTCTCCAGCAGGTAGTAGCTGAAGTCTTCGGCGCCCATCGTCGGCTCGAAGTCCAGCACGTTCTCGGGGCCGACCACCTCGCCGAGCACGCGGCGGGCGAAGGCCGTCTCGGCATCGTGGTTGATCGTCGGCGGGTAGTTGCGCACGAACTCGAAATCGGCCGTGCATTCGAAGGCTTCGGCGGTCGATTCGGCCACGACCTTCATGCGCCGCTCGATCAGGTCCAGCACCTCGGTCGTGAAGGTGCGCACGGTGCCTTCCATCACGCAGCTGTCGGGGATCACGTTGGTGGCTTCGCCGGTGTGGATCATCGTCACCGAGATCACGCCGGTGTCGATCGGCCGCTTGTTGCGCGTCAGGATGGTCTGGAAGGCCGACACCATGGCCGCGGCGGCGGGCACCGGATCGACGCCCAGGTGCGGCATCGCACCGTGCGCGCCCTTGCCGCGCACGGTGATCTTGAATTCGTTGCTGGACGCGTAGCAGGGCCCCGCCTTCAGCGAGAACTGGCCGACCTTCATGCCCGGCCAGTTGTGCGCGCCGAACACCGCTTCCATCGGGAACAGCTTGAACAGGCCGTCCTTGATCATCTCGCGCGCGCCGCCGCCGCCTTCTTCGGCCGGTTGGAAGATCAGGTAGACCGTGCCGTCGAACTGGCGGTGCTGGGCCAGGTGCTTGGCCGCGGCCATCAGCATCGCGGTATGGCCGTCGTGGCCGCACGCATGCATCTTGCCGGGGTGGGTGCTGGCATGCGCGAACTTGTTGTGCTCGGTCATCGGCAGCGCATCGATGTCGGCGCGCAGGCCCACGGCGCGATCGCTGCTGCCGTTCTTGACGATGCCGACGACGCCGGTCTTGCCGAGGCCGCGGTGCACCGGAATGCCCCATTCCGTCAGCGCCTTCGCGATCAGATCGGAAGTGCGTACTTCCTCGAAGCAGAGCTCGGGATGGGCGTGGATATCGCGGCGCAACGCGGTGATGCTGGCGGCGTCGGCGAGGATGGATTCGATCAGGCGCATGGGCGGAAGGCTCCTCGGGAATCGGTCGTTCGACGGGGTGGCCGGCGACGGGCGGGCCAGTTTACGCCCCGGTCCATGCCCCGACGCCCCGCTTGGTTAGACAAGTGCCGGCGACCGGCACGCGGTACCGCTGTGCAATAGTGAGGCATGGACATGACCCACGCTTCCGCAGGCCAGCCGAACTCCATGACGGTTCGCGGCGCCTGCCCGCACGATTGCCCTGACACCTGCGCGCTGAAGATCACGGTCGAGAACGGCCGCGTGGTGCGCGTGCAGGGCGATCCGGAGCATCCGCCCACCCACGGCGCGCTGTGCACCAAGGTTTCGCGGTATGCCGAGCGCACGTACCACGACGAGCGCGTGCTGCATCCGCTGAAGCGCGTCGGTGCCAAGGGCAGCGGCCAGTTCGTGCGTGTCAGCTGGGAAGAGGCGCTCGGGGACATCGCCGCGCGCCTGGCGGCCATCGCGGCGCGCGACGCGCAGGCCATCGTGCCGTACAGCTATGCCGGCACCATGGGTTTGCTGCAGGGCGAATCGATGGCGGCGCGCTTCTTCCATCGCCTGGGCGCCTCGCTGCTGGACCGCACGATCTGCGCCTCTGCCGGCGGCGACGCGCTGGCCGCCACCTACGGCGGCAAGCTGGGCATGCACCTCGAGAGCTTCGCCGACAGCAGGCTGATCCTGATCTGGGGCAGCAACTCGATTGCGTCCAACCTGCACTTCTGGACCTTCGCGCAGCAGGCCAAGCGCGCCGGCGCGAAGCTGGTCTGCATCGACCCGCGCCGCACCGAGACGGCGGACAAGTGCCACCAGCACCTCGCGATCCTGCCGGGCACCGATGGCGCGCTGGCGCTGGCGCTGATGCATGAGCTGATCGCGAACGGCTGGCTCGACGAGGACTACATCGCCCGCCACGTCGACGGCTTCGAAGCGCTGCGCGAGCGCGCGCTCGCCTGGGCACCGGAGCGTGCGGCCACCGTCTGTGGCATCGAGGCCCAGGTCATCCGCGACCTGGCGCGCGACTACGCGATGACGAAGCCCGCCGCCATCCGCCTGAACTACGGCATGCAGCGCGTGCACGGCGGCGGCAATGCCGTGCGCCTGATCGCGCTGCTGCCCTGCCTGACCGGCGCCTGGCGCCAGCGCGGCGGGGGCCTGCTGCTGTCGGCCTCGGGCTGGTTCAAGGCCTTCAGGAACAGCGCCGCGCTGGAGCGGCCCGACCTGCTCGGCACGCGCCGCCCGCGCAGCATCAACATGAGCACGATCGGCGACGACCTGCTGCGCGAGGGTTCGCCCGACTTCGGCCCACGCATCGAGGCGCTGGTGGTCTACAACAGCAACCCGGTCGCGGTGGCACCGCAGTCGCCGAAGGTGGTCGAGGGGTTCAAGCGCGAGGACCTCTTCACCGTCGTCCTCGAGCAGTTCATGACCGACACCGCCGACCATGCCGACTACGTGCTGCCCGCCACCACGCAGCTGGAGCACCTGGACGTGCACACCTCCTATGGCCACACCTACGTGCTGATGAACCAGCCCGCGGTGGCGCCGCTGGGCGAGGCGAAGCCCAACACGCAGGTCTTCCGCGAGCTGGCGGCGCGCCTGGGCTTCGACGAACCGTGCTTCCTGGACAGCGACGAGCAACTGGCGCACCAAGCCTTCACCGCCGACATCGACATGGCCGCGCTGCGCGAGCACGGCTGGCTGAAGCTGCCGCTGCCCGAGCTGCCGTTCGCGGACGGTGGTTTCCCCACCGCCAACGGCAAGGTGCAGGTCAACGTGCCGGGGCTGGGCGCGCCGGACCATGTGCCGAACCACGAGTCCGTGCTGTCGGCGCCCGAGCTGGCGCAGCGCTACCCGCTGGCGATGATCTCGCCGCCGGCGCGGCATTTCCTGAACTCCACCTTCGTCAACGTGCGCAGCCTGCGCAGCATCGAAGGCCAGCCGCTGGTCGAGATCCACCCGGTGGATGCGCAGGCCCGCGGTATCGCCGATGGCGCGCTGGTGCGCGTCTTCAACGACCGAGGCAGCTACCGCTGCGCCGCATCGATCAGCGAGCGCGCGCGGCCCGGCGTCGTCAACGGCCTGGGCGTGTGGTGGCGCAAGCTGGGGGTCGACGGCAGCAACGTCAACGAGCTGACCAGCCAGCGGCTCACGGACATCGGCCGTGCGCCCACCTTCTACGACTGCCTGGTGGAGGTATCCGCCACGTGAGGCCGCCGGGCTGCCCCGCGGGAGAAGCCGGAGGGCGTCAGCCCGAGGGTCGCCGACGCAGCTGGCGTGGCCGGGTGTTCGCGGCGGCGCTGCTGGGCCTGGCGATCGCGGGCGGCGCGGGCTGCTCGACCATTGGCTACTACGCGCAGTCCGTCGGCGGCCACCTGGACATGGTGCGCCGTGCGCGGCCAGTCGCCGAAGTCATCGCTGATCCGGCCACGCCGGTGCCGCTGCGCGACCGGCTGATGCTGGCGCGCGAGATGCGCGACTTCGCGGTGCGCGAGCTGCAGCTGCCCGAGAACCGCAGCTACCGCAGCTACGCGGACCTGCAGCGCAACGCCGCGGTGTGGAACGTGGTGGCGGCGCCCGAGCTGTCGCTCGAGTTGAAGCGCTGGTGCTTCATGATCGTCGGCTGCATCGGTTATCGGGGCTATTTCGACAAGGACGCGGCCGAGCGGGAAGGTTCGCAGCTGAAGGCCGAGGGCCTGGACGTCAACGTGTACGGCGTGGCAGCCTACTCAACGCTGGGCCGCACCGACTGGCTGGGCGGCGATCCGCTGCTCAACACCTTCATCCAGTGGCCCGAGCTGGAACTGGCGCGGCTGATCTTCCACGAGCTGGCGCACCAGGTGGCGTATGCGGCCGGTGACACGACGTTCAACGAGTCCTTCGCCACCGCCGTCGAACGCCTCGGCGGCGAGCGCTGGCGGCGTGAACGCGGCCTGCCCGCGTCGGACGACGTGGCGATCGAGCGGCGCCGCCGCGAGTTCAAGTCACTGGGTGAGCGCACGCGCGCCGAGCTGGACGCGCTGTACCGCAGCAGCGTGTCCGACGACGACAAGCGTGCCGGCAAGGCGCGCATCCTGGCGGCCATGCGCGCCGAACTGCAGCGCCTGAAGACCGAGTCCTGGAACGGCTACGCCGGCTACGACGCCTGGGGTCAGCGCGCCAACAATGCCACGCTCGGTGTGCAGGCGGCTTACGACGAGCTGGTGCCCGCCTTCGAGAAACTGTTCGAGCAGCAAGGCCGCGACTTTGCGCGCTTCCATGCCGAGGCGAAGCGGCTCGCCGCCTTGCCTATGGCAGAACGGCGCGCCACACTGGCCGCGATCAGCCGTTAGGCCCGGCCTGTGCCGCCGGCGGCCACGAGGAGACACGACACATGCCCGACATCCGCATCCGCCGCGATCACCAACTCGGCCTCGCCAAGGCGCGCAAGATCGCCTGGCAGTGGGCCGAGAAGGTCGAGCAGAAGTTCGACATGGAGTGCACCGTGATCGAAGGCGAGACCTCCGACACGGTCGAGTTCACCCGCTCCGGCTGCAACGGCACGCTCACGGTCACGGCCGATCACTTTGACCTGCATGCCAAGCTTGGCTTCCTGCTCGGCGCATTCGCGGGCACGATCGAGGCCGAGATCGAGAAGAACCTCGATGCGCTGCTCGGCTCGGCCACCGCGGCGCCCAAGTCAGCCCATGCGGCCAAGGCCCCCGCGGCGAAAAAGAAAAAGTCCTGAGCGCCGGGCAGCGTTCAGGACCGTGGCCCGCGGGGTCTGCCCGTGGCGCTTACTTCAGGCTGTCGATCAGGTCGACGTACTCCTGCATCGCCTCATCAGCCGACTTGCCTTTCAGCTCGTTCCACGCGTCCCACTTCGCGCGGCCGACCATGTCGGTGAAGCCGGGGCGCTTGCTTTCGACATCGCCTTCGGTCGCCTGCTTGTACAGCGAATAGATCTTCAGGAGCGTCATGTTGTCGGGCTTCTCCGGCAGCTGCTTGCTGTCGGCCACTGCCTGTTCGAACTGGGACTTGAGATCGGCCATGCGCACTCCTTCCGTGAAAATCGGTCTTGACGGCGGGGATGTTACCCAGCATCGTCGTTCGAGCCCTAGAGAACCACACCGAGGAGAGAGACGATGACCGCCGTTGCCAGCAGCCGCATGTCCCGTGTCGACACCGCCTGGCTGCGCATGGACAACGACGTCAACCTGATGATGATCGTCGGCGTCTGGCTGCTCACGCCGGCCATCACGCTGGAGGCGCTGCGCGAGCGCGTCGAAGACAAGCTGCTGAAGTACGGCCGCTTCCGCCAGCGCGCGGTGGCCGATGCGATGGGCGCCACCTGGGTCGAGGACGAGGCCTTCGACATCGCCGAGCACGTCAAGGTCGAGCAGCTGCGCCGCGCGCCCGGGCAGAGCGAACGCGAAGCACTGCAGCAGCGCTGCGGCGAGCTGGCGATGACGCCGCTGGACCCTGAGCGTCCGCTGTGGCAGTTCCAGCTGATCGAAGACTACGAAGGCGGCTGCGCGCTGATCGCCCGCGTGCACCACTGCATCGCCGATGGCATTGCGCTGATCTCGGTGATGCTGTCGATCACCGATGGCGGCAACGACCCGCCGCAGCGCCGCAAGAAGGAGCGTGAGCCGGAAGAAGGCGACGGTGACTGGCTCGCCGACGCGGTGCTGAAGCCGCTGTCGGACATCACGATCAAGGCCATCGGCATGTACAGCGGCGGCGTCGCCAAGTCGATCGACATGCTGGCCAACCCGCAGCAGCCGCTGCTGGGCTCGATCGACATGGCGAAGTCCGGCCTGCAGGTCGTCAACGACGTGGCCGCGCTGGCCGTGATGGCCGATGACTCGCCGACCCGACTGAAGGGCCAGCCCGACGGCCGCAAGTGCGTGGCTTGGGGCGAGCCGCTGCCGCTCGATCGCGTGAAGGCCATCGGCAAGGCATTGGGCTGCTCGATCAACGACGTGCTGCTGTCCTGCGTGGCTGGCGCCATCGGACGTTACCTGGCAGACGAAGGCGATGATCCGGCGGGCAAGAACATCCGCGCCATGGTGCCGGTGAACCTGCGGCCGCTGGAAAAGGCGTGGCAGCTCGGCAACCGCTTCGGCTTGGCGCCGCTGGTGCTGCCGATCGGCATCACGAACCCGGTGGAGCGCGTCTACGCGGTGCGGGCCCGCATGGCCGAGCTCAAAGGGAGTTATCAGCCGCTGCTCGCCTTCGCGGTGCTGTCGGTGGCCGGCCTCTTCGTCAAGCCGGTGCAGGATGCGGTGCTGGGCATGTTCGCGAAGAAGGCCACCGCGGTGATGACGAACGTGCCGGGACCGGCCAAGCCGTTGACGTTCCTGGGCTCGACGCTGCGGCAGACCATGTTCTGGGTGCCGGCGTCCGGCAACATCGGCGTCGGCGTCAGCATCCTCAGCTACGGCGGCGGCGTGCAGTTCGGCCTGATCACCGACCATGCGCTGTGCCCGCGCCCGCAGGACATCATCGACCGCTTCGAGCCGGAGTTCGAGCGGCTCGTCACGCTGACGATGATGCTGCCCTGGTTCCCGGGCAGCGACTGATCAGGGCTTGGGCTCGGCGCCTTCGGCGTCTGCCGGCAGCGCCTGCGGTGCCGCGTCGTGCGGCAGTGCGGTGTGTGGCAGCGGCGTGTGCTGCACGGCTGGTGCGCCGTGATGCTCGCCGTGGTGCTCCCCGTGCGGTGGAGCGAAGTGCCCGTGCGGGCCATGCGGGCCGCCGAAATCACCGTTGCCGTCGTCGTGGTGGCGTGGCCGCATGCCGGTGCGCAGGTAGCGGTTGTGGTGGTTCACGCGGGGCAGGTAGCGCGCCAGTTCGCTCAGCGCCATCTGGTACACGTCGCGCTTGAATTCGATCACCAGGTCCAGCGGCACCCAGTAGTCGTTCCAGCGCCAGGCATCGAATTCCGGGTGGTCCGTGGCACGCAGGTCGAGGTCGCAGTCGCGGCCAACCAGGCGCAGCAGGAACCAGATCTGCTTCTGGCCCTTGTAGTGCCCTCGCGCGTCCTTGCGGATGAAGTTCTCGGGCACCTCGTAGCGCAGCCAATCGCGCGTGCGCGCCAGGATGCGCACGTGCTCGGGCAGGAGACCGACTTCCTCGTGCAGTTCCCGAAACATGGCCTGCTCGGGCGACTCGCCGTACTTGATGCCGCCCTGGGGGAACTGCCACGAATGGGTTCGCAGCCGTTTGCCCCAGAACACCTGGTTGCGCGAGTTGAGCAGGATGATGCCGACGTTGGGCCTGAAGCCTTCACGGTCGAGCATAATCAACCCCAATACTGAAATTGAAATAATTATTGCACCGGCCCTGTGCAGCAAGCGAACCCTCGCTTACCCGCATGGCGATCTGACCCGTGCAATGTGGCCGCCCTGGCCCTGTTCGCCGCACCCAACCGCCCATGAAAGCCTCTCAGTTCTTCATTGCCACCCTGAAGGAAGCGCCTGCCGACGCCGAGGTCAAGAGCCATCAACTGATGATGCGCGCCGGCATGATCAAGCGCCTCGGCGCGGGCATCTACAACTACATGCCGATGGGCCTGCGCGTGATTCGCAAGGTCGAGGCCATCATCCGCGAAGAGATGAACCGTGCCGGCGCCGTGGAACTGCTGATGCCGGTGGTGCAGCCGGCCGAGCTGTGGCAGGAGACCGGCCGCTTCGAGCAGATGGGCCCGGAGCTATTGCGGGTGAAGGACCGCCACGAGCGCGACTTCGTGATCCAGCCGACCTCGGAAGAGGTGGTCACCGACATCGCGCGGCAGGAGTTGCGCAGCTACCGCCAGCTGCCGAAAAATTTCTACCACATCCAGACCAAGTTCCGCGACGAGCGGCGGCCGCGCTTCGGCCTGATGCGCGGCCGCGAGTTCACGATGAAGGACGCGTACTCCTTCGACCGCGACGCGGCCGCTGCCGCCAAGAGTTATCAGGTGATGGTCGAGGCCTACCGCCGCATCTTCGACCGCTTCGGCCTCGAGTACCGCGCGGTGGCGGCCGACTCCGGCGCCATCGGCGGCGACCTGTCCCAGGAGTTCCAGGTCATCGCAGAGACCGGCGAGGACGCGATCGTCTACTGCCCGACCAGCGATTACGCAGCCAACATCGAGCTGGCCGAGGGTGTGCCGCCCGGTGCACGGGGGGCGGCGGCCGAGGCGCTGGAAAAGACGCCCACGCCCGGCAAGGCCACCTGCGCCGACGTGGCGAAGCTGCTGGGCCTGCCCTTGTCGCGCACCGTGAAGTCGCTCGTGCTGGCCACGGACGAGTTGAACGAGGCCGGCGACATCGTGAAGACCACCGTCTGGCTGCTGATGGTGCGCGGCGACCACGAACTGAACGAAGTCAAGACCGGCAAGGTGCCCGGGCTGAAGGACGGCTTCCGTTTCGCGACCGTGGCCGAGATCGAGGACCACTTCGGCTGCAAGCCCGGCTACCTGGGCCCGATCGGCCTGCGCAAGCCGGTGAAGGTCATCGCCGACCGCACCGTCGCGGCGATGAGCGACTTCATCTGCGGTGCCAATGAAGCGGACTACCACTTCACCGGCGTCAACTGGGGCCGCGACCTGCCCGAGCCGGATCTGATCGCCGACATCCGCAACGTCGTCGCGGGCGATCCCTCGCCCGACGGCCAAGGCTTGCTCGCGATCCAGCGCGGCATCGAGGTGGGCCATGTGTTCTACCTCGGCACCAAGTACTCCAAGGCGATGAACGCCACCTACCTGGACGAGAACGGCAAGCCGCAGCTGATGGAGATGGGCTGCTACGGCATCGGCGTCACGCGCATCCTGGGTGCCGCCATCGAGCAGAACAACGACGAGCGCGGCATCATCTGGCCGGCTTCGATCGCGCCCTTCGCCACGGTGATCTGCCCGATCGGCTACGACCGCAATGCCGAGGTGCGCGCCGCGGCCGACCAGTTGCACGAGGCGCTGCAGGCCGCCGGCATCGACGTGCTGCTGGACGACCGCGGTGAGCGCCCGGGCGCGATGTTCGCGGACTGGGAGCTGATCGGCGTGCCGCAGCGCATCGTCATCTCCGACCGCGGACTCAAGGCCGGCACCGTCGAACTGCAGGGCCGCCGTGAAGCGCAGGCCACGACCGCGCCGCTGGCCGAGGCCGCTGCGCTGGTGAAGGAGCGACTCTCGGCATGACCGGCCTGCGCCGCCGCGCCAGCCTGCTGGCGATGGCAGCGCTCGCGTGTGGCCTGCCGCCCCGTGCCGCGCGAGCCGGTGCGCAGGCCGAGGAGCCGCTGGCCGACTCGATCCGCACCGCGCTGTCGGCGGCCATCGCCAGCAGCGCGCCGCCGAAGCCCAGCTTCACCGACATCGAGCAGCGGCTGGCCTACCTGCGCTGGCTGGGGACGATGAGCGAGCGGCTGAAGAAGCGCAAGAGCGAGGCGCACGTGCGCCTCGAATTCCTCGAGACGCTCTGGTACGAAAGCACGCGGGCGGGGCTGGAGCCGGCGTTGGTGCTCGGCCTGGTCCAGGTTGAGAGCGGCTTCCGCAAATACGTCATCAGCTCGGCCGGTGCACGCGGCTACATGCAGGTGATGCCGTTCTGGACGCGGGTGATCGGCGATGGCGATCCGGCGCGCCTGTTCCACATGCAGACCAACCTGCGCTTCGGCTGCGTGATCCTGCGCCACTACCTGACGATCGAACGCGGCGACCTGTTCATGGCGCTGGGCCGCTACAACGGCAGCCGCGGGCGGGCCGAGTACCCGAGTGCCGTCTTCGCGGCGAGGCAGCAGTGGCTGATGCCGGGACAGCGTTGAAGCCGCCCCGAACCTGATCCTTCAGCGCAGGCCGGTCCAGGCCTTGGGCGCGGCCCGGGGGCTGCCGAGCAGCGCCAGCACGCGCTCGACGGTGTCGTCCACCAGTTCGTCGATCGAGGCGGGGTGGTGGTAGAAGGCCGGCAGCGGCGGGAAGACGATGCCGCCCATCTCGGTCACGGCCGTCATGTTGCGCAGGTGGGCCAGGTTGAAGGGCGTCTCGCGCACCATCAGCACCAGCGGCCGGCGCTCCTTCAGCGTGACGTCGGCGGCCCGCGTCAGCAGGTTGTCCGACAGCCCGTGTGCAACGGCGGCCAGCGTCTTCATCGAGCAGGGCGCGACCACCATCGCGGCGGTGGCGAAGCTGCCGCTGGCGACGCAGGCGCCGATGTCGGCCGGCGCGTAGGCATGGTCGGCCAGCGCATCGAGCGCGCCTCGGTCGAGGCCGAGCTCGTGGTGCGCGTTCAGCACGCCGGCCGGCGTGACGACGAGGTGGGTCTCGATGCCCAGCACGCGTGCGCGCTGCAGCAGGCGCACGCCGTAAACCGCGCCCGTGGCGCCGGTGATGCCGACGACGAGCCGGGTCGCCGTCACGCGCTCAGCATTTGCTGCAGCTCGCCGGACTGGTACATCTCCATCATGATGTCCGAGCCGCCGACGAATTCGCCGTTGATGTACAGCTGCGGGATGGTGGGCCAGTTGGCGTATTCCTTGATGCCCTGGCGGATCGCTTCGTCCTCGAGCACGTTGACCGTGGTGAGCTCGTTGACGCCGCAGGCCTTGAGCACCTGGATCGCGCGGCCGGAGAAGCCGCACATGGGGAACTGGCTGGTGCCTTTCATGAAGAGCACGACGCGCGCGCCCTTCACGATGTCGTCGATGCGTTGTTGAACGTCGCTCATGATCGATGGGTGGTCCGGAAAGTCAGGCGGGTTTATACGGCAAAGCCTGTGCCCGCGGCCGCGCGTGCCGCGAAGGCCGGGCCGCAGCGGCGGGAATCAGAACTTGTAGCTGACGCCCAGGCGCACCACCGGCTGCAGGCGCAGCTCGCGCAGGGCGTTGCTGAAGGCCATGTCGCCGTTGAATGCGCGACCCAGCTGGCCGACGGCGCCCGGGTTCTGGGCGGCGAATCCGACATCGGCGCTGAAGCCCCAGTCGCCCTTCAACCCGGTGCCGGCGTAGCCGATGCCGAGGTAAGGCCAGGCGCTGCGGTTGTCCATGCCCAGCACGGACGAGCGCGGGTTCAGCAGCACGCCACTGGTCAGCCGCAGGCCGCTGGTCTGACCGAACTTCAGGGTGTCAAGGTGGTAATCGCCGAGCAGGCGCGTCATCTGCACGACGCTGGACTGGCCCAGCGGCTGGCCGGCCCACTGGCCGTAGATGGGGGCGGAGTCGATTTCGATGCGTGCGTGCCAGCGCGTTTGCCCCAGGGCTTCAGGCGGCGCGGTCAGGCCCTTGCCGGCGCTGAAGGCGGGCAGAGCGGACAAGCCCAGAACCAGTGCAAGGATCAATCGCATGGTCGTCTCCTCTCAGCGGGCTGTGTGTCAAATACTACGCTGCTTGGCCGCCTTCGTGCTCGTGAGGATGTGGGAGTTCTCACGTCATTTTTCATCCGTGGTGGCGAGCCGACGCCCATTCGGCTCAGGCAGCCAGAGGCCGCCGCTGCAGCGTGCGTGGCCGGCCAGGTCACGGCGTGATTGCAGGTCACGGAAGCCGGCTTCGCGCAGCAGCGCTTGCACCGCGTCGGCCTGGTCCCAGCCGTGCTCGAGCAGCAGCCAGGCGCCCGCCAGCAGGTGCCCGGGTGCGCCGGCGACGATCGCGCGGATCGCGTCAAGCCCGTCGCCACCCGGCGTCAATGCCATCAGCGGCTCGTGGCGCAGCGCCGGAAGGTGCGGATCGTCGGCCGCGATGTAGGGCGGATTCGACACCGCCAGCGCGAAGCGGCTCCCCGGCACGGCCGACCACCAGCTGCCGGAGGCGAAGCTCACAGCCAGCCCGAGCCGGCGAGCGTTGGCGCGGGCGGTTTCGAGCGCGGCGGCGCTCAGGTCCGTGGCGGTGACGTGCGCGCCCGGGCAGCGGTGCGCGATCGCCAGCGCGACGGCGCCGCTGCCGGTGCCGAGATCCACCACGGCCGGCCGTTCGACACCCGTGGAAGGCAGCAGCTCCAGCGCCCAGTCGACCAGCGTCTCGGTGTCCGGCCGTGGGTCCAGCACCGCCGGGTCGACCTGCAGCTCGAGACCATGGAATTCGCGCCGGCCGGTCAGGTAGGCCAGCGGTACGCCGTCGGCGCGACGCTTCGCCTCGGCGTCGAAGCGCGCCAGCACGTCGGCCGCCAGCGGGTCGCCGTCGTGCGCCAGCAGCCAGGCGCGGTCGCGGCCCAGCTGATGGGCCAGCAGCAGCTGCGCGTCCAGCGGATCGAGACCGAGGCCGCGCGCCGCGGCCAGCGCCTCGGCCACCGTGCGGGCGCCCATGCTCAAGCCGCGCCTTCGAGCGCCGCCAGCTGCGCCTGCGCCTGGGCGGCCTTCAAGGCCGCGACCACGTCGTCGAGTTCGCCGTCCATGATGGCGCCGAGCTTGTACAGCGTCAGGTTGATGCGGTGGTCGGTGAGCCGACCCTGCGGGAAGTTGTAGGTGCGGATGCGGTCCGAGCGGTCACCCGTGCCAACCAGGCTCTTGCGCGTGGCGGCCTCCTTGGCTTCGCGTTCGCCGCGCTCCTTGTCGCGCAGCCGCGCCAGCAGCACGGCCATGGCCTTGGCCTTGTTGCGGTGCTGCGAGCGGTCGTCCTGGCACTCGGCGACGATGCCGGTGGGCAAGTGCGTGATGCGGATGGCCGAGTCGGTCTTGTTGACGTGCTGGCCGCCGGCGCCGCTGGCGCGGAAGGTGTCGATGCGCAGCTCGCTGGGGTTGATCGTGACCTCGGCCTGCTCGTCGGGTTCCGGCATCACCGCGACCGTGCAGGCGCTGGTGTGGATGCGGCCCTGCGATTCGGTTTCCGGCACGCGCTGCACGCGGTGGCCGCCGGACTCGAACTTGAGCTGGCCATAGACCGCATCGCCTTCCACGCGCAGCACCAGCTCCTTGTAGCCACCCAGGTCGGACGCGCTCTCGCTCATCACCTCGGTGCGCCAGCCGCGGCGTTCGCAAAAGCGCAGGTACATGCGCGCCAGGTCGGCGGCGAACAGGGCCGATTCCTCGCCGCCGGTGCCGGCGCGGATTTCGACGAAGGCGTTGCGTGCGTCGTCGGGGTCGCGCGGCAGCAGCGCGGCCTGCAGTTCGGCATGCAGGCGCTCGATGTCGGCTTGCGCGGCGCTGATCTCGTCGCGTGCCATCTCCGCCATCTCGGGATCGGCCAGCATCTCGCGCGCCGTGGCCAGGTCGGACTCGCGTTGCTCGTAGGCGCGGAAGCGCTCGACGACGGATGCCGCCTCGGCCTGTTCACGCGCCACCTGCCGATAACGCTGAATGTCAGCGGTGACGCGCGGATCCGCCAGGTGCGCGTCCAACTCGGCGAGCCGCATGCCGAGGCGTTGGAGTTGATGGCGCAGGGCGTCTTTCATGTCTGTTGGCGTGGCAGCACGTGCGCGGCGGCCGAGCGGCCTGGGCCGGCGCGGCGCCTGGGCGCGAAGCTAGCGCGGATCGTCCGCGGGATTGCGTGCGGCCTGGCGCAGGAAGAGGCGCGACACGGTGTCGGCCATCTGCTGGCGCTGGCTGCCCTCGCTGGCATGCAGCTCGGCCAGGGCGCCATGCAGCAGCTTCTGCGTCAGCCCACGCGACAGGGCGTCGAGCACGCTGTCGATGTCGGCGCCCTTGGCCAGCAGCTTGCGTGCGCGGGCGATCTCGGCGCCGCGCCATTCGTCCGCCTGCGCGTTCAGGGCCTGGATCAGCGGCACGCTGGCGCGCTGGTCCAGCCAGTGGCTGAAGCTGAGCACGCCGGCATCGATGATGGCCTCGGCCTGCGCGACGGCTGCCTGGCGTTTTTCCCCGGCGCTTTGCACGAGTGTCGAGAGGTCGTCGACGGTGTAGAGGTAGACGTCGTCCAGCGTGGCCACCTCGGGCTCGATGTCGCGCGGTACGGCCAGGTCGACCATGAACATCGGGCGGTGGCGGCGAGCCTTCAGCGCGCTCTTGACGGCGCCCAGGCCGATGATGGGCAAGGTGCTGGCCGTGCACGAGACGATGGCGTCGAACTCGTGCAGGCGCTGCGGCAGGTCGGCCAAGCGAATGGCCTGCGCGCCGAAGCGGGTGGCCAGCTTCTCGCCGCGTTCGAGCGTGCGGTTGGCAATGGCCATCGCCTTCGGCGTGCGGGCGGCGAAGTGGGTGGCGACCAGCTCGATCATCTCGCCCGCGCCGACGAAGAGCACGCGGATGTCCCTCAGGTCTTCGAACAGTTGTGCCGCCAGCCGCACTGAAGCAGCGGCCATGCTGATGGAATGCGCACCGATCTCGGTGGAGCTGCGCACGTCCTTGGCGACCGAAAAGGAGCGCTGGAAGAGCTGGTGCAGCGTGGTGCCGAGCGTGCCGGCGGCATCGGCCTCGCGCACCGCCTGCTTCATCTGGCCCAGGATCTGCGGCTCGCCCAGCACCATCGAGTCGAGGCCGCAGGCGACGCGGAAGGCATGGCGCGCCGCATCGCGCTGCTCCAGCACATAGGTGTGCGAACGCAGCGCGTCCCCGCTGACGCCGCCGTGGGCGGCGAGCCAATCGATCGCCGGCACCACCAGTTCGCGCACGGCGGCGGGCTCGGCGGCCACGTAGAGCTCGGTGCGGTTGCAGGTCGACAGCAGCGCCGCCTCGGGCAAGGCGCGGCGCAGGCGTTCACGGAAGCCGCGCAGCGCGGGCGAGAGCTGCTCGGGCGTGAACGCGAAGCGGCCACGCAGGTCCACCGGCGCGGTCACGTGGTTCAGGCCGAGGGCGAACACGCTCATAGCGGGGCGAATTATAGAATTTGCTGCTTCTGCAACCGTCTTGAAGGGCCGGCCGGATTTGACGGCACGCGCAAGCGTCGGACACCAGCCAGAACCCACCGCATGGGCCCGATCGACGCCCTCATCCACCTGACCAACCTGATCGCGCCCGGCCTCGGGCTGGGATTGATCTCCGCGTCGCTCGCCAAACTGCTCTGGCGTCGAGATCTCGCTGCCGTGCCGTGGCGCTGCCTGGCCGGCTGGGCAGCCTGCGCATCGATCCTCGTGTCAATCGCCGGCCTCGTGCTCACCGGCCGCGACGGCCGCATGGGCACCTACGGTGCCATGGTGCTGGCCTGTGCCGCGGCGCTGTGGTGGGTGGGCTTCCGTCGCCGCGGCGGCGCTGCCTGAACGCCGCCCAAAGGCCGATCAGGCCGCGAGCGGCGCGTCCTTCGTCAACACTTCGGCACGCAGCGAGTGCGGCAGCGCCTGCGTGATGCGGACGCCGATCAGCTGGCCCACCAGCCGCGCCGACAGCGGCCCGCCGTCGAAGTTGACGATGCGGTTGCACTCGGTGCGGCCCATCAGCTCCTGCTGGTTCTTGCGGCTCGGCCCTTCGACGAGGATGCGCTGCACCGTGCCGACGCGGCTGGCGCTGATGCGCTGCACGTTCTCCTCGATCAGCGCCTGCAACTGCTGCAGGCGCTCCAGCTTCAGCGACTGCGGCGTGTCGTCGTGCAGGGCGGCCGCCGGCGTGCCGGGGCGCGGGCTGAAGACGAAGCTGAAGCAGGAGTCGTAGCCGATGTCGCGGATCAGCTGCAGCGACTTCTCGTGGTCCTCGGCCGTCTCGCCGGGGAAGCCGACGATGAAGTCGGTGGACAGGCTGATGTCGGGCCGGATGGCGCGCAGCTTGCGGATCGTGCTCTTGTACTGCAGCGCGGTGTAGCCGCGCTTCATCGCCATCAGGATGCGGTCGGAGCCGTGCTGCACCGGCAGGTGCAGGTGGTTCACGAGTTTCGGCAGGCGCGCATAGGCGTCGACCAGGCGCTGCGTGAATTCGTTCGGGTGGCTGGTGGTGTAGCGGATGCGCTCGATGCCGGGGATCTCGTGGATCACGTCGAGCAGCAGCGCGAAGTCGGCGATCTCGCCGGTCGCTCCCATCGCCCCGCGGTAGGCATTGACGTTCTGGCCCAGCAGCGTGACTTCCTTGACGCCTTGCTCGGCGAGGTGGGCCACCTCGGCCAGCACGTCGTCGAAGGGGCGGCTCACCTCTTCGCCGCGGGTGTAGGGCACCACGCAGTACGAGCAGTACTTCGAGCAGCCTTCCATGATCGAGACGAAGGCCGTCGCGCCATCGACCTTGGCCGGCGGCAGGTGGTCGAACTTCTCGATCTCGGGGAAGCTGATGTCGACCTGCGGCCGACCCTGCTTCGCGCGCTGCTCGATCAGCGCCGGCAAGCGGTGCAGCGTCTGCGGGCCGAACACCACGTCCACGTACGGCGCGCGCTCGATGATGGCCGCGCCTTCCTGGCTGGCGACGCAGCCGCCGACGCCGATGACCACGCCCTTGCTCTTCAGGTGCTTGACGCGGCCCAGGTCGGAGAACACCTTCTCCTGCGCCTTCTCGCGCACCGAGCAGGTGTTGAACAGGATCAGGTCGGCCTGCTCGGGATCGTTGGTAGGCTCGTAGCCTTCGGCCGCGTGCATCACGTCGGCCATCTTGCCGGCGTCGTACTCGTTCATCTGGCAACCGAAGCTGCGGATGTAGACCTTCTTCGTCATGACCGGCTCCTTCAGCGTTTGGTCCACGCTTGCGCGGACCAGTCGAAGAACCAGCGCTGCGCCTCGGCCGGTGTCTTGGGCCAGGGTTCGCGCCTGGCCTCGTCGGGCCGGAGCACCCACACGTCGTGCACGTTGCCGCTGGGGTCCAGCGTGTAGTGCACGCGCAGCTTCTGGCCGATCAACGAGCCGGACATCTGCACCATGTTGTCGGTGCCGCGGATGCGCGCGCCGGGCGACAGGCGCGCGGCAGTGTCGTTGAGCTTGATGTCCGGCGGTTGCAGCACGGTGAGGTCGCCGCGCAGCGCCTGCGCCGGGAACTGGCGCGGCAGCTGGGCATGGGCGGCGAAGGCGAGTGCGCCGGCAAGGGCGCCAAGAGCACAGCGGAGCATGGTGTTCATCCAGGGGCTGTGGGACTGAGGAGGAAAGCAAACGGCCCGAGCCTCGTACGAGGGCTCGGGCCGGGATCTGGTGGCGCTTCAGGGACTCGAACCCCGGACCTGCGGATTATGATTCCGTCGCTCTAACCGACTGAGCTAAAGCGCCAAGAGCCCGCGAGTATAGCGGCTAGTTTCGAGGGCCTGACAATCCTGGGCCCAACCACGGATCTTCATGTTCAGCTTTTTCAAGAAGAAGGCGCCTCCTTCCACCCCCGTGTTCACGATGGGGGACCCGCCGGCGGCTCCGCCCACACCGCCGCCGAGCGCACGCGCAGCACTTCCAGCACCACAGCCCGTGGCTGCCGACGCGGTCGACATGCGTGGCGGCCTGGCGATGTTCTCGGCGCCGCCGGCGCCGCCGCGTGAACGCTGGGTGAACCGCTTGCGCAGCGGCCTGCAGAAAACCGGCGCCAGCATCTCGCAGGTCTTCGTCGGCACCCAGATCGACGAGCACCTGTACGAGGAGCTGGAGTCCGCGTTGCTGATGGCCGATGCCGGTGTCAAGGCCACCGAGTTCCTGCTCGATGACTTGAAGCGGCGCGTGAAGGAGGCCAAGGCCACCGATCCGCAGCAGGTGAAGGCGCTGCTGGCTGACGCGATCGCCGACCTGCTGCAACCGCTCGCGAAGCCGCTGGTCGTCGGCGAACACACGCCGACGGTGATCATGGTGGTTGGCGTCAATGGAGCCGGCAAGACGACCAGCATCGGCAAGCTGACACGCCACCTGGCCGACGCCGACCAGCGCGTGCTGCTGGCCGCGGCCGACACCTTCCGCGCCGCGGCGCGCGAGCAACTCGCGGTCTGGGCCGACCGCAACAAGGTCGAGATCATCAGCCAGGAAGGGGCGGACCCCGCGGCCGTGAGCTTCGATGCGGTCAGTGCCGGCAAGGCGCGTGGCCGCGACGTGGTGATCGCCGACACCGCGGGCCGCCTGCCGACCCAGCTGCACCTGATGGAAGAGCTGAAGAAGATCCGCCGCGTGATCGCCAAGGCCGACGCGAGCGCGCCGCACGAGGTGCTGCTGGTGGTCGACGGCAACACCGGCCAGAACGCGCTGACGCAGGTCAAGGCCTTCGACGACGCGCTGAAGCTCACCGGTCTGATCGTCACCAAGCTCGACGGCACGGCCAAGGGCGGCGTGCTCGCGGCCATCGCGCGCGAACGGCCGGTGCCGGTCTACTTCATCGGCGTCGGCGAGAAGCTGGAAGACCTGGAAACGTTCGACGCACGCGAGTTCGCGCAGGCCTTGCTCGGCTGAGCGCCTACCTGGCCTGGGTCGGCACGAGCTCCAAGTCGTCGAACAGCGCCGAAGGCACCGGCTCCATCGTCGCGTCGTCCTGCTGCTGGTCGCCTTCGGCCAGGATCTCGGCCACCGGAATCAGCGGCATCGGCCGCGAACTGCCGGCCGCGGCCTGCTGCGCTTCACGGCCCTGCGCTTGGCCCGTCAGCAAGGGCAGCAGCTGATGGCGCGCCAGTTGGACGTCGGGCAGCGCATCGGCCTGCCACGACAGCACCTTGATGCCGGCCTTGCGCAGCAGCGCCGTCATGCGCTCATGGCGGCGGCGGCTGTTGTCGCTGAGCTTCGCGGTGCGCACGTCAATCACCGCCAGCACGCGCGAACCGCTGTCGCACAGCAGCAGGTCGGCGCTGAGGCCGCTGATCGCCTGCAGCCATTCGGACTGGGCCGTCTTGACGCCCAGGAAGCGGCTGAGCGGTACCTGCGCCAGCACCAGGTAGCCGGGCATTGCCTGCTTCAGCAGCGTATGGGCCTGCCGTTCAGCGACCGTGAGCACCCGCGCCGGCACCGGCGTGTGCGCGAGCATGGCATCCGGGGTATCGCGCCGGCTCGTCCGGGGCGTGGGTGCGCGCCGACGGCGTCCGGCCAGGTAGGACAACAGCAGGACCAGCGCGGCGGCGACGGCAAGGGCGATGGTGGGCTCGACGGACATCATGTCCGGTGTTCGGCACCGGAGGCACCCGACTGAAGGGCCGGCACGCGTGCGCGGCGTCAAGACGCTGCGACAAGTGTGTCTGATTGCGTCGAGCGGCCGTCGCGCCGGCTGGTTCAGCCGCCCAGCATGCCTTTCATGCCCTTCATGCCGCCCATGCGCTTCATCATCTTCATCAGGCCGCCGCCCTTCATCTTCTTCATCATCCCCTGCATCTGCTCGAATTGGTTCAGCAGGCGGTTGACTTCCTGGACGTGCACGCCGGCCCCGGCGGCGATGCGGCGCTTGCGGCTGGCCTTCAGCAGCTCGGGCTTGCGACGCTCCAGCGGCGTCATCGAATGGATGATGCCCTCCATGCGCCGCACGTCCTTCTCGGCCTTGTCGATGTCGACGTTGCCGGCCTTGGCAGTGAGTTGCGAGGGCAGCTTGTCCATCAGACCCGACAGCCCGCCCATCTTCTTCATCTGCGAGATCTGCATCAGGAAGTCGTTGAGGTCGAAGCCGTCGCCGGACTTCACCTTGTCGGCCAGCTTCTGCGCGGCGTCGACGTCGACCGACTTCTGCACCTCCTCGACCAGCGCGACGATGTCGCCCATGCCCAGCACGCGGCCGGCATGGCGGTCGGCATCGAAGACTTCCAGGCCATCGATCTTCTCGGACACGCCGGCGAACTTGATCGGCGCGCCGGTCACCTGCCGCACCGACAGCGCCGCGCCGCCGCGCGAATCACCATCCAGCTTGGTCAGCACGATGCCGGTCAGCGGCAGCGCGTCCTTGAAGGCCTTGGCGGTGTTGACCGCGTCCTGGCCCTGCATCGCATCGACCACGAACAACGTCTCGACCGGTTTCAGCGTCGCGTGCAGGTCGCGGATCTCGGCCATCAGCGCCTCGTCGATCGCCAGGCGGCCGGCGGTGTCGACCAGCAGCACGTCGAAGTAGTGGCGCTTCGCGTGGTCCAGAGCGGCCAGCGCGATGTCGCGCGGCTTCTGCTCGCCGCTGGACGGGAACCACTCGGCACCGGCCTGCTTCGTCACCGTCTTCAGCTGCTCGATCGCGGCGGGACGATAGACGTCGGCCGAGACCGTCAGCACCTTCTTCTTGCGGCGCTCGATCAGGTGCTTGGCCAGCTTGGCGGTGGTGGTGGTCTTGCCGGCGCCCTGCAGGCCGGCCATCAGCACGATGGCGGGCGGCTGTGTCGCGAGGTTGATGTCGGCAATGCCCTCGCCCATGGTTGCGGCGAGTTCCTTGTGCACGATGCCGACCAGCGCCTGGCCGGGGTTGAGCGAGCCAACCACCTCCTGCCCGAGCGCCTTCTCCTTCACGCGGGCGATGAAGTCGCGCACCACCGGCAGCGCGACGTCCGCTTCCAGCAGGGCCATGCGCACTTCGCGCAGCATGTCCTGCACGTTGCTGTCGGTGATGCGGGCCTGGCCGCGCATCGTCTTGACGAGGCGCGACAGGCGGTCGGAAAGGGCTGAGGCCATCGTCTGGGGGGCAGCCGCGCACGGGGGCTGCCGCAGGCCGCGAAAGTACACTGTCTCGAATGATTCTATCGTCGGGCCTCTCGTCGATCGGGACCCTGGCCGGTGCGGGCCTGGGGCCGTTTCCGCTGGTGCTGGCCCTGTCGTCGCTGCTGGCCTATGCGGCCGCGGCCCTGCCCGCGGCGCGGCAAGGTGCACCCGCGCGGCTGGCGCTGGGGGCGCCCGCGCTGGTGCTGGGATGGGTGCTGCACGCGGCGCTGCTGGTGCTGGACATCGGCGGCTGGGGCGTGCCGGGCGCCGGCGCACGCCTGGGCTTCGGCCCCGTGCTGTCGTTGACGCTGTGGCTGGTGGTGGCGGTCCACATCGTCGAGAGCCGCTTCGTGCCGCTGCCCTCGGTGCGGCGTGCGCTGGCGGTGGCAGGGGCGATCGTCGTCGTGTTGGCCTTTGCCTTTCCCGGTGAAGTACGCGGCATGTCCTCGCCCTGGGCGCCGCTGCACTGGGTGCTGGGCGTCGCGTCCTATGGCCTGTTTGGCGCGGCCGTGTTGCATGCCACGCTGCTGGACAACGCCGAACGGCAGCTGCGCCGCCATGCCGCGCCCGTCACCGGTCCGCTGGGCATGCCGCTGCTGCGGCTGGAACGGCTGACCTTCCGCTTCGTCGAGGCCGGCTTCGTGGTGCTGACGTTCGCGCTGGTGCTGGGCTTCGTCAGCGCCCACGGCTGGCGGTTCGATCACAAGACCGTGTTCTCACTGCTGGGCTGGGCCGTGTTCGCGGCGCTGATCGTCGGACGCCTGCTGCGCGGCTGGCGCGGTCGCCGCGCGACGCGCTGGCTGTACGCCGGCACAGTGCTGCTGTTGCTGGGCTATGCCGGCTCGCGCTTCGTCTTCGAAGTCGTGCTGGGGCGCCCTGCCTCGTGAAGTGAGCGGCATGGCAAGCCTTGGACGCGACACGGAGCGCAACGCATGAAATACCTGCTGGTGCTGGTCGTCATCGCGATCGGCCTGTGGATGCTGAACAAGCGCCTGCGCGGGCCGGCTTCGAAGGCGCCACCACCCGGCGCCACGCCCGGTGGCCCACGCCCACCACGCGTGCCCGCGGTGATGGTCGAGTGCGCGCATTGCGGCCTGCACCTGCCGGCGGCCGATGCGGTGCCTGATGGCGCGCACGTCTACTGCAGCGAGGCGCACCGCCGACTCGGTCCGCGCGTCGGCGCGCCATGACCACGTCGAGCGGCGAGCGGCGCCGGGGCGATCGGCGGCGTGCCGACCGCCGCCAGAGTGACCGCCGGCGGCCCGAGCCTGCCGGTGACTCCTGGTTCGGTGCGCTGGCCGAAGGCGGAGGCTCGACGCTGCAGCAGCCGGCCGACCCCGAATCGATGCTCGACGAGGGCGAGGGGGGCGCCGAAAGCCGCTTCCTGGCACGCGAAGCGCGCCGCATCGTCGCCGGAGAAGGCAATGCGCTGCGCCGCGTGTTCAAGGGCTATGTCGCCGCGCGCGCCTTGCTGGGCATTGCGCTGGTGCTCACGCCGTGGGCCATGACCCTGCTGGGCGCGCGCTTGTCCTTCCCGATGCTGGGCGCCTGCCTGGCTTACGCGGTGCAGGCACTGTGGCTGTGGCTGATGCCGCTGCGTGGCCGCGCGGCCGTTGAACAGCCGTCGCGGCTGGGCCGGCGGCAATGGCTGTTGACGATCGGCGTCGACCTGCTGGTGTTCTCGACGCTGCACCTGATGGAGCCGGTGGCCCAGTTGAACTTTGCCGCGCTGCTGGCCCTGCCGGTGCTGATGGCGGGCGTGATGACCAAGCGCATCACTGCGCTGGCGACGGCGGCCTTCGTCACGCTGGTGCTGCTGGGCGGCGTGTGGCGCACGGCGCTGTGGGGCCAGTTCAGCGTCGGCCTGCTGAGCCAGGCCGGCCTCGCGGGGCTGGGTGCGTTCGTGATCACGCTGCTGTCGGGCGAACTGGCCCAGCGCCTGGCGCGCGAAGAGCGGGCCGCCCGCGGCAGCCTGGCGCTGGCGCGGCAGCAGGCGCGGCTGAACCGCCTGGTGATCGAGGAAATGACCGACGGCGTGCTGGTGGTCGACCGGCGCTTGCGCGTCCGCGCGGCCAATCCGGCGGCCCGCGCGATGCTGGGCCCATCGGCCACGCATCGCACGACGCCCTTCGGGCTGCAGGACGAGCCGGCGTGGGGCGAGTTGCTGGATGCGGTGCAGCTGGCACACGAGATCGGCCAATGGCCGGAGGCGCAGCGCGAGATCACGCTGCCGCGGGCCGGCACGGCCGGGCGCACGGTGCAGGTGCGGGCCCGCTTCACGCGGCGCAGCGGCATCAGCGACGAGGCGACGCCGCCGGAGGACGTCTGTGTGCTCTTCCTCGAGGACCTGCGCAGCGTGCGCGCTCGCGTGCGGCAGGAAAAGCTGGCGGCGATGGGGCGCGTGTCGGCCGGCATCGCGCACGAGATCCGCAACCCGCTGGCGGCCATCGCGCAGGCCAATGCGCTGATGCGCGAGGACCCGCTGCCGCCGACGCAGGAGCGCCTGGCGCGCATCGTCGAGGACAACGTCGAGCGGCTGAAGCGCATCGTCGACGACGTGATGGCGGTGGCCCCCGGCGGCGCGCCGCAGATGCAGGCCATCGACGCGACGGCCGAGGTGGCGCGCATCGTCGCCGACTGGCTGTCGACCACCGCGGTGACGCCCGAGCAGCGGCGACGCCTCGATGCGCAATGGCCGGCCCGGCCGCTGCCGGCGCTGTTCGATCCCGAACACTTGCGGCGGGTGCTGGTTAACCTGCTCGACAACGCGAGCCGCCATGCCAGCGACGCGGCAGGTGCCGTGCAGTTGCGCCTCGGCGCGCATGCACCGGACGCCGTGCAGCTCTCGGTATCGAGCGACGGGCCACCCATCGCGCCAGAGGTCGAGCGCCACCTGTTCGAGCCCTTCGTCTCGACGCGCGCGCGGGGCACCGGGCTGGGCCTGTACATTTGCCGCGAGCTGTGCGAACGTCATCGCGCCGTCATCGACTTCCGGCCCGGACCGCCGAGTGCACGCCACCCGAATGAGTTCCGCATCGTGATGCGGGGCGTGTCTCCGGCCTGAAGGCCGGTGAACCAATCCAGGGGCGCGAACCATTCCCGTCGCCGTGTTTCCATCGAATTGACCCGCTGAACCAAGCATGCCCGCACCCGCCACCCCGAGCCTGCTGGTCGTCGATGACGAGCCCGACCTGCGCACCCTCTACGAGTTGACGCTGCTGCGCGAGGGCTACGACGTCGAGACCGCCGGCTCGGTGGAAGAGGCCTGGCAGCACCTGGCCGAGCGCAGCTACAACGTCGTCATCACCGACATGCGCCTGCCTGATGGCAGTGGGCTCGATCTGCTGCGGCGGCTCGAGGCGGCGGACCGCGGCGAGAAGACCATCGTGATCACCGCCTACGGCTCGGCAGAGAACGCCGTGGAGGCGCTGAAGTCAGGCGCCTTCGACTACCTGACGAAGCCGGTGGACCTGCGGCAGTTCCGCGGCGTGGTGGCATCGGCGCTGGGCCGCACGCCGCCGATGGTCGCGGGCGCGCGGCCGGCCACGTCGCTTCCGGTGCAGCCGTCCGCGGCCGCTTCCATGCCTGCTTCCGCGCCGGCCGCGCAGCCGCCGCGCAGTGCGGAGCCGGCCAGCGTGCAGGAAGCGCCGGCCGCCCCGGCCGCCCAGGCCGCGGCGGTCCATCCCTCGCTGGCGCGCCTGATCGGCCAGTCGGTGGCAATGCAGCAGGTGCGTTCGATGATCGAGCGCGTGGCGCGCGGCATGGCGCCGGTGATGGTGCAAGGCGAGTCCGGCACCGGCAAGGAACTGGTGGCCCGTGCCATCCATGGCGCCAGCGGACGCCCGCCGCAGGCCTTCATCGCGGTGAACTGCGGCGCCATTCCGGAACAGCTGCTGGAGGCCGAATTCTTCGGTTATCGCAAGGGTTCGTTCACCGGCGCCAATGAGGACCGCGAAGGCTTCTTCCAGGCTGCGCACGGCGGCACGCTCTTCCTCGACGAGATCGGCGACCTGCCGCTGTCGATGCAGAGCAAGCTGCTGCGCGCGATCCAGGAGCGCTCGGTGCGGCCGATCGGCGCGGTCAGCGAGACGCCCGTCAACGTGCGCATCGTCAGCGCCACGCACAAGGACCTGGCGACCGAGGTGCACGAGGGCCGTTTCCGGCAGGACCTGTACTACCGCCTCAACGTCATCCAGCTGCGCATGCCGCCGCTGCGCGAACGGGTCGACGACCTCAAGGCCATCTGCGCCGCGGTGTTGCAGCGCATCGCGCGCGACGCCGGCGTGGCGGTGCCGCCGCGGCTGTCGGCCGAGGCCATGGCGCGCCTGGGCGACTATGCGTTTCCGGGCAACGTGCGCGAACTGGAGAACCTGCTGCACCGCGCCGTCACGCTGGCCGATGGCGACCTCATCGAAGCCGATGACCTGGGCATTGGATCGGACGCGCCGGTCGATAGCGATTGGCCCGCGACCGAGGCGCCGGTAGCACCGGCCGCGGTGCCCGTCGCGGCCGTCGCAGCGGCCGCGACCGAACAGCAGGCACCGCCGCTGCCCAGCGATCTCGTCGCGTACCTCGACCAGATCGAGCGTGACGTGCTGCTGCGCGCACTCGAACGCTATCGCTTCAACCGCACGGCCGCCGGTGCGAGCCTCGGCCTGTCGCTGCGCCAGATGCGCTACCGCATGGCGCGGCTCGGCATCAACCTGTCCGAGCATGGGGTGGACTGACGACGGCTGGAGCGCCGGCTGGTGGCGCGCGGCGCGGCGCATCGAGTCGCCCAACTTCGGTCCCCGGCCCGCGGGCGAGGCCATCGACCTGGTGGTGCTGCATTCGATCAGCCTGCCGCCCGGTGAATACGGCGGCGACGCGATCGAGCGCCTGTTCACCAACCGCCTCGACTGGGACGCGCATCCTTACTACGCGCAGATCCGTGGCCTGCAGGTGTCCTCGCATTTCGTGATCCGACGCGACGGTGAATTGCTGCAGTTCGTGTCCTGCGACGAGCGGGCTTGGCATGCAGGCCGTTCGCACTGGCGCGGCCGCGACGCGTGCAACGACTTCTCGATCGGCATCGAGCTCGAGGGTCTCGAAGGTGAGCTGTTCGAGCGCGCGCAGTACGAGTGCCTGGCCCCGTTGCTGAGGGCGATCGATGCGCGCTATCCGGTCCGCGACGTCGCGGGGCATGAACACGTCGCGCCGGGCCGCAAGATCGATCCAGGCCCTGGCTTCGATTGGGCCGGCCTGCGCGCGCGGCTCGGCTGGCCTGCCGGCCGCTTCCCTGCCTTGGCCTGAACTCGGCCTGACCCGGCGGCCATTCGCCGGCATCCTCGCGGCCACCCAGCGCTGTCGGCCTGCTGTCGTACCGCGGCGCCTCGGTGTCCGCAAAGGCGGTGCGCGTGACCGCCGCGCGGTGCGCGCGCTGTCGTGCGCGGCGCAATCGGGAAAGCACTGCCCCGACTTTTCTTGTGCCGGCGGGCGACTTCGGGTCGGAGCTGAGGTACGCTATAGGTAGTGCACGCCGGCAGGAAACACCCTAGATCTAGCGTCCGAGCCATCCCCAGCTCATCCACCGGCACTCCACCAGATATCCCCAACCTGTCCACACACCTGACACGCCGCGCTTCGCGGCGAAAGGTCCTTATGCAAACAGTCGCCACGCGTTCGAACGAAGCTTCGTCTCCCCTGCCTGCCGCCGCCACTGTCGCCTCCGGCACGGTGTCGGCCTACCAGGGCTACCAGATCATCCGCCGCAACGGCTCGGTGGTGTCCTTCGAGCCGAACAAGATCGCCGTGGCGCTGATGAAAGCCTTCCTGGCCGTGCACGGCACGCAAGGCGCGGCCTCGGCCAGCGTGCGGGAGACGGTCGATGCGCTGACCGAGCAGGTCGTGCGCGCGCTGCTGCGTTCGCGCCCGGGCGGCGGCACCTTCCACATCGAAGACGTGCAGGACCAGGTCGAGCTCGGCCTGATGCGCGGCAGCCACCATGAAGTGGCGCGCGCCTACGTGCTGTACCGCGAGCGCCGTTCCCAGGAGCGGGCGCGCCAGGGCCAGGCGGAGCAGGCGCAGGAGCCCACGCTGCATGTGGTCGACGGCGGCCAGCGCGTGCCGCTGGACATGGCGGCGCTGCGTGCGCTCGTCGAGTCGTCCTGCGCCGGGCTGGGTGCCGACGTGAGCGCCGAGCCCATCCTGGCCGAGACCCGCCGCAACCTGTACGACGGCGTGCCGATCGAGGAGGTCCACAAGGCCAGCATCCTCGCTGCGCGCACGCTGATCGAGAAGGACCCGGCCTACACGCGCGCCACTGCGCGCCTCCTGCTGCACACCATCCGCAAGGAAATCCTGGGCGAGGAAGTGAGCCAGGAACAGATGGCCGGCCGCTATGCCGAGTACTTCCCCCAGTTCATCAAGAAGGGCATCGCGGCCGAGCTGCTCGACAGCCGGCTCGCGCAGTTCGACCTGGTGCGCCTGGGCGCTGCGCTGAAGGCCGAGCGCGACCTGCAGTTCGACTACCTCGGCCTGCAGACGCTGTACGACCGCTACTTCCTGCACATCGAAGACGCCCGCATCGAGATGCCGCAGGCCTTCTTCATGCGTGTCGCGATGGGCCTGTGCCTGAACGAGATCGACCGCGAAGCGCGCGCCATCGAGTTCTACGACGTGCTGTCGTCATTCGACTTCATGTCATCCACGCCGACCCTCTTCAACTCCGGCTCGTTGCGTTCGCAGCTGTCGAGCTGCTACCTGACGACGGTGGCCGACGACCTCGACGGCATCTATGAAGCGCTGAAGGAGAACGCGCTGCTGTCGAAGTTCGCCGGCGGCCTGGGCAACGACTGGACCCGTGTGCGGGCGCTGGGTTCCTATATCAAGGGCACCAATGGCAAGAGCCAGGGCGTGGTGCCCTTCCTGAAGGTCGTCAACGACACGGCCGTCGCGGTGAACCAGGGTGGCAAGCGCAAGGGTGCGGTGTGCGCCTACCTGGAAAGCTGGCACCTCGACATCGAGGAGTTCCTCGAGCTGCGCAAGAACACCGGCGACGACCGCCGCCGCACGCACGACATGAACACCGCGAACTGGATTCCGGACCTGTTCATGCGCCGCGTCGCCGAAGGCGGCGACTGGACGCTGTTCTCGCCCAGCACCTGCCCGGACCTGCACGACAAGTTCGGCGCCGCCTTCGAGAAGGCCTACGTGGCCTATGAAGAGAAGGTCGACCGCGGCGAGATCAAGCTCTACAAGCGCATGCCGGCCAAGGACCTGTGGCGCAAGATGCTGTCGATGCTGTTCGAGACAGGGCATCCGTGGATCACGTTCAAGGACGCGTGCAACGTGCGCTCGCCGCAGCAGCACGTGGGCGTCGTGCATTCGTCGAACCTGTGCACCGAGATCACGCTGAACACCAGCGACACCGAGATCGCCGTGTGCAACCTCGGCTCGGTGAACCTCGCGCACCACCTGGTCGACGGACCCAACGGCAAGGTCATCGACCACGTGAAGCTGAAGAAGACGGTGAGCACCGCGATGCGCATGCTCGACAACGTCATCGACATCAACTACTACGCGGTCAAGAAGGCGCGCGACTCCAACCTTCGCCACCGCCCGGTGGGCCTGGGCTTGATGGGCTTCCAGGACGCGCTCTACCAGCTGCGCATTCCGTACGGCTCGCAGGCGGCGGTCGAGTTCGCCGATCGCTCGATGGAAGCGATCTGCTACCACGCCTACTGGGCATCGAGCGAACTGGCCGAGGAGCGTGGCCGCTACTCCAGCTACCGTGGTTCACTGTGGGATCGCGGCGTGCTGCCGCTGGACTCGCTGAACCTGCTGGCCGAACAGCGCGGCGGTTATGTCGAGGTCGACCGTTCGGCCACGCTGGACTGGGACGCGCTGCGCGCGCGCATTGCGCAACACGGCATGCGCAACTCCAACTGCACCGCCATTGCCCCCACGGCCACCATCTCCAACATCATCGGCGTCGACGCATCCATCGAGCCCTGCTTCGGCAACCTCTCGGTCAAGAGCAACCTCTCGGGCGAGTTCACCGTGGTCAACGAGTACCTCGTGCGCGACCTCAAGAAGCTCGGCCTGTGGGACGACGTGATGGTGATGGACCTCAAGCACTTCGACGGTTCGCTGCGCCGCATCGACCGCGTGCCCGAGGAACTCAAGCAGCTCTATGCCACTGCATTCGAGGTCGAGCCGCAGTGGCTGATCGAGGCCGGCGCGCGCCGCCAGAAGTGGATCGACCAGGCGCAGTCGCTCAACATCTACATGGCCGGTGCTTCAGGCAAGAAGCTCGATGAGGTCTACAAGCTCGCCTGGCTGCGCGGCCTGAAGACCACGTACTACCTGCGCACGATGGGCGCGACGCATGCCGAGAAGTCCACCGTGGCCGCCGGCGCGTTGAATGCCGTGTCCAGCGGCGGCACGCCGCTGATGAGCGCAGCGCCCATTGCTGCTGCAGTGGTCGACGAAGCGCCTGCGAGCGACATCAAGTTCTGCTCCATCGACAACCCGGACTGCGAGGCCTGCCAGTGAAGCGCGCATGCATCGATGCATGCGCCGGTAGCCGCACGCTCGTCGCGTGCGGGCACGCGTCGAATCGATGCACGACGGCAACAACGAAGCCGCGCAGAAGTCAAGAAGTGCTTGGTGTTTGAACACAACACTCCGATAATTCGAAGCCATAGGAAGCACACACATGCTGGTCTGGGAAGACGACGTTCGACTCCCATCGACGAACAACACGAACCACAGCGCAACGCCGAAGCAAGGTGATGCGCGGGTCGCAATGACTGCCCCGGTGGGCACTCCAATGGCCGCTCATGCAGCGGTCCAGGCTTCCGCCTCTGTCGCGCAGCAACTGGCAGCGCAAATGGCAGTGCAAATGGCACCGCAACTGCAGGCCGCGGTGCCCGCCTCGAAGCCGGCGCAGACCGCTTCCGCTGCGACCGCAACCGCAACCGCACAGGCTGCC
>Ga0196963_10000400_pt1 | contig 40960 bp, 31 predicted proteins | sample S1_5metaG_FD_148600 | JGI IMG/M metagenome (GOLD analysis project Ga0196963, IMG submission 148600) | Soil microbial communities from Anza Borrego desert, Southern California, United States - S1_5 | ecosystem: Environmental > Terrestrial > Soil > Desert | place: USA: California | collected... | reverse complement strand
GCGCGCGAGCTGCGTCTGGCGCGATGCGATGTCCGCAGACGCCGCATCGCCGGGCCGAGCGCCCGCGAGCTCCTCGAGCAGCCGCTGCTGCTCCTGCTCGAGGCGCCGGGCCGCGTCGCGCAGGCCGGTCATCTCCGCGCGGACCTGCTCCGTCAGTTCGCTCTCGGAGATGATCTTGAGGCGCCGCACGGGGGAAACGACGGGCTCCGCGCCGGTCGCGGCGCCGAGTGCATCGAGCGCCGTCGCGGTCAGCCAGAGCTCGTCGCCTGGCTTGAAGTTGCGGTCCGCGAGCGCGAGCACGCTCGCGGCGCGGACCGTGCGGGGATCGTCCGGTGCGCCGGGCGACAGGAACGCCGCCTCCGCGGGCTCGCCGACGGGCTCCGCGGCGCCGCCCGCGCTGGCCGGATCCACGCGGGCCTCCTGCGTCCGCAGCGCGACGCGCGACAGGCCGACGTCGTCGCGTCCCTCGCCGGCCGCGCCGATGACCGCGGTCGTGAGCACGGCCTCGTCCTGCGCCGGCTGCACGACGCCCGCGCTGGGCGGGCCGTCCTCCGCGACCTCGAAGCGGAAGAGCGCGTCATCGCCGGCCTCGATGCCGAACTGGTCGGTCGGCCGCACCGCCACGCGGAGGCTGCGCTCCGGCGTGAAGGCGACCCGCCAGCGCGTCGGCTCCGCCGCGGCGATCACGTCACGGGCGTGGGCGGTGATGCCCGAGAGGGCCGCGTCCGCCCACGCCGCGCCGCCGGTCTCGGCGTTCACGGGCAGCGGCTTGTTGAATTCGACGGTCATCTCGACGCGCGACCCCGCGAGCACGAGGCCGATGGTGGAACGGGCGTCGGTCCCGACGCCGGCGTCGACCTCGCCCCGCAGCACGGTGGGCGCGCCCGGGAGGGCGTCGATGTACGACGGGGGCGTGATGTTCACGCGGGCCGCGACGACGCGCGGCACGGGCACGAGCGCGACGCGCCAGGGATCGGTCTGGTCATCCTCGGTCTCGAAGACGTACTCGAGCATGACGCGCTCGGCGCCCTCGGCCGCGAGGCCCTGCGTGTCGAGGAATCGCTCGAAGAGATCGCCCTCGACGCTGCGCTCGCCGGCCTCGCCGACGGACTTGGCCTTTTTGCCCTGCGGGGTCAGGAGGGCCCGCTGCCACGCACCCTCGCGCCCGTCGGCCACGACGCGGTAGTTCACGGCGACTCGCGTCTGCTCCGCGCCGCCGGTGCTGCGCACGAGGAGGGCCCGCAGCGGGAACGCGGCGCCGAGCGCGTGGGCCTCGGGGCGCGACGCGTGCACGACGCCGGTGCGCTTGGGCCACTGGGCGCCGGCCCAGGGCGCCGCGACGCGGAGCGTGCCGATGCGGAGCAGATCGGGACGCGTCAGCGAGAGCGAGAGGACCGCGGCGCCGGCGACCGCCATCGCGGCGAGCGCTCGCCGCAGCGTCGCCGGGTCGAGCAGGGCGAGGACGTTCACCCGCGCCGAGCCGAAGCGGCGGGTCGCCTCATCGACGGCCGCGCGGCGGAGCTGCGCATCCTCAGCGTTCGACGTTGATCCGGAGAGCTCGAGGCCGCTGGTGAGGAGTCCTTTCCACCCGAGCTCGCGCCCGGGCCTGCTCTCTTCGAGGCGCAACGCGAGCTGCGCTTCCGTGGGGCGGAACCGGAGGGCGGGGAGCACATGACGCCGGACGGCGTAGACGAGGGCCGCCACGCCCGCCACCCATACCACGCACCGCACGGCGGTGGGGAAGCGCAGCGACCAGTCGAGCAGGCCCCAGACGAGCCCGGCGCCGACGATCGACGCGACGATCATCCCCAGCCGCGACGTGATCAGTTGGGCGCGGATGGCCGAACGCAGGCGAGCCAGAGTTGCGCGGAGCCCCACGATACCGCGGTCGGCGGGAACGTCCTCGGGCCGGTTTGGCTGCGGCTCAGGAGTCTGCACGCCATCATTCATCGGCTCACAACTCCCTCCGGAAACGCCGATCCACCGGTCTGCACGACCGGTGGGCGCGGAGCGTCCTCCTGACCCACACAATGTACGTCCAGCCCGGGGAACAGGTCGCATCGGGCGTGTAACCGTTCCGTCCGATTCGTGAGGTTGGTCTCACACCTGATCGGGTTGCGTTCGCATGTCCGGCGCGCCCGCACGCTCACCAATCCTTGACGGGCGCGCCGACGGCTACGAAAGCTTGATCAGGCGCCGTCCCATCCACTCCAAACCGAATAAGCCCACCAGCAGCGCGAGGACGATGGGTTTGTCCCAGAGCGACTCGGTCTGCGGCGTGCCGAGCAGCCGCACCTCGCGGTTCGGGAGCAGCTCCGAGACCCGCGAGAGATTCTCGGGCGCGAGCACATCGCCGCCGGTGGCCGCCGCCAGCGCCGCGAGCGACTCGTGATCGGTCTGAGGCCGGCGGAGCTCGTCGCTCGGGAGCGTGACGCGCACGCGGGTCGCGAGGTCGAGGCCGGCGAACGCGGCTTCGGTGGGTGTGATGATGAATTCGCCCGCTTCGGCGGGCGTCCACACGCCCGCGAACTCCGCCATGCCGCCCAAGTCGGCGCCCTGCTCGGCGGTCAGGGCCACGTCCTGCGCATTGGCGCCCGCGGCGTCGGCGCGGCCGATGCGCACCGTGAGCGTGTTCGGGCGCGCGACGAGAAGCGATTGGTCCAAGAGCTTGAGGCTGATCCGGACGGACTGCTCGACCAGCGGGTTCGTCGGCGTCGCTTCAAGGAGCGCGGGCTTGCCGAGGCGGCCGAGGCTGCCGCGGGCGAGGAGGCGGATGAGCGGGACCCAGAACCGCTCGGGGAGGGTCTCGCCCCTGCCGTAGCGCAGGCGCCACGTCTCGTCCGTGCCGACGTACGCCGCACGCCCCGCCCCGTAACGCATCGTCATCACCAGCGGCGTGGGCTCCTCGCCGTCGGCGCGGGCGAAGGCGATCACCTCCGCCGCGGGCTTGAGGAGCGAGGGCTCGATGCGCTGCGCCCAGTGCAGCCTCGTCCATCCCAGATCGGGGTCGGAGAGATGCGCGGGCCATTCGCCGTCCGCGTCGGCGAGCTGCAGGAGGCCGTACGTGCCCGCGGCCGGCCCCGGCGAGAGCGTGACCGGCGCCGAGTACGTGTCGAGGCCGCTGGACGCGTCGGCCGAGCCCAAGAACGGGATGAGTTCGTCGAGTTCGGTGCCCCGCCACGCGCTGGGCGTGAACCCCCCGCCGCCGATCCAGAGCAACCCAGTGCCGCGGCGGGCGACGGCGTCGCGCAGCGCGGTGAGCTGTTCGGCGCTCAGCAGGCCCGGGCGCAGGTCGCCCAGCACGACCGAGTCGAACGCCGCCCAATCGCTCTCGGTGCGGGGGAGCGACTCGACGCGCTCGCTCCCTTCCTGGATGTACCGCTTCTCGGCGGCGAGGAGGAGGACCGCGGGCTTGATCGACCGCTCGCGCAGCAGCAGGTTCTTGAGGTACCGGTACTCCCAGCGGGGATACCCGTCGATATAGAGAACGCGGATCGGACGATCGGCGAGCTGGATCGGCACGGAAAGAGCGTTGTTTTCATCGGAGAGGTCGGGCCCGTCGGCGACGAGACGCACCGTCCACTGCGTGTCGCCGGGCCGGCCCGCCCGGGCGCGCAGCGTCACGCGCGTGCGGCCGTCACCGGTGCTGGTCGCGTCGGCGAGCGGGCGCTCGTCGAGCACCGTGCCGTCGGGCGCAACGAGCTGCACGCGCCCGTCGAGGCTGGGCGTCGCGTCGCCCGCGCCAAGCCACTCGACGTCGGCGTGGACGGGCACGGTGTCGCCCACGAACGCGGCCTGCGGCGCCTGGACGCGCGCGAGCGCCATGTCCGGCACGGCGCGCGGGCTGCCGAGGGGCACGACGAAGACGGGCACTTGACGCTCCGCCAGTTGCGCGAGCGTGCCCTTCGCGACGGCGTCCGACGACCGGCCGTCGCTCAGGATGACCACGCCCGCGAGGGGACGCGCCGCGACGCGGCGCAGAGCCGCGGCGAGCGACGCGCCGATCGCAGTGCGCCTTCCAGAGGCTTCGGGCAGCACCGGTTCGCCGGGCTGCCCCGGCAGGTCGTAGACACCCGCGTCGAAGCCGAGCGCGAGGAGATTCCGGGACTCGGCGAGTTCCTTCAACGCCGGGGACGCCCCGGCGAGGGCCGCCCGCAGCTGCTCGTCGCGCGCCGCTCCGCCCGCGCCGTCGCGCACCGTCATCGACGCGCTGCGGTCCGCCATGACCACGACCCAGTCGCGCTCCACGCGCTCCTGCTGCCTGGAGAGATGCGGGCCCGCGATGAGCAGGGCGATGAGCGTCAGCGTGAGGGCGCGCATCGCCGCGAGCGAGAAACGGGCCCACGCGGGCCCCTGCAAGCGCAGGTACGTCCACAACGCGTACCCGCAGAGCGCCGCGACGATCAGGGCCCATCCCCACGCCGGCATCGGTCGCGCGAACGCGAGGCGCACGCCGTCGCCCGCCGTTGACAGCGTGTCGAGCCCCAGCAGCCGGTCGATCGCTCCGTTCACCGGGTGCCTCCCGGCGCGGCGGCGCGCTGCGCATCGATCCCCGCGTGGCTGAAGACGCGCGCGAGCACCGCCTCGACCACGGCGATCACGCCCGCGGCCACGAAGAGCCACAGGCTCACGCCGCCCGAGGTGTCGGCGCCCGCCCGCGCGCTGCGCACCGCGGCGCCGGGATCACCGCCCGCGGCCGGGCCGGCGTCCAGGACCTGCACCGCGTCCGGTCCGAGCGGGCCCGCGAGCCAAGCGAGGACGCGCTGGGGGTCTTGCGGCGCGGTCGCGGAAGCGTCGGCGTCCGCGTTCACGCAGAGCGCACCGAGCGACGCGCCCTCGGCGCTGCGCACGGTCCACACGCCGGCGTGGCGCATCGGCTCGGGCGCGCTCGAGAGCGCGACCGCGCGGCCGTCCCCGCGCCACGGCGCGAGGTCCGATGCGCTCTGCACGACCGGCGCCGCCGAGCCCGCCTCGATCGCGCCCAGACCCCCCGAGCCGACGCCCTGCCGCACGAGCTCCTGGACCAAGGGCACCATCAGCGGCTTGGCGGGCAGATCCGTCCACGTGAGCGCCGGCGCCGCGAGCCACAGGACAAGCCGGGAAGGGCCGACGGGCGTGCTGACGAGCAGCGGCGACCCATCCGACAGATTCACGAGCGCCGACCCGACACCGCCGGTCCGCACCGTCATCGCGCGGCTCACGCGCACCGGCCTCGCCAGCTCCTCGAGCTCGGGCCGGATCATCGTGAGCAGGTCGGCGTCGGGCTCGAGGCCCTGCACGCTCGTCGCGAGCGTCGCGGGCGGGGCCAGCTCGCGCGGCTCGTGCGCGATCGTCCACGGCAACTCGAAGGCGCCGACGAGGCCGTCGGGCCAGGTCTGCGTCGCGGCGTCCCGCGGCGGCGCGACGACGATGAGCTTCGAGCCCAGCGCCCCGAAGGCCTTCACGCCGGCCCACGCGGCGCCGTCGAGCGTCTGCGGCTCCGTGACGATGAGCGCGTCCGCGTCGCGGACCGCGACGGGCGCCGAGTCGCGCGACTGCGGCGTGAGTTCGCGCGGCTCCACGCGCCACACCCGGACGCCGCCGGCCTGCCACGCGCCCGCGCCGCCGGGCGCGAGCGCCAGGGCCATCCAGTCGGCGGGCGTGAAGGAATCGGGCGACGCGATGTCCGACGCCGCGGGCGCGGCGATCGCGACCGACAGCGATTCGCGCAGGAGCAGCGGCGCCCACGCGGTGTTGTCCGCGGCGATGGCGTCGGCGTCGATCGAGGCCTCAACCGCCCACGGCCCGCCGCCGCCCGCCGCGGCGGACGCCGGGACGTTGACCGTCGCCTGCGCGCTCGCCTGCCCGGGCTGCCACCGAACGAGCGCCTCGGCGGTCGCGGGCGTTGCGCCCCGCGCGGAGACGATGCCCACTCGCACCTTCGAGACGCCCGCGCCCAGCGCCCCCCACCGCCGCAGCTCGACACGGACGCCTGCCCTGGACGCGTCCGGCCCCGCGTCCTCGCCGGTGACCAGGAACGGGCGCGTCAGCCGTACGGAGGCGATCGCGGTGTTCTCGGCCTCCTCCGCGGCCGCGGGCGTGACGAGCACGCGGGCGGCGCGCGGGCCCAGGTCGAGCGCCTTGAGCGACCGCGTGAGGTCCGCGCTCCCCTCCCGGGCGTCGGTCATCAGCGCGATCACGACGGCGCTGTCGTCGTCGGGGGCGGATGCGACCGCCCCGCGGACGGCTTCGAGCGCCGCGCCGATGTCCGCCCGCGAGTGGGCCCCTTCGAGGCGCGAGAGGAGCCGCCGGACTTCCTGGATGTCCGCCGAGGCGGGGGCCACGGCGGCTTCGGGCGGCCCCGCGAGCGTGACGAGACCCGCGCGGTCGCCCAGCGCACCGTCGAGCGTCGCGAGCATGTCGTCGGCGCGCTTGCGCAGGCGTTCGAACGCCGCCGATCCGCCCGCGTCCGTGAGGCCCGCGGTGAGGCTGTTGTCGAGGAGGACGTACAGCGTCGTCGCGCGGCCGGCGGCCGCGCCCGTGTCGCCGCCCAGCAGCGGCCTCGCGACGGCGAGCCCGACCAGCGCGATCGCGAGGCACCGGGCGGCGAGCAAGAGCCACTGCTCGAACCGGAGGCGCCGGCGCTGGCGGCGGTACGCCTCCGCCAGCCATCGCATGGCCCCCCATTGGATAGGGCGCCGCCGCCGGCGCATCAGGATGTGGATCAGGATCGGCACGGCGACGGCGCCGAGGCCGAGCGCGGCGAGGGATGGGTGGGCGAAGTTCACGTCTGCTTGCGCCCCTTGATCATCGCGTTGCGCCGCGCCACGAACGCCGCGAGCGGCGGGCCGAGCCAGTCGTGCGTGCTGATGCGCTGGTAGTCGAAGCTGAACGCGCGGGTGATCCGCTCGATCTGGGCCATGTGGTTCTGCGCCACCTCGAGGTATGCGCTGCGCAGCGCCCGCGGATCGACCCGCAGCATCGCCTCGCCCTCGAGCCCCTCGAAGGGCGCGGCGTCGGTGAAGGCGAAGTCCTCCTCGGCCTTGTCGAGCACCTGGAAGACGATCACGTCGTGCCCACGGAACCTGAGTCGGGCGAGCGCGTCGCGGAAGGCCTCGGGGTCGATGAAGAGGTCGCTGATGACCGCCATCAGGCAGCGGTTGTTGATGGTCCCCGCCACCTGCTCGACGACGCGGGCGAGGTCCGTCGGACGGTTGCGATTCGCCGGCTCGACGGCGTGCATCGACAGCGCGCCGATGATCTGGCGCCACGTGCCCTGGCTGCTGGAGCGCCGCACCATGGCGCGGACCTCGTCCGCGAAAACGACCACACCCGCGCGGTCGCCCTGCCGGAGCGTGATGTACGCCAGCGCCGCCGCGAGCGCGGTCGCGTGGTCGAACTTGCTCCAGTGCGCCCGCCCGTCGAGGCTCGTCTTGCGCCCCTCGCCGCTCGCCTCCGCGAAGCCGCGGCTCCCGTAGCTCATGCTGCCGGAGGAATCGACGAGGACGACGAGGTCGAGGCTCGTCTCCTGCTGGTGCTGCTTGAGGTGCAGACGATCGGTGCGGCCGTAGACCTTCCAGTCCAGGTGGCGGAGATCGTCGCCGGCGACATAGGGGCGGTGCTGAGCGAATTCGACGGAGAGGCCCTGGTAGGGCGAGCGGTGCTGCCCGCTGGAGAACCCCTCGACGATCATCTTGGCGCGCAGCTCGAAGCTGCCGAGTCGCGCGAGCGTCTGCGGGTGGAGGTAGAGCGACGCGTCCATCTCGGGCGGGCGCGCTTCACCCCCCGCGACCGGGCCGGTTCCACCGGCGGCTTTCCCTGCGTCGTCCATGCGGGGAGAGAATAGTCGAGGATCGAAACGGACGCGGCGGGAGACGGCGCAGAACGGACAACTGGAAGCTCGCACGCTGCCGTTCCGAAGGCGCGGGGCGCGGCGGGCGTCCCGGGCGTTCGGCCCGCAACATTCGAGCCGCGTGCGTTCCGCTTTTCGCTTTTTTCCGTGTACGCTCCCCCATGACCTTCGCCGACGCGCAGTCGTTCATGGCTACTCGGGGCATCGACGCCTGGCTCGTCTACGACTTCCGGGGGTCGAACCCCGTGCTCGAGCTCGCGCTGCCGGGCAGACGGCACACGACGCGGCGTGCCTTCCTGCTCGTGCCGGCGCGGGGCGAGCCCACGGTCCTGGTGCACGGGCTCGACGCGAACCAGTACCAGGACCTCGCGGGCGTTCGCCGGCAGCTCTACACGAGCTGGCGGGAGATGCACGACTGGCTGCGGGCGGCGGTGTCGCCCTTCGCGCGCGTGGCGATGGAGTACGCCCCCGGGTGCACGCTGCCGGTCGTCTCGGTCGTCGACGCGGGCACGGTGGAGCTGGTGCGCAGCGTCGGGGTCGAGGTGGTTTCCTCCGCCGACGTGATCCAGTTCCACGTGGCGCGGTGGAGCCCGGAGGCGGTCGAAGCGCACGAGCGGGCGTCGGCGCTCACGGCGGGGATCAAGGACGAGGCCTTCGACATGATCCGGCGGGCGCACCGCGCGGAGCGGGCGATCAACGAGCGTCAGGTGCAGGAGTTCATCCTCGGGCGCTTCGAGAAGGAAGGCCTCGAGACCGCGGAGGCGCCGATCGTCGCGGTGAACGGTCACGCCGGCGACCCGCACTTCGAGGTGAGCGCGATGAACCCCTCGCCGATCGTGCCCGGCGACTGGGTGCTCATCGATCTCTGGTCGCGCTTCCCGGGGAACCGGAATATCTTCAGCGACATCACGTGGGTCGGGTACTGCGGCGCCACTGTTCCGACGCGCCACCGCGAGGTCTTCGGGGTCGTGCGCGCCGCGCGCGACGCGAGCGTCGCCCTCGCGAAGACCGCGTGGAGCGGCAAGCAGCGCCTGCAGGGGTGGCAGCTCGACGACGCCGCCCGTGACGTGATCGTCCACGCGGGGTACGAGCGCGGCGTCAAGCACCGCACCGGCCACAGCCTCTCGCCGGGGCCGCGTGTGCACGGGCTGGGATTCAACCTCGACAACCTCGAGACGCACGACACGCGCGAGGTGCTGCCGGGGCTCGGCTTCACCGTGGAGCCGGGGATCTACCTGCCCGAGTTCGGCGTGCGGCTCGAGATCAACGTCTACATCGACCCGACGACGGGCCCGAGGGTGACGAGCTGCGTGCAGGACGAAATCGTGCTGATGTAGCGAAGGGACTTCGATTTCAGCACAGAGATACAGAGGAGATGAGCAAGAAGAGAAGAGGAAGACCGGGTTGAAGACGCAGAAGCGGACGCCTCGGGCCTCCGCTTCTGCAACCCAATGACTCTCTTCTCATCGATCTCATCTTCTCTGTGTCTCTGTGCTGAAATCGGTTCCCCGCTGCTACTCGTACCGCCGGCCGTTGTGCTCGATCCACCCGCCCGGGTCGCGCCGCTTGAACTTCGGCGCGTGCGTGAAGTGGACCGTGCCGCCCTTGCCCGTCCATTCGTACTCGCCGCGGAAGTTGACCGAGTCCCCTTCCTTCAGCGGCACGCGCCCGCCCGTCTCGAAGTCGTGCGCGATCAGGACCTCGTGACCGCCGGCGAGACGCACGATCCAGCGCTGGTGCAAACCGCCCGAGCTGTCGTCATCATCCGACAGCACCTTCTTCACCGTCCCCGTCGCCTCGACCCAGGTGTCGGACGTCCTGGCCGCGAAGAGGCGCGGGATGCCGCCGTCGCCGAGGGAGGCCGTTGTGGCCTTCGCCGGTGTCGCGCCGGCGTCGCGGCCCGGGGTGCGCGCGGTGCGCGGTGCGTCGTGCGTTGGCGATGAGAGCGGCTGCTCCGGCTGATCGGTCTCTTGCTCGCTCGCTCGCTGGCTCGCTTGCTCGCTCTCCCCGACCAGCCCCTTCGGCCGCAGAACGCCGATCAGGAGCGCGACGATCGTGAGCAGGATGATGTACCAGACGGGCTTGCCCCCAACCGGGCCGCGCTTGCCAGAAGTGACGGAAGTCCTTGCCATGACGGATCGTACGGAACGCGCGCAGGGATCGCCTCTTTTCTGTAGAATGCCGGCATGTCGCAAACCGCTGACGTCCAGGTCGCAGGCGCAACCGTCCCCCACGACGCCAAGATCGCGCACGACCAACCGTGTTACAAGTGCGGTTACAACCTGCGCGGCTTGACTGTCAGCGGTCAATGCCCCGAGTGCGGCAGCGCCGCCGCAGACTCGCTGAAGGGCACGCTGCTCCAATGCGCATCGCCCGAGTATCTCGCCAAGATCCACTCGGGCCTATCGCTCATCCTCAACGCGATTCTCATCAGCATCTGCTTCTTCTTCTTCGGCACGATATTCCAGCTCGCGTTGGGCAAGAGCGCGGGCTCTCAAGCCGTGCTGAACGCGGTCATGCTCGCGATCTCGGCCATGTCCTTTTTCGGGTACTTCCGCGCGACTGAGCCGGACCCGATGTTTACCGGGAGCGAGAAACCGGACTCCGCTCGCAGCGTCGTCCGTATCACCGCTGTCACGGCGGTCGCGGTCGCCGTCGTCCAACTGCCCCTGTCGCTGATTGAGCTGGTTACCGGCCAGAACCTTGTGCTGGACGTCCTTTCCGGCCTCCTCGCACTCGTCGCTATCGCCGCCTGGCTTGTCCAGTTTTTCGCGATGATGAACTACACGCGCTGGCTCGGGAAGCGCGTTCCCGACGCGTTCATTGTCAAGAACGCCGGCCGATACCGCTGGCTGCTTCCGCTGTTGTCCACCGTCGGCATCGCGCTGTTTTTCCTCGGCCCGCTGATCGCGCTAATCCTGTACTGGAACCTTCTCGACCGCCTGCGCAAGCACGTCAAGAGCATCCGGCGGACCGGGATGCCCGCGAGCCTGCCGAAGATGGCCGAGATCAGCGCAGCGACGTAACAGCGCCCGTCAGCCCTCCCCGGCGCGCTTCTTCGCGTACAGGTGCACCGCCATGCCGCGGTAGAGGTGCGTCTCCGGCCCTGCCGCGTTGGGCAGCGCCAAGTCCGCGATCGGCCGGTGGCGCTTGAGCGGGGGCGCGGGCGCTCCGGCCGGCGGTGGTTGCTCCGCGCCCGATTCCTCGATGAGCTTCTCGACCTCGTCCGGCTCGAACCATTCCTCCTCTTCGTCTTCCGGTTCTTCGTCGACCGGCGTGTTGCCCGTGGGCTTGCGGCCCTTGCGGGGGCGCGGCTCGTCGTCGGCCGCCGCGTCCTCGGGCTCGGGTTGATCAAAGAGCGGCCACGGCGTGCGCAGCACGGCGAACCCTTCCGGATCGAGCAGGTCCACGAGCGCGGCCAGTTGCGCCATGATGCGCCGGCGTCCGAGCGGGTCGCGCGTCATGGGGTAGGGCGGGTCGAGGAACGCCAGGTGCAGCGGCCGCGGCGCACGCGCGAGCGCACCCGGCCCGAGGGCGTCCGCCGTCAGCACCTCGCACCGGTCGCCGGCGCCGAGGTTCTCGACGTTCTGCGTCAGCAAGCGCGCCATCGCCCTGTCCTGCTCCACCAGCAGGCACTTCGACGCCCCGCGGCTCACCGCCTCGAGCCCGATCGCGCCCGTCCCGGCGAAGCCGTCGAAGACCGTGGCCCCCTCGAAGTGGCCGCGCAGGATCGAGAAGACGGACTCTTTCACGCGGTCCGGGATCGGGCGCGTGGTCTTGTCGTCGGGCGGCGAGAGAAGGACCCGCCGCCGGAACTCGCCCGCGATGATTCGCATGCGCGAGGGTATCGCGTCAGTCGTCGCATTCGCCGCCGCCGAAGACCTCGATGAACCGCGTAAGGTCGTCCTGGTCGGGGTAGAGCCCGTCGTTGTTGAAGTCGGTATGGTCGCAGTCGCCGGTGCTGCACTCCCCGCCGCCGAAGACGACGATGAAGTCCACGACGTCCTGCGCGTCGGGGTAGAGCCCGTCGTTGTTGAAGTCCAGGTCGTTGCACGCACCGTGCTCGACCCCGCCGGAGATCACGAGGGCGAAACCCTGCCTGGCCGCGCTCGTCACCGCCGTGGCGTTCACCGTGACGCGCCAGCGCCCGGGCGCGGGGGTGGGGATCAGCACCTGCTCGATGTTGTTGATCGGGTCTGCGGACCCGCCTTGGACCGACACTTCGCCCGCGAAGACGTTGCCGAGGTACGCCTCGCCCGTGGGGTAATGGACGACCTCGAGGTCGAGGTCGTTCACGACGGGGTACGCGGTGTTCGCGGCGCCGGGCTGGTCCGTGAAGACCAGCGTGACGCGCAGCGGCATGTCCGGGGAGGTCACGCGCAGGTCGACGTGCTCCTCGTCGCCCTGGTCGAGCGCGTCGTCGTCGCTGTTGCGGACGTCCTTGACGATGAGCCGGCGCGCGTCGCCCTCGAAGTAGAGGGCCGCGTCGCCGTTCACGCGCCCCCACCCCTCGCGGTTGCCGGGGTAACCGGCCTCGCCGGTGATGTTCTGGGCGCCGTTCATGAGCGCCGCCTTTACCAGCGCACCGGACGGAGCGAACGCGTCCGCGGCGTTGGGCAGGCCGGAGGGGTAATACCCGTCGAGGAAGTACTGGCGCGTCAGCGTCGCCATGCCTGCGACGACCGGGCACGCGTGCGACGTGCCGCTGCGCGCGAACGTCCCGCAGCCGGTCGCGCCGGACGGCGCCGTCAGGCTGCAGCCCGGGCCCATGATGTGGGGCACGCGCCGGCCGTCCACCGTCGGCCCCGCGCCGCCGAAGCACCAGGAGTTCGCGGCGAACGCGCTCACCGCGGCGACCGCGACGAGGTTCTTGGCGTTCTCGGGGTTGGTGCAGAGCGTGCCGTCGGAGACCGCGTTCACGAGCACCTGGTCTTCGTGATCGCGCACGAACGAGTCCATCGCGCGGCAGGTGCCGTTGTACGCGTTCGTGTTCTCGTCGCCCCAGCTGCTGTTGTGCACCACCGCGCCCTGCGAGCGGTGCAGGTCGAACTTGGCGTACACGTCGGGCTCGGAGATGATCGGGACGTGCGCGTACACGAGACGTGCGCCGTACGCGACCCCGCGGCGGTCGTCGTCGACGCCGTTGTCGCCGCAGAACGAGCCGGAGACGTGCAGGCCGTGGAGGCTGTACGGGTAATTCTGCCAGACGTTGAACGCGTGCACCTTGCGGTGCGACGGGCCGACAGGGTTGACCGCGTCGATGAACGAGCAGTGCTGGATGCTCATGCCCACGTCGGTCACGCCGACGATCTGCCCCACGCCCGTGAGGCCGCGGGAGCTGAGCGGGAAGGAGTTCTGGATGTTGCTCTCGGAGATCCACCGTGCGCGCACCACGCTGCGGCTGGTGATCTCCGGCTGGTGCTCGGCGATGAAGAGATCGGGGAGCAACGCGAGGCTCGCCACCGCGTCCGCCGGCATCGTCGCGTAGACGACCTTCCCGCCGGCGACAACGCCCGTCGTCGTGACGGCGATGCGCGGGTCGGCTTGCAGCGCGGCGAGCGTGCGGTCCGGAGCGCGGCCCGTGAAGAGCCAGAGCGCAACCGCCACGCGGTCCATCGCCGCGAGCGCCGACCGCTCCTCCGTCCGCCACTCGACTGCGTGCGCACCCAGCGCGAGAGCGGGATCGATCTTCCACGCGCCGTCAACGCGGTAGACGCCCGCGATCAGACCGGTGCCTCGAACCGCGGCGAGATCGCACCCCGCCATGTCGGCGACGTACGCGCCCGGGTGGAGGTAGTCGTGGAGGTGGACGCCGAGCGACGCGAGCCGATCGCGGTCGGCGGCCGTCGGCCTGCGCGTGGGAACGACGAGAAAGCCGCCGTCGTCGGGCAGCTGCTGCGCGCTGTGCAAAAGGTTGACGAGATGCGCCGGGCGCACGTTCGCGGTGCGCAGCGGGATGACGTCGAAGCCGGACGGCAGCAGACCGACCGTGTCGGCGAGCGCCGGCGCGGCGAGGCCGGCGGCCAGCACCAAGACGCGAATTCCCCGCCCGAACGTGGCCAATCCCGACTCCTCTCTTCTATTGCGAGCCCTCCGGACTCAGTATCGACCGGGCCGACGTCCAGAACGGCGTCTGCCCTGCACTCGGGAAGCACCGACCCGTGGATGGATACGCCGAGGTGGGTTGTCGTGTTGCAGACGTTGTGCTATGGGACCGCCAAAGTCACCACTCATGGCCGGTCGGTGCCCCGTGAACTCGGGCTTATCGGGTCGGCGTGGAGCGGTTCGCGGGGCGCGATCGCCCCTCTTCCGCACAGGATGCGGGGGTCACGCGGCCTTGGTGCGCCCCTTGATGCGGTCGAGGAGACCGCCCGAGCCGGAGCGCTGCAGTTCCGCGAGGGCCGACTCGCGCGACACGCCGACGTCGAGCATTTTCGTCAGCCCCGTCGAGCGGATGATGTCGTTGGCGTCGTCCGAGACCCCCACCAGCACCAGCCGGCCGCCCATGCGCTTGCATCGCACGGTGAGCCCGATCAGGGCGTTGATCCAGGTGCAGTCGAAGGGCTGGACGCCGGCGACGTCGAGAACCATGTTCCCGCCGACGCGCTGCCCGAGGTCGCCGACGTGGTCCAGCAGGGCTTTGACCTCCGTCGGCCCGAGCCACCCCGCGGCGAGCGTCACAAACCCGGCGTTGTCGCGGACGCCGAATGTCAGCACGGACTCGCCGCGAGATTGGGTTGCTGTCGACGGGGCGCTCGCCATAGATTTCTCGCTCACGGACGATCCACGCGGGTGACACAAGGTGCCATACCCGCGGGCGGGAGGCGCAGAAAACACGCGTCGGTGGAGCGTTGTCGCCGCTATCAGGGTGGGTGTGCACCGGCTGAACGGCGTGCGCGGACGGCGAATAATGGCGGTGCCGCCGGGCGAGTCTCGCCGCGGCGGGGCCTACAAGAGGGGGACGCATGGCGATCCTTGAGGTCAAGGACCTTGTCAAGCGGTTCGGCGGGGCGCGGGGCATTCTGGCGGTGGCCGGGGTGAGCTTCAGCGTCGAGCCGGGGGAGGTCGTCGGCTTCCTCGGGCCCAACGGCGCGGGCAAGAGCACGACCATGAAGATGGTGACGGGGTTCCTCGAGCCCACGTCCGGCCGGGTGCGGGTGCGCGGGGTAGACGTCCGCGAGAGGACGATCGAGGCGCAACGGCTCATGGGGTACCTTCCCGAGGGGGCTCCCGCCTACCCGGACATGACGCCCGAGGCGTTCCTCGACTTCGTCGCGGACGCGCGCGGGCTCAACGGCGCGGCCCGGGCGAGCGCGCTGGAGAAGGCCGTCGAGCGCACGCAGCTCAAGGGCGTGCTGCGGCAGCCCATCGACACGCTGAGCAAGGGCTTCAAGCGGCGCGTCGGCCTCGCGCAGGCGCTGCTGCACGAGCCGCCGCTCCTGATCATGGACGAGCCGACGGACGGGCTGGACCCCAATCAGAAGCACGAGGTGCGCCAGCTCATCCGCGCGATGGCGAAGGAAGGGGGCAAGGCGATCGTGCTGTCGACGCACATCCTGGAGGAGGTCGAGGCGGTCTGCTCGCGGGTGATCCTGATCGCGCGGGGCAAGGTCGTCGCGGACTGCACGCCCGCGGCGCTCGTCGCCAAGGGCAAGACGGGGCGCATGGAGGACGTTTTCCGCGACCTGACGCGCGACCCGGTCCCGGTCGGAGGTACGGCATGACGGGCGCCGGCGCGGTCTTCAAGCGTGAGTTCTCGGGGTACTTCGCGACGCCCGTGGCGCTCGTGTTCATCGTCATCTTCCTGCTGACGGCGGGCGTCTTCACGTTCGAGCTGGGCGGGTTCTACGACCGGTATCAGCAGGCGGACCTCTCGCCCTTCTTCAGTTGGCACCCGTGGCTGTACTTGTTCCTGATCCCTGCGCTCGCGATGCGCCTGTGGGCGGAGGAGCGGCGGACCGGAACCGTCGAATTGCTGCTGACGCTGCCGATCTCGCCGACAGGCGCCGTCGTCGGGAAGTACCTCGCCGCGTGGCTTTTCGCGGGCCTGTCGCTGGCGCTCACGTTCCCGATGTGGTGGACGGTGAACTTCCTCGGGGACCCGGACAACGGCGCGATCCTGACGGCGTACCTCGGCAGCTTCCTGATGGCGGGCGCGTTCCTCGCGATCGGCGAATTACTGAGCGCATGCACGAAGAACCAGGTGATCGCGTTCATCCTTACGGTCGTGGTGTGCCTCGTTCTGCTCCTCGCGGGGCTTGAGCCGGTGATCGGCTTCTTCCGCGACTGGGCGCCGCCGGCAGTCACGGACGCGATCGCGGGCTTCTCGTTCCTCACGCGTTTCGAGGGCGTGTCGCGGGGCGTCGTCGAGGCGCGGGACCTTTTCTTCTTCGGCAGCATCATCGGCGCGTGCCTGCTGATGACGGTGTGGGTTGTGCAGGCGAGGAAGGCCGAATAAGGAGGCGCCACGATGAACCGACGGATCGGATTGGCCGGCGCGGTGGTGCTCGTGCTCGCGGCACTCTTCGCGGCGAACATCGTCGCCGGGCGCGTGCTGCGGCCGGTGCGGCTGGACCTGACGGAGGGGAAGCAGTTCACGCTGACGAGCGGCTCGAAGTCGATCGCCCGCTCCCCGGCGGAGCCGATCGACCTGACGCTCTACTACTCGTCAAAGGCCGCGGCGGGCGATCCCTTCACGCAGGCCTTCGCGAAGCGCGTCCGCGAGATGCTCGAAGAGTTCGCGCGCGTCTCCGGCGGCAAAGTACGGGTGGCGTTCGTCGACCCCGAGCCTTTCTCAGAGGAAGAGGACAAGGCGATGGAGGCGGGCGTCCAGCCGATGCAGCTGCAGAACGGCGGGCGGCTCTACTTCGGGCTCGTGGGCACGAATTCGATCGACACGCGCGAGGTGATCCCGCAGCTCAACCCGGCGAAGGAACGGCTGCTCGAGTACGACATCGCGCGCATGCTCTCGAGCCTCACGAAGCCGGAAAAGCCCGTGATCGGCTGGATCGGCTCGCTGCAGCTCGAGGGGGGCTACCGCATCGACCACCTCTCGCGTCAGCCGGTACCGACTCGCATCTTCCAATCGATCCTCGACCTCAAGAGCGCGTACACCGTCAAGCGCGTCGCGGCGGACGCGGCCTCGATCCCGGACGACATCGACATCCTGCTCGTCGTGCACCCCAAGGGCGTGAGCGAGACGACGCAGTACGCGATCGACCAGTTCGTCCTCGGGGGCGGGCGGCTGCTCCTCTTCCTCGACCCGCTCTGCGAGGCGGACAACGAGGATCGGTTCGCCGAGCCCTCGCAGAAGGCCTCCAACCTGCCGCGGCTGCTGCACGCGTGGGGCGTGGACATGCCCGAGGGACAAATCGTGGGCGACCAGGACATGGCGATCCGCGTGATGTCGAACGCCGGCGGCCAGCAGGAGGCCGTGCCCTTCGTCGTGTGGCTGGAAGCGAACACCGAGCGCGGCCTCAACAGGCAGGACGCCGTCGCGGGCCAGGTGTCGCGGATCAACCTCGCGAGCGCGGGCTCGTTGCACCCGTACAAGCCGGCCGAGGGCGCGCCGGCGCGCGTCGCGGCGATCCAGCCCGTCATCGCCACGACCGACCGCGCCGGGTTCGTGCCCGCGGACTCGCTGGGCATCCAGGCCGACCCCAAGAAGATCTACGCGGAGTTCGTGCCGGGCAAAGAGGTTCTGACGCTCGCGGCGCGGCTGACGGGCGAAGTTGATACTGCCTTCCCCGACGGCCCGCCGAAGAACGCCGATGGGTCCCCGGCCGCGGACGCCGCGACGCAGCTCAAGCAGAGCAAGGGACCGATCAACGCCATGGTCTTCGCGGACGCGGACATGCTCACCGACCGCATGTGGATGCAGGACTTCGGCGGCCTGAAGATGAAGCTCGCGGACAACGGCGACCTCCTCTTCGCGTGCGCGGACAACTTCTCGGGGAGCGACGATCTGATCCAGGTGCGCGCGCGGCAGGAGACGGCGCGCCCGTTCACGAAGGTGCGCGAGATCCAGCGGCTCGCCGAGCAGAAGTACCAGGCAGAGAGCGTGCGGATCGACACGGAGATCAAGGAGACCGCGCAGCGGATCTCGGACCTCCAGCGCGACCGGGGCGGCGACGCCACCGGAAGCCTGCTCCTCTCGCCCGAGCAGCAGAAGGAGCTCGAGGGCCTGCGCACCAAGCTCGTCGAGGCCCGCAAGCGCAACCGCGAGGTCGCATTCAACCTGCGCAAGGACGTCGAAGACCTCGGCGTAACGCTCAAGCTCGTCAATATCGCGCTCGTTCCCGCGGCGGTCGTCGCCGTCGCGGTCGTCGTGTGGGGGCTGCGTGCCCGGGAGCGCCGGCGGCCGGCGTGAGGGACCGCTGACGGACGGATCGTGGTGCGCAACAGGACGCGGGGTGCTTTCGCGATGAACACCAAGACGCTCGCAACACTCGTGATCGTGACCGGAGTCCTCGCCGCGGGGGCGTACTTCGTGACGACCACCGGCGGCCCGACGCCGCCGCGCGGGGCCGACCCCGCCGGAGAGGGTCGGCCCCTCTTCCCGGACGCGCCGGCACGCGCCAAGGACGCGGCGAAGATCACGATCCAGCGCGGCGAGAAGAAGGTGGTGCTGGCCCGCGCCGAGGGCGGCGCGTGGGGTCTCGCGGATCGGGGCAACTACCCGGCCCTTGAGGACAAGGTGCGCGAGACGGCGCGGGGTGTGCTCGACGCGCGGGAGATCGAGAAAAAGACGGCGGACCCGGCGCTGCACGGACGCATCGGCCTCGAGGACCCGGCGCAAGCGGGCGCAACGTCCACGCTCGTCTCGATCGAGGACGGCGCCGGCAAGCCGATCGCCGCGCTCATCATCGGCAAGCGGCAGGACGCGGGGAACTACGACCCGGCGAAGGCCGCGACGTTCGTACGCCCCGCCGGGGAGAACCAGACATCGCTGGTGCGCGGCACGTTCAACATCGGCGTCGAGCCGGTTGACTGGATCCGACGCGACGTGCTGACGCTGGACGCGGCGAGGTTCGCGCGGGTGGAGGTTGCGCGGCCAGGCGGCGAGGCGTACAGCGTCTCCCGCAAGAGCCGGCTGGAGGAGTCGTACGTGCTCGAGCCGATGCCCGCGGGACGTGAGCTCGTGGACACGCAGGCGCACGCCCGCGTGCTGCACGCCCCGACGAGCATCAACATCGATGACGCGAGGCTGAGGTCCGACATCTTTACCGAGGACGCGGGATCCTCGGCAAGCACGTACACGACGTTCGACGGGCTTGTATTCGCCGCGCGTTCGGTGCAGAAGGACGGCGGGTGGTGGGTGAACGTCACGTGCGCGTTCGACCCCGCGAAGATCACGGACCAGCCGGCGCCCGACGAGGCGAAGCAAGAGGCGCTCAAGAAAGAAGCGTCCGAGATCGACGCTCGCCTCGCGCCGTGGGCCTTCAAGGTGAGCGAATACACGGGGAAGAACTTCGCGCCCGCGGTCGAGACCCTGCTAAAACCGGCCGCCCCGGTGCCGGAGCACCCCGCTCAGCCCTCGCCGACCGAGGGGCCGTTCGCGCCCCCGCCGTCGCCGTGACGAGGCTCCGATTCGGACGTGAGGTCGGCCTGCGTCATGGCTGCGGGGAGGTCGTCGAGCTGTTTTGCGTCCTCGACGCGCAGCGCGCCCGCGCGCGTCCGCCGCAGTTCTCGCAGCATCCCGCCCGCGCCCAGCGACGCACCGACGTCGCGGGCGAGACTGCGGATGTAGACACCCTTGCCGCAGGTAACGCGAACGCGCAGGAGCGGCCAGGCGTACTCGAGCACGTCGATCGCCTTGACGAAGACGTCGCGCGGCGCGATCTGAACGGGCTTGCCCTCCCGGGCGATGGCGTAGGCACGCCTGCCGCCGACGTGGATCGCGGAGAAGTCCGGCGGGCGCTGCGAGATGACGCCGACGAAGCGGGCGCACACCTCTCGCACGCGGGGCTCGTCGATCGGTCCCACACCGACCGGCGTGATCTCTCCCTCGGCGTCGTCGGTCGTCGACCGGTGCGCGAGGTCGATAAGCGTCTCGTACTCCTTCTCGTCCGCCATCAGCTCGGCGCAGCGGCGCGTCGCCGCCCCCACCATCACCACCAGCAGCCCGGTGGCCATCGGGTCGAGCGTGCCCGCGTGGCCGACCTTGATCCGCTTGGGCGCACCGCCCTTGCGCAGACGCGCGCGCACGTTCGCGCACACGTGCATCGACGAGCGCCCCTTGGGCTTGTCGATCAGGATGATGCCGTTGGGGGTGGTCACGGCGCCGCTCCGGGGCCGCGTCGAACAAGCAGCACGGTCTCCCAGCGTCCGCGCGAGTAGTTGAATCCCCGCACCTGCGCAAGCGTCATTCCGCCAAGAGCATTCTCTGCACGGACGATCAGAAGGCCGTTGTTGACGCGCAACCACGCCGCCGCTGCGTCGCGATCATCCGCCAATCGGACCAGGTGCCCCCGTGTCTCGAACATAAGGCTGTCTTCGGCGTAGCCGCTCGCGGCGATCGGGAGCTTTCCGACCGGGTCACTCCGGACCCACGCCCCTGAGCCCGTGATCGACCGTGTGATCCAAAGGTCGTCGGAGCGCGGAAGGAGCCAGCCGAGCGACGCCGCGATCGCGCCGACGGACGCAACGCCCGCGAGCAGCAGCGCCCGCAGGACGCGGCCGAACCGCGCGGCGAGCCACGCGCTCACAAGCAGGGTCAGCACGATCCCGGCGAGAACATACGCGATCGTTCGGACCGCCCCGGGCCCTTGCAATTGCGCGAGAACGGTCAACCCGCCGCACAGACACGCCAGGCCCACGAGCATCCACGCCGCGAAACCCAGCCGCGTGACGAACCCACTCACCTCCGGCACCAGCCCCGCCGACGCGCGGAGCGTCGTCCGCGCCGTCAGGAGCGCGACCGCCGGGTAGAGGGGCATCGTGTAGTGCGGGAGCTTCGTCGAAATGAGTTCGAAAACGATCCACGCGGGCACGATCCACGTGAGCAGGAACAGATCGGCGTCGCGCCCGTCCCACCGCAGCGGCCGTCGGCGCAAACCCGAGCGCAGCGTCCGCACGAACGCGAGCCCCGTCAGGATGGACCCCGGGAAGAAAAGGGCGACGAGGAGCAGCAGGTGGTACCCGGGCGGCCCCCAGTGCCCTTCCTTGGCCCCGACGCTGCGTCCGAGCGTCTCATCCACGATCGCGGAGAGATACACATCCCAACCGACGCGGCCCCCGACCGCGACAACCCACGGCGCGACGCACGCGCCGACGATGGCGAGGCCGAGAAGCGGCCGCACGGTGCGGAGCGTGCCCCTCCAATCGCCCTTCATGACGGCCCACGCCGCGGCGGAGAACAGCACGACCATCGGGGTAACGGGCCCCTTCGCCATCACGCCCGCGCCCACAGCCAGCCAAAGCCCGACCCACGCGAGCCGCCCGCCGCCGCGGAGAACGCGCCAGAGTCCGCACATCGCGATCGTTGTCGTGAGCAAGAGGAGTTGATCCGCCCGTGCCTGGTGCGCGTCGATCACCACGAGCGGGCAGATCGCCAGCAGCGCCGCGCCGAGGAGCGCCGCTCGCGGATCACCCAGTGCGCAGCCGATGCGCCACGTCGCGAGGACCGCCAGCAGCATGCACGCCGCGCCGGGCAGCCGGTACATCCAGATCGCGTCGCGCGACGCATCGCCGCCGGTGAACGCCGCGGCGCTCGCGGCCTGCAGCCAATAGATCAGCGGCGGCTTGTTGAGGCGGGGCCGGTCCTGCACACGCGGCACGACAAAGTCGCCCGACTCGAGCATCTGGCGCGAGGCCTGCGCGAAGCGGGACTCATCGCGGTCGATCGGCGGGAGCGTGAAGAGCCCGGGAAGGAGCACCGCAAGGCAGATCGCCACGAGCAGCAGCCCGCCCTGCCAACGCCCGGCCCAGCCGCGGGCCTCCCCGAGCAGCATCATGCGCGTCGTGTCGCGGCCCGCGCCGCCCGGCGCCCGCGCGGCGTCGGCCGTCTCCGGCGGCCGCGTGGTATGATCGCTCGTGACGGGCAATGCCGCCGACTGTACGACTTCGCCGCACGGCGGCGCGTGGGCGTGGGCGGTCGCGCCGATGACGGCGCGTCGAGCGGCGCTGATTCTCGGAGCCGGCGCGCTCGCGACGCTCGCCCTCCTGCCGATCGACCGCGCCGCGATGACCATGCTCGGCCCATTCGGCGGGCTCGCACAGAACCTCGGCGGCGATGTGCGGCGCGAGCTGGAGTTCCTGCAGCAGTTCGGCGCGATCACCAGCATGGCGATCGTCGGCGTCGTGATCTGGGTTCTCGACCCCGCACGCCGCGCCCACGTCGTGGACCTCTTCGCGGCGATCGCCCTTAATGCCGTCCTCTGCAACGCGCTCAAGATCTTCTTCGGGCGCCCCCGACCCCGCGTCGTCCTCGGCGGAAACGTTCATGAGGGATATGAGTCCGCGACGCGCCTCGCGTTCTCATGGAACGAGTACCCGCTGCCGCGGGACGGCGGTTATCTGTGGGCGCGGTCGTTCGAGGTCTGGCGCGGGATCTCGTCCGACCTCTGGTCGCTCCCGAGCAGCCACGCGGCGGCGGCGGCGTGCGCCGCGGCGGCCCTCTCGCGGCTCTATCCGCGCCTGGCGCCGCTGGTCGTCGTCCTCGCGGCGATCACCGTGTGCGCCCGCGTCATTCTGGGGGCGCATTACCCGTCGGACGTCGTCGCGGGCGCGTGCATCGGGTGGGTGATCGGCGCGGTGATGATGGAGCGGCGGTGGATGAGTCGGAAGCTTGGGAGCCCCGCCTCCTGAGGAGCCGGAGGCTGTGCCGCTCGACCGCCGCGGGTAAGTGACCTTTCTCGTTTCCGTGCCGGCGGCCGGAACGGTCCCTAAACTCGCCCCGCGATTCCCGGAGAGGTGTCCGAGTGGCCGAAGGAACGCGACTGGAAATCGCGTAGGCGGGCAACTGCCTCGAGGGTTCGAATCCCTCCCTCTCCGCTTTTTCACGGGGGGCCCGCCGGGCCTCCTTTTTTTCATTTTGCGACGGACGTTCCTTGGGCGGACGCGGGCGACGCCGCGCGACTTGGAGAGCAGCCGATGGGCGAGAAGAATCTCGACGCGCGGATCGCGGAGTTCCTCAACGGCTCGCCCTTCGCCGTCGTCGGCGCGTCGTCGCGCCGGCACAAGTACGGCAACATGGTGCTGCGGGCGTACATGCAGGCGGGGCGCGAGGCGATCCCCGTCAATCCGATCGAGGAGGTGATCGTGGGCGTTCGCGCGTACAAGACGCTGGGCGGGATCCCCGGCGGCGTGCACGGCGTGTCGTTCATCACGCCCCCCGCGATCACCGAGAAGGTAATGAAGGAAGCGGTGGGTTTGGGGATCAGGCACGTCTGGATGCAGCCCGGGGCGGAGAGCGACGCCGCGATCGCAACGGCACGTGCGGCGGAGATGAACGTGATCGCCGGCGGCCCGTGCGTGCTGGTCGTGCTCGGGTTCACAGATCACTGAACCCGCCGCGACGGACCCTGCCTCGGGCCCGAGCCGGCTTGGCCCGTGTCAGCGTGCCTGCGCCGGCGCGCCCGCCACAATACCGCGGGGTGGCTCCGCGACGACGGCCTCCACGCCCGCGGGCAGGCCGGTGACCTCGACGAGGCCGTCGCGAGGCGCGCCGACGGCGACGCGGTGCTCGGCAACCTTGCCCTCGCGGACGCTGAAAACGCGGCTCACGCCGGCGAACTGGGCCACGGCGGACGCGGGCACGAACACGGCGTTCGGGTCGGTGCGGGTGTGGAGACGCGCACGGACGAAGCCGCCGGGCTTCAAAGCCCCGTCGGGGTTGTTCGCCTCGATCTCGATCTCGAAGGAGCGCGTCGCGACGTCCACCGCCGGCGCGACGCGGGCCAGCTGCGCCTCGAACGGCTCCGGGATGCCGTCCACAAAGAGCAGGACGTTCGCGCCGATGGCCGCTTCGCCCGCGAGGCGCTCGGGGACCTGGGCGCGCACCTCGACGCGGTCGCTGGCGACGAGGCGGAAGAGGGGTGTTCCCTCGGAAACGACCTCGCCGACCGACACCTGCTTCGCCGCGACGCGGTAGCGGAGGTCGCGCTCCCGCGGCGCGACGACCCTGGTGTCGTCGAGACCCTGCTGGGCGCGCGCGAGCGCGGACTGCCGGACCCGGGTTTCGGCGAGGAGGGACCGAGCGTTCAGTCGCTCGCTTTCGACCTCGGCCCGGGCCACCTCGCTCTGCGTCTGGATGTCCGCGAAGTCCTGCTCGGAGATCAGCGGCGGCGTGCGATCGTACAACCGGCGGGCGCGATCGAGCCTCGCGGCGGCGTTCGCGGCCTGCGCTTCGGCGCGGGCCACAACGGGGAGCGTCGAAAGATCGACCTCGTCCCGGGGGACCTCCGAGAGCCCCAGCCGGGCGAGGGCGGCGAGCAGGGCGGCGCGGGCCTCTTCCACGGCCAACGCGTAGTCGGTCGGATCGATCTGCGCCAGCACGGCGCCGTGCGGCACGACATCGCCCAGGTCCGCGTGAACCCCCACGATGCGCCCGGGTACTTCCGCGGCGATCGTGACCTCTTCCTCGCCGTAGAGCGTGCCGGTTACCTCGACGAACCGCTCCGCCGGGCGGACGACGACCGGGGTCAGCTTCACCTCGATGGGTGCTGGCGCCTGCCGCTGCTGAGCGGCAGACGGGTTCGGCTTCCCGCACGCCGGGAGCACGGCGCCGGCCCATGCGGCGAGCAGGACGACGACGAAACGCCGGCCAGCGACCCTGCCCCCGCGTGTCCATGCCCCGATGCCCCGGGAATCGATCCGTCTCACCAGAAACCTCCGCGCCGATCCGGCGTCCGACAGTGTACGATCAATACTGACCGGTCAGTTTTGATGCCGGAGGTCTCGTGTCGAGAACGAAGACAACAGATCCCGACGCGATCCTCGACGCCGCGGCGGAATTGTTCGCGGGCAGGCCCTTCCACGAGGTCAAGCTCGACGACGTCGCGTCCAAGGCCCGCGTCGGCAAGGGGACGCTCTATCTCTACTGGTCCAGCAAGGAGGAGGTTTACCTCGCGATTATCCGCAGGGGGTTCGCGGCGGTCCTGGACCGGGTCGACGTCGAGCTCGCGCGGCGCGAGGGCTCGCCGTGGGAGCGGCTGGCGTCGATGATCGACGCATTGATCGACTTCGCGTTCACGCACCCCGAGGTCTACCGCGTCATGCGCAGCGGCATCATCACGCCGGAGGACCCCGATCTGCAGCGGCTCCGCGCCGGGCTCGTGCAGCGCATCGTCCGGGTGATTAAGGAAGGCGTGGAGGCGGGCACGCTCGACGATCCGAACCCCGCGCTGACCGCGCAGTTCGTCATGTCCTTCGTGCGCGGCGCGATTCTCTACCCGCCCGCGAAGATGACGAGGCGCTCCCTCCGGAACCACATCCTGCACGTGCTCGGGAGCGGGATCGCGAAGGGGGGCGCTCGATGAATCCCCGCTCCCGCGCGCTCGCGGCCGCCGGGCTCCTTGCACTCCTCGCCGCGTGCGCGACGGACCAACGCGCGGACGTCGATGCCTATCGAGCGATCAGCGATCCGCCGGGGCCTGTTCCCACACAAGCGGAGGGGGACCCTTTGCCGCTCGTTCGGGCCCTGCGGCTGACGGCGGCGCACAACGAGCGGCTCGCGCAGCAGGGCGAGGTGTATATCCAAGCGCTCGCGGACCGCCAGCGTCTCGCCGCGGCGCTGCGCCCCACGGTCAGTCTCTTCACGAACGTCGGGATGCATGAGAACACCGGATCGGACGGCGTGGTGCAGACGGACGTCGGCGTCAACGGCCAGTACCGGCTCCTGACGGGCATGACCGATCTGCGCAATGTGCGCGCCGCCGAGGCCTTCGCGGACTCGGCGCGGTGGCTCATCCTCGACCTGCGCGAGTCGCTGTTGGTGCAGACGGCGCGCGCGTATTACGACGCGATCCGTGCCGAGCGCCTCGCCGACGTGCTCACGAACTCGGTGCGCGCACAGGAGGAGCGGCTCGCCGACGCCCGTGGCCGAAACGAGGTGGGCTTCGCCCGGCCGCTGGACGTCGCGCAGATCGAGGCGCAGGTGTCGCGGACGCGCGCCCGGCTTATCGACGCCCGGCGACAGGCCGGGGAGGCGCGGAGCACGCTCGCGCTCCTCGTGAACGCACGCGTGACCGGCTCGGCGCTCACGGATGAGTTCGAGTCGCCGGGCGCGGCGCCGTCGGTCGACGATGCCTTCGCGCTCGCTCGGGCGCACCGGCAAGATGTCCTCTCCGCCCGCGCGGAGGCCGAGGCGGCGCGGGCGCTCGTGGACGCGGCGATCGGCGAGTACGAGCCCGCGATCACGCTGAACCTCGACTTCTTCCTGGTCCGGGCGCCGGACGACGCGCCGGCGAGCATCGCCTCGTTGCTGGGCGTGCGGGCTCCCGTCTTTTCGGGCGGCCGCATCGCCGCCGACGTCCGCGGCGCGTGGTCACGCTTCCGCGAGAGCGTGCTCGTCTACCGCGCCCGGGCGCGGGAGGTGGCGCGCGACGTCGAAACGGCGCACCTGCGCTTCGCGGCTTCGCTCGAGCTCTCCGCCGAGCTCGCCGCCCAGGTTCGAGTAGCGGCGCAGGCCGTCGAGCTGGCCGAGGCCGCGTACGGGGCCGGGCTCGGGACGAACCTCGAGCGCGTGGTGGCGCAGGATCAGTTGCTCGCCGCCGAGCTCGAGGCGGTGAGCGCCGCGTACGACGCGAAGACCGCGTACCTCGAGCTGCTCCGGGCCTGCGGGCTCCTCGGCCGCGACATGATCGGTGCGCGGCTGCCGCCGCCCCCCGCGGCGTTGCCCGTGCCGGATTCTCCGTTTCTCAACCGCTCGTCCGACCCGGCCCCGGCCGCTGGGGGCGCCTCATGAGACGTCTCGCCGAAGTCTGCATCCGGCGCCCGGTCTTCGCGGTGATGCTCATCGCCGCGATGGTCGTCGTCGGCTCGGTCGCGCTCACCAACCTCGGCGTCGACCGGCTGCCGTCCGTCGACCTCCCCACCGTCAACGTGCGCACCTCGCTCCCCGGCGCTTCGCCCGAGGAGGTTGAGTCGCAGGTTTCGCAGGTGATCGAGGAGGCGGTCAACACCGTCGAGGGAATCGAAGAGCTGCGGAGCATCTCGAGCCAGGGCAACTCGATCGTGATCGCGACCTTCGGTCTCGACCGCGACATCGACGCGGCGGCGCAGGACGTCCGCGACCGGGTCGCGACCGTTCTGCGGCGCCTGCCGGACGACACCGACCCGCCCGTGGTCTCGAAGTTCGACAACGACTCCTCGCCCGTCCTCACGATCGCTCTCAGCGGCGAGCTGACGATCCGCGAGCTCACCGAGATCGCCGACAAGATCATCCGGCCGCGCATCGAGCGTTCGCCCGGCGTGGGCCAGGTGAACATCGTGGGCGGTCTGGAGCGCACCATCAACGTCGATGTGGACGCGGACCGTCTCGCGGCGCTCGGCATCCCTATCACCGCCGTGCGCGACGCGCTGGAGCGTCAGAACGCGGACGTCCCCGGCGGCAACGTCACCGGCGCGGCCAACGAGCGCGTCCTGCGCACGATGGGCCGCCTCGAGGACCCGGGAGCCTTCAACGAAATCATCGTCTCCGTCGTGAACGGCACGCCGATCCGCATCCGCGACGTCGGCGCGGCTGTTGACGGCACGCGCGAGCAGCGCACCGCGTCGCGCCTCGACGGCAGGCCCGCCGTCTCGCTCGAAGTCCGCCGTCAGTCGGGCGCCAACAGCGTCGAGGTGATCGACGGCGTCAAGGACGAGCTCGGCGGCATCGCCGCGATCCTCCCGGCGGGGGTCGACCTCGAGGTCATCCGCGACCAATCGGCGTACATCCACGCGGCGCTCCATGAAATCGAGACGCACCTTGTCCTGGGCGCGGTGCTCGCGTCGCTCGTGGTGCTGGCGTTCATGCGGTCGTGGCGCTCCACGCTCATCGCCGCCGTCGCCATCCCCGCGTCGGTCGTCACCACCTTCGGCGTGATGTGGGCCCTGGACTTCACCCTCAACAGCGTGACGATGCTCGCTCTCGTGCTGATGGTCGGCATCGTCATCGACGACGCCATCGTCGTCCTCGAGAACATCTATAAGCTCGTCGAGGAGCGGGGCATGCCGCCGGCGGAGGCGGCGATCAAGGGCACGGCCGAGATCGCCCTCGCGGTGCTGGCCACCACGCTCTCGCTCGTCGTCATCTTCGTGCCCGTGTCGTTCATGTCGTCGATCTCCGGGCGGTTCCTCTTCCAGTTCGGCGTCACGGCCGCGGCGGCGGTGCTCGTATCGCTGCTCGTGTCCTTCACGCTCACGCCGATGATGTCGTCGCGGATGCTCAGGCCGCCCAAGGCCGGGCACGCCGCGCAGGGCCACCCCGCCGCGAGCCGGCGCGGGTTCTACGCGCGGATCGACCGCGTCTACGAGCGCTCGCTGCGGTGGTGCGTGCGCCACCGCGTCGCCACGATCCTGGCCGCGGCCGTGATCGTCGCGTCGGCGGTCCCGCTCTACCGCGCGCTGCGGCTGGACTACATCCCGAGCGACGCGGACGAGGCCGAGTTCCAGGTCAACATCACCGGCCCGGAGGGCGTGAGCTTCGAGGCCTTCGACGACGCGGTCCGGCAGGTGGAGGAGCGCGTCCGCGCCAACCCGGCGGTCGTGACGACGCTCTCGTCGGTCGGCGGCTCGTTCCTCGGGCAGGTGAACCGCGGCGAGGTGTACGTGCGCATCGAGCCGCACGACGACCGCTACTTCTCCCTCTCTCGCCTGTGGCGCGAGACGCTCCGCGGCCGGCCGCTCGCGGCGTTGAGGGGCAACTACACGCAGGCCGACGTCGTGCAGCAGCTCCGGCGCGAGCTGCGCGGCTTCCCGGGTCTCGCCGTGTCGGTCCGCCCCTTCGCGGCCTTCAACATCGGCGGCGGTAACTTCGATATCGACCTCGCCATCCGAGGCCCGGACCTTAAGAAGCTCGCGGAGTACACGGAGGCGGTCAAGGCCCGCTCGCGCGACCTGGGCGGCCTGCCCGACATCGACACGACGCTCAAGCTCGACACGCCGGAGCTGCGTGTCGAGATCGACCGCGACCGCGCCGCCGACCTGGGCGTCTCGCCGCGAGACATCGGTTCTGCGCTGCGGCTGCTCGTCGGCGGCGAGACCGAGGTGACGCGTTTCCGCGACCCCGCGACCAACGAGGACTACGACGTGCAGCTCCGCCTCGCGCGCAGGGACCGGGCCGACCCTTCCGACCTGCCCCGACTGCTCGTGCCCGGCGCGGGCTCGAGCGTCATCGAGCTGCGCAGCATCGCCGAGGTGCGTGAGGCGAGGACCGCCGCGCGCATAGACCGCCTCGACCGCCAGCGAGCGGCGAACGTGCGCGGCTCGGTCGGCCCCGGCTTCTCGCTCGCGGACCGCCTGAACGCGCTGCGCGCCGAGATCGATGCGCTCAACATGCCCGAGGAGTACACCGTCCGCACCATGGGCCGCGGGCGCGAGCTGGAGCGCACCTTCACCGAGTTCCTCCTCGCGTTCGCGCTGTCGATCGTGTTCATGTACATGATCCTCGCCGCCAATTACGAGAGCTACCTGCACCCGTTCACGATCCTTCTCTCCCTGCCGCTCTCGGTGCCGTTCGCGTTCCTCTCCCTCTGGCTCGCGGGCGAGTCGCTGAACCTCTACTCGGCCCTGGGCATCCTCGTCCTCTTCGGCGTTGTCAAGAAGAACTCGATCCTGCAGGTGGACCACATCAACCAGCTGCGGCGCTCGGGCGTGCCGATCGAGGAAGCGGTGATCGCCGGCAGCCGTGACCGCCTGCGCCCGATCCTGATGACGACCCTCGCCCTGGTCGGCGGGATGCTGCCGCTGGCGATCGGCACCGGCCCCGGCGCGGAGGAGCGTCGCGCCGTCGCGGTGGTCGTCATCGGCGGGCAGATCCTCTCGCTCGCCCTCACGCTCCTCGTGACGCCCGTCGCCCACCTGGTGCTGGACCGCGTGTTCGCAAGACGGACCAAGCCCGGCACGGCCGGTGAGCCGGCGCCCGCGCTCGCGGCGTCGACCGCCGGAGGAAGCCCCTGAACGGCGCGCGGACGCGCCGGATACCGTCGCCTCGCCGCGTCGATGGGCCGCGTGGCCGCCCGCGCCGCAACTCCGGGACGCCAACATGGCCGCCGGCAGCACGAGCACCGAACGATCGAGCCGTGCCGGCATCGGGTACGCCCTCGCCGCGTACACCTGGTGGGGGTTCGCGCCGCTCTACTTCAAACTGGTCTCGGCCACCCCCGCCCCGGCGGTGCTCGCGCACCGGATCGTGTGGTCCGCGCTTTTTATCGCCTGCCTGATCGGCGTCACGCGCCGGTGGCCGGTGCTGCTGGGCACGCTCCGCTCGCCGCGCGTGCTCGGCTGGCTCGCGGTCTGCACCGCGCTCCTGTCGGTGAACTGGCTGATCTTCATCCACGCGATCGCGACGGACCGGCTCGTCGAGTGCAGCCTCGGGTACTTCGTCAACCCGCTCCTGACCGTCGTCCTCGGCGTCTTCTTCCTCGGGGAGAGGCTCCGGGCCCGGCAATGGGCCGCCGTCGCGATCGCGTGCGCGGCGATCGTGTACCTCTCGGCCACGAGCGGAGGGCTGCCGTGGATCGCCCTGGCGTTGCCGCTGACCTTCGGGTTCTACAGCCTCATCCGCAAGCGGCTGTCGGTGGACCCCCTGTCCGGCCTGTTCGTGGAGACCGCGCTCGTGACACCGATCGCCGTCGCTTGGCTGTCGTGGTTCCACGGCCGCGAGGGATCGGCCGCGGACGGCTCGCTGGCCACGATCGGTGTCTTGGCGCTCTCCGGCGTCGTCACGGCGACACCGATGCTGTGGTTCGTCGCCGCGGCGAAACGCCTCCCGCTCGCCACGATCGGTTTTCTCCAGTACCTGAACCCGACGCTGCAGTTCCTCACCGCCGTCCTGGTTTTCGGCGAACCGCTCGACACGGACCGCCTGTACGCGTTCGTGCTCACGTGGATCGCCGTCGGGATCTTCATCGCGGATGTCGCGGTGCAGGCGCGCAGCACCGCAGCACCGGGCCGGTCAATCAAAGAGTGACCGCTGTTTCGGAGGCCGGGAGCCGCCGACCGGAGCCGTGCCGCCGACGATCGCGGCGAATCGCTGCGCGGTGGCCGGTGCATGCCCGGCGAAGTCGTTGTCAAAGAAGCCATAGACGGCGCCGAGGCCGGGATGCTCGCGCACCGCCGCCCGCAGCCGCTCCGCCCACCGCAGCAGCCGAGCCGTCGGGTCGAAGTGTTCGTGGCTCCGATCGGGGAATTGCCCGTGCCTGCCGAGCCACCGCACATAGAGAAAGCCGGCGGTCGGTCCGAGCGCGCCGTCAGTCGCCGACGCCTCGTTCGCTTCGACGTCGCGCCGCGGAGACTCATCGGCCGCGACCCAGCACGCGCCGTGCTCGCTCAGGAGCGCAGAGGTTTCCGGCGTCCGCCAGCTGTCGTGCCGCAGTTCAACGGCGAGCGGCGCGACGCCGCCGAAGCGCTCCAGGAACCCCGCGAGCTCGCCCCGACGATCCGCCGAGAACCTCCGCGGGAACTGCATCAGGACGGCCCCGAGCTTGGCACGGATCGGCTCGATCGCTTCGACCAGCCGCCGGGCGGCGCCGAGCGTTTCGTCCCGCAGCAAGTGGCCGATCGGCGGTTCGTTCGACGCGAGCGCGCCGGGAGGCGTCGGGCCGTGCGTCACGTCCCGCGGCATCTTGACGCAGAACCGGAAGCCGTCCGGTGTCATGTCGCGCCACGCGCGCGCCGTCTTGGCGGTCGGCACGCCGTAGAAGGTCGTGTTGATCTCCACCGTGTTGAACAACGTCGCGTAGTGCGCAAGCCGGTGCACGCTCTTCCGCACGCCGCGGTAAAAGGTGTTCTCCCACTCCGGGTACGAGAACCCGACAAGACCGATGAACCAGGCTGGGTCGGGCGGCGCGGCCATGACCGCCGACAGCGTCGGCGCTGCGCTTGAACAAACATGAAGCAAACCCGCGGCGGCCCCGGAAACGTGCCCCGGCGACCGGTGCGCTCTCGGGAGGCACTGATCGTCTCGACTAGACTCGCTCCATGTCCCTCGTCCCATCGCCCGTTGGCATCGACGCCGCGGCGCAGCAGCGCAACCTCGACCTGTTGCTGCACGTCGGCGCGATCCCCACCGCCGCGGGCAGGGAGGGTCGCGTGCTCCGGTGGCTGGGGGCGTGGCTCGCCGGCCGCCCCGCGCTCACGCACCGCGTGGACGCCTCGGGCAACGTGCACGTCGAGTTCGCGGACAAGCGCGGCCTTGCGCCGGGGCGGCCGATTTACTTCACCGCCCATCTCGACCACCCCGCCTTTGTCGTCGAACGCATCATCGCCCCCGCCGTCGTCGAGCTCGCGTTCCGCGGCGGCGTGATGGACGATTACTTCCCCGGCGCTCCCGTGGTCGCGTATGACGCGGACGACAACACGGCCCGCGGGCGCATCACGGGGGCCGCGGACACGTCCGCCGGGCCGTTCAAGCACTACCTCTGCGATCTCGACGCGGCGCTCCCCGCGCTCCGTGTGGGCGATATCGCGGTCTGGGACGTCGGCCCTCCGCGCGCGGCAGACGGTTTCGCCTATGTGCCCGCGTGCGATGACCTCTCCGCGGTCGCCGCGATGGCCGGGGCGATGGACGCTCTCATCGCGCGCAAGGAAGCGGGCGATGAGAAGCTCGCCGACGCCCGCCTGCTCTTCACCCGCGCCGAAGAGGTCGGCTTTATCGGCGCGATCGGCGCGGTGCGCGAAGGCACGATGCAGCGCGACGCCCGCGTTATTGCGCTCGAGAACAGCCGCGCGTTCCCCGAGAGCCCCGTCGGCGCCGGTCCCATCGTCCGCGTCGGCGACCGGCTGAGCGTCTTCTCCCCCACGCTCACCGACGCGATCGCGAAGCGCGCCGAGCAGCTCGCGGGCGCGCCTTCAACGCCACGGGCCTCTGAGAAGCTCGCCGCCGGCCCGGCGTGGAAGTGGCAGCGCAAGCTCATGGCCGGGGGCGCGTGCGAGGCGAGCGTTTATTACGCCGCCGGGTACGAGGCCACGTGCGTCTGTCTTCCGCTGGGTAACTACCACAACATGGCCGACCTCGCCGCGGTGCAGGCGGGAACGAACACAAGCCCGCCGACGATCGCGCCGGAGTTCATCGGCGTGAGCGACTACCACGCCCTGATCGACCTGCTCGTGGGCTGCGCCACCGGGCTGCCCGAGGGCGAGAGCGCCGTACAGCAGATGACGTCTCGGCTCTGGAAGGAACGCGCGTTCGTCCTCGACAGCTGACAGTCTCAGGCGCCGCCGGAACGATCGATCACACGCACGTTGCGTCGTCCCTCGTCGGGCCCGCGCCGCGGCAGCCTGAACGGCGCGCCGAGCAAGGCGGCGGCGCCGTAGGCAAGCCGCAGCAGGATCAAGACCAGCCCGAGCGCCGCGACCGCCGTGACGACGAGAAGGATCAGCGGCAGCGCGACGAGCGTCAGAACCAGCGCGACGACCACCGCGACCGGCCCCCGCGCGGAGATCTGGCGCACCATGATGCCCGCGCTCCGCGTGTCCACGCGCGATCGTACGACGGGCTCACGCGGCGAAGCGCCGCATCGCCTGCTCGAGGAGGGCCAGATCCGCCGCGGCGGCGCTCTCGATCCCCAGCGCTTCGCAGAGCGAGAGGGGCGCGTCCGTCGCGGGCTTGAAGCGGTGGCTGATGATGCGGTTGCCGTGCGAGTCGAAGACGTACGCGACCGGGCCGCCCTCGGCGTCCCGCGTCACCTCGACGAACTGTCCGCCGACCGTGAGACGCGTGGGCGCGTCGGCCTCGGACGCCGCGAGGTCGAGCTCCACGAGCCCGTCCACCGCGCTGAGCAGCCGGGCGTGGATGCGGTCCATGACCTCGTCGATGTTCACAACGGGGCTCGCCACGTCCCTGAACATCTCGACGGTCGCTGTGTACTCGCCCCCGGTCTGCCGCACCGCCCGTGTCAGCTCGGCGTCGCTCAGGCTGAGCAGACGCTGCGCCGTCGCGACGCCCGGGGTCGCCGTCGAGAGCGATGCGTCGCCCGCGGCGCCGAGTTCCACGAGACCGACGGCGTACGCGATGCGGTGCAACCGCTGGAGCGGATCGTTGCCCTGCGCGTCCGAGGGCCGGGTGTGGTGCAGGCCAATCGGCTTCACAAGCAACTCCGGCAACCGCCAGCGCCGGCAGAGCGCCACCACCACGTCGACGTGCGTGAACGGCAGCGTGTCAAACTCGGACCGGAAGAGCCTGCCCGGCGACGGGGACCGCGCGAGCAGCGACCGGAACGTGTCGCCCGCGAGAGACCCCATGAGCGGCAGGCCCGCGTCCATCATCAGACCGACCACGAACGCTTCGCTCACCTGCGCCGGGGCGGTCAGACGCGCGAGCTGCGCCGCCAGGCACGCGCGCAGCAACGATTCGCCCCAGATGCGGCGTGAATAATCGCGGTCCCCCGGCGCCTGCGCCGCGCGGCTCAGGTGGTACCCGAGCGCGACCGCGCGCAGACGGTCCGTCCCCAAGACCACGCACGCGCGCTCGATCGACGACACGGGCTTGCGCTGCGCAAAGAACGCGGAGTTCGCGAGCCGCAGGACGCGACCGGACACCGCCTGATCGTTCTTGACGACCTCCGCGTAATGGCTGAGCTGGCTGTTGGGGCGGTTCGCGAGGTCCAGCAGCTTGATCGCCACTTCCGGCTGGCCCTGCAGGCCGACCGTCTCCAGGCGGTGGTCGAGCGCCGCGTGCAGCTCGACAACCTGCGCGCCGGTTAACTTGCTTCGCACCGTCATGCCCACGCATGGCCTCCGCGATTCACACCTTCTGACGAGGTGATCATCGGCCCACCGTTCGGCCGGCTGAGACACCGCCCCTGTACGTGGCGGATTTCGCACAGATGTGTGCTGCCCGGCCCGAGCCGCCGCCCCTGTCATGTTCTCGGTTCTCGGTCGCGGCCGGAGCCCAACTTCATGGCTGGAGGCGGCTTGCGCTCCACGGACCGGGAGCCTCCGGCCCGAGTTCTCGAACCCACGCCGCGCGGTCGTGCAGCCGGCCCTTGCCCCCGATCCACAGTTCAACCCGCGTCGCGGTGATCGTCCACCCGCCCCAGTGCGGCGGACGCGGGATGTGCAGCGACTGCCCGCGCGCGAGCAGCTCTGCCGCGTCCAACCCCAGCCGCGCCGCCGCGCCGGTCAGCTTCGCGAGCAGCTCCGTCCGCCCGGCGATCGGGCGCGACTGGTCGCTCGCCCACGCGCTCAGCTTGCTCTCCCAGGGACGCTGCGCGAAGTAGGCATCGCTCTCCGCCTCGCCGGCCTTGACCGCCCGCCCCGTGATCCGCGCCTGGCGCTCGCTCTGGTCCCAATGAAAGCACGCGGCGCACACGCCCGTCGCGGCGAGGTCCTCCGACTTCGGGCTCGTGTAGTTCGTGAAGAACATGAGGGTCCCCGCCGCCGGGTCCACGCGCCGGCAGAGCACGATGCGGGCGCTCGGCATGCCGGACCTGTCCACGGTCGCGAGGGTCATCGCGTCGGGATTGGGCGTCCGCCGGGCGGCCCGCTCTTCGTTGAACCACGACGCGAACACGCCGAACGGCTCGGGCGGCAACTGCATCGGCAGCGTGTACCCCGCCGCGGGGACGGCGACGCGCTCGATGAGGACATCGTGTGGATTTGTGGACATCCCAAGATGGTACCGATCGCGGCGACGACGACAGAACGGGTTGCGCCCACCGCGCTGTCGCTTGGTGCGACGCACGCCCGCCGGCGGCTACCTTGTTGCGCAAGGGAGGGGCGGATGGGCGACGGGCACACGGAACGCGGCGGGCGACGGGGCCGGTGGAGCGCCGCGCCGGCGCTCTCGGCGCAGGAACTCTTCAACAAGCAGCCGCCGCAGGCGCCCGAGGCGGAGATGAGCCTGTTGGGCTCGCTCATCCTCGAGCCCCGGATCATCCCCGAGGCCCTCCCGTTCGTGCGCTCGGAGGCCGACTTCTACGTCGAGAAGCACGCGCACGTCTACAAGGCGATTATCGACCTCTACGACCAGCGCAACAGCGGCGACCTGGTGCAGCTGGTCGACCTTCTCCGCGACCGCAAGGTCCTCGAGGCCGTCGGCGGGATCGATTACCTCGAGACGCTCGCCAACTGCGTCCCCGCGCCGACAAACGCCGCCCACTTCGCTCGCATCGTGGGCGAGAAGGCCAAGCTGCGCCGCCTGATCGACGCCGCGGGCAAGATCCTCCACGACGCCTACCACGTCGGCGAGCTCGGCCCCGAGGGCGCGCGCGAGGTGCTCGACAAGGCGGAGATGGCCGTCTTCGAGATCGCGCAGGAGACCGTCGCGAGCGATCCGCAGGCGCTGGCCGAACTCCTCGAGATGGAGCTGCGCCGGATCGAGCGCGAGGACTTCGAGGGCGGCGCGATGTCCGGCGTCGCCACCGGCTATTACGACCTCGACGAGATGCTCCGGGGCTTCCAGCCCGGCGAGCTGATCGTCCTCGCGGCGCGCCCGAGCATGGGCAAGACCGCGTTGGCTCTCAACCTGGCCGAGCAGATGGCGCTGGGCGGCCTGACCGCCGGCGCGCAGGGCGCGCGCCAGGTCCCGGTCGGGCTCTTCAGCCTCGAAATGTCCAAGTCCGCCATCGTGCAGCGCCTGCTCAGCGCGCGCTCGGGCGTCTCGAGCCAGGTGCTCCGGGGCGGGCACAAGATCTCCGACGCCAATCTGCGCGAGCTGGTCATGGCGGCCGAGGACCTCAAGCAAGCCCCGATCTACATCGACGACACGCCCGACCTGACGGTCCTCAACCTCCGCGCCCGAGCCCGGCGCATGGTGCAGCAGTACGGCGTGCGCTGCATCATGATCGACTACCTCCAGCTCATGAGCGCGCCCGGCGCGGCGCGCGAGAGCCGCCAGGTCGAGGTCTCCGCCATCTCCCGCGGCGTCAAGGCCCTGTCGCGCGAGCTCAAGATCCCCGTCATCTGCCTCAGCCAGCTCAACCGGGGCTCCGAGCAGCGCGAGGGCAACCGCCCGCGCATGAGCGACCTGCGCGAGTCGGGCTCCATCGAGCAGGACGCCGACGTCGTCATCCTTCTCCATCGCGAGGAGTACTACCACGTCCAGGACGAGGACTGGAAGGTCGAGAACCCCGACAAGGTCGGGCTCGCCGAGCTCATCATCGCCAAGCAGCGCAACGGCCCCACCGGCGTTGTCAAGCTCAGCTGGGACAACAGGACCACGCGCTTCAAGAGCTACGCGCCGACGGACGCCGGGCCGAGCGACTTCCCCTCATATTCCTCACCCTCGAGCGCCGCGGCCTCCTTCGCCGCGGGCGACGGCGGCGCCCCGCCCTGGACGCACGCCTCCGCGCCCTTCGAGGTCAAGGCCCCGCCGCCGCCCGGGTCCGGGTTCGCCGCCCGCCCCAAGACCGGCCCGGCGGAGAACCACCGCGACGGCGGCGGCGGCGACCACCGCCCGCAAGTGGAGGAAGAGCTGTAGCGACGATCACCGTCGCGCGGCGATCTCGACGAGCGCGGCGGCGACACGCTCGGCGCCGTCGGCCGGCCCGAGCGCCGTGAGCCGGCCCCGCATCGCCTCGATACGCGCCGGGTCCGCGAGCAGCGCCGCGAGCGATCGGCCCGCTCCGGCCAGGTTTTTCTCCGGCCCGATCCGGTCCTTCTCGACCAGCGCCCCGCCCGCCTCCACGAGCGGCGCCGCGTTGAACTTCTGGTGCTCGTCGCGGTGGTACGGGTACGGCAGGAAGAACGCGGGCGTGCGCGTCGCCCACGCCTCCGCCACGTTCCCCGCACCGCTGCGCGCCACGGCGAGGTCGCTCGCCCGCCACCACGAGGCCAGGTCGTCTACGAACTCGGCCACGATCGCTCGCACACCGGCTTCCGCGTACGCCCCCCTTGCAGCGTCCGCGCCTTCTTTACCCGTCTGGTGCAGGACCTGCCAACCTTTGAGCGCCGGCGTCGCCGCGAGCGCGCTCATGAGGTTGTTGATGCTCCCCGCGCCCTGGCTGCCGCCCGTCACCAGCAGCGTCCGCACCGCGGGATCGAGCCCCAGGGCCGTCCGGATGCGCGCCCGTTCGTCGCCCTCCGCCGCCGCGAGCCCCTCGCGCACGATCGGCGGGATCGGCGTGCAATCCGCAAGCCTTGGGGCGTCCTTTCCGCCGGACACGCCGAAGCACGCCGTCGCGCGACGCGCGATCCACCGGTTCGCCTTCCCCGGCACCGCGTCGAGATTCACGAGCACCAGCGGCACGCCCTCAACCCGCGCCGCCTGCGCCGCCGGCGCGGAAACGAAACCGCCCGTCGCCGCCATCGCCACGGGCCCGTTCCGCCCGGCCTCGCGCAGCACGCCGCGGCACTCGCGCACGCCCCGCCCCCAGTTCGCAAGAAACCGCAGCAGCGGCCGCGGCGAGATCGACGGCGGGAAGGCGTGGACCGGCGTGAGGGCGGGCGCTGTGCCCGCGAGCGTCACGCCGGCGAGGGAAGTCCGGTCGATCGAGCGCGTCGAGACCACGAAGTGGAACACCGCGCCCGGGTCGCGCGCCGCCACGCGCTGCGCCACCGCGACGCCCGGGAAGATGTGGCCGCCGGTCCCGCCCCCGGCGAAGACGTAGGTCGTTGGCACGGGACGCAAGGTAGGGACTCAGAGAAGGAGTTTCACCGCAGAGCCGCAGAGGAAGATGAGAAGAGGGCAGCCTGGGGTTGAAGACCGCGCACGAGTGCGCCTCTTCAAACCGGTCATTCCTCTTCGCTGCGCTCTCCGCGCCTCTGCGGTGATTCTTCTCTTCTCGCTTACTTCAACCGGTTCAGCGCCTCTCGCACGAGGGCCTTGCGCTGCTCGATCGTCAGCGCCTCGCGCGCGGCGCGCTTCAGCTCGGCGGGGTTGTTCGCCGCGCCCTTGAGCCGCCGCGCGGCGTCCGCCGGGATGCCCGCCGCCTGCACGACCTCGTCGAGGTGCTCGCCCGCGTATCGGTACGCCTCGTCGTGGTAGCGGATGTACTCCTCGACGTTCTGCTTGTAGAGCGCCACCAGCGCGGAAAACGCCTGCCTGCCGCGCTCGTCCGCCGGCGCGGCCTTGTCCACGGAGTGGTTCGCGAGCGTGTACTCACGCACGATCTTCTCGTTGAACGCCGCCTCCTCCTTGGTCAGCATCTGCCGCGAGCGCAGCTCGGGCGAGAGGGCGTCGGGTGCGTTCGGCTTGGAGAGGGGCTTCACGACGTTGAGGAGGTCGCGGATCGCCTGCTGGTTGTCGGGCCGCGCATTCTCGAAGATGCCGTCGTCGATCTTCTCGACGAGGTCGAGGTTCGACACCAGCAGGTTCTCGATCTGGATACGGCGCTCGACCAGGTACCCCTGGATCGTGTCGACGTAGTCCGGCCGCAGCATCGGGTTGACTCGCAGCGCAGCCAGGTGCAGCGGCTCGCTCAACGGCTTGACGTTCCCGTTCTCGTCGCGCTCGACCAACGACTTGTACGGCAGGTCCGGCAATTGCAACTGCGGCTGGGTCTGCGGCGTCCGGCCGGCCCCTCCCTGCATGTTGATCGGGATGGCGCCGTCCGGCCCGCCGGCGGGGAACTGGATCTGCGGCTTCTGCGCTTCGGGCGCGACCTTCGGGATGTCCGCGTCCACGGGCGCGAGCTGCCCGGGCGGCGGGGTCACCAGCTGTCCATGCGACAAGCTCGCCATCGCCGCCAGCACCGCCGCCACCACCGCACTGCCCGTGAAACTCATGAGCGATCCCTTCGTCTGGACGACGCGACAACCCCGGGCGGCCACCGCCCGCGGCCGCCATTGTTCGCCGCCCGACCCGGACCGTTCTTTGACGTCCGCCGCCCCCCGAAGCCGCAAAAACAGACAAGCCGGGCCCCACCGCGGGCCCGGCCCGTCCTGTGAGCAAGGAGCTTGCTTACTCGAGCACGTCGCGGATCATCTCGTCCAGCGCCTGGTCGAGGACCTCGGGGCGGTCGTACGCGCCCCGCTCGAGCTGCTCGCGGGCGTGGAGGACGAGTTCCTCCCGCACCTCGGGCAGGCTGCGCAGCTTGGCCATGTAGTTCGCCACCACCGAGATCTCCGCGCTGTCCGCGGACGCGTTCGTGCCGAAGAAGCGAGCGGCCGACGCGCTCTCGCGCGAGCCGGAGACGCCCGAAACGCCGTGTGAATAGCTCACCGAGGAGCCGCCGATCGGAGAAATGTCAGCCATGACGCGATTCCTTCCACCCAAAGCGCCCGTGCATCGGCATCCTGCCGCTGCGCGGTCAAAGCCCGGCGCGACGCACCACCGCCGCTCCGCCACCACTTCCACGCGCTCCTCGCGTCCCCGCGCGGGCCTTTGGGGCCCACGATCGTGGAACCGTCCACGGGGTGCTGTGGTATCGACGCCGAGGCGCCGGACCCTGTAAATTCCCCACGCGGACGGAGAAGCGCATAAACCCTACCGTTGCCGTCACTTGTCTTCGATAACCATGCAGCAGACGGACGAAAAAAATCGCACATCCCTCACTCGGCATTCCATGCGCCGAGTGGCACGCGCTGTCCCCGCTGCGCTTGCGCTTTTCCTCAGCGTCGGTTGTAGCAAACAAAAAACAAGGGATAGTGAATCGTCTGTGAAAATAGAAAAACAATTCACGCCCACGGTCTTCGTCCCCCGCCATGTGCGGGAGGCAATGAAGAACGGCGCAGCCGCGGGCGTGACAACCACGGGGCAGCAGACCACCGCAAGCGTGGCGGGTTCGCAACCCGCTTCGATGGCCGCCGGCCCGTGGATGATTGCGCTCGCGACGTTCGAGGGCCAGGATTCCGACGAGGTCGCCGCGGCGGCACTGAGCACCCTGCGTGGCAGCGCGGGACTGGATGCGGCGCGCATCGTGAAGCGCGGCAACGCCAGCGCGATCGCGGTCGGCGCGTACGCGGGGCCCGACGATCCGCGCGCCGCCCAAGACCTCACGCTCTACCGCAACCTCATCGTGAGCGGCGCACGCCCCTTCGCGGGCGCGGGGATGCTCGCGCCGCAGGTCGAGGCCGACGCCGGCCGCCAGGCGCCCGACCGCG
>Ga0196963_10000399_pt1 | contig 40967 bp, 35 predicted proteins | sample S1_5metaG_FD_148600 | JGI IMG/M metagenome (GOLD analysis project Ga0196963, IMG submission 148600) | Soil microbial communities from Anza Borrego desert, Southern California, United States - S1_5 | ecosystem: Environmental > Terrestrial > Soil > Desert | place: USA: California | collected... | reverse complement strand
GCGGCGGACTGGCCGTCAACGTCGTCGAATGCTGATGCGCGCGCGCCGCGGGCACTGAAGGAATCTCCATGCAAAAGTTTTCGATCTGGTCATTGCTGCGCAATTCCATGTCCTACCACGAGGGCTGGCAGAAGCAATGGCGTTCGCCCGAGCCCAAGCGCGAATACGACGTGGTGGTGGTGGGCGCGGGCGGCCACGGGCTGGCCACCGCCTACTACCTGGCCAAGGAGCACGGCGTGCGCAACATCGCGGTGGTGGAGCGCGGCTGGTTGGGCGGCGGCAACACCGCGCGCAACACCACCATCGTGCGCTCCAACTACCTGTGGGACGAGGCGACGCAGCTGTACGAGAAGGCGATGAAGCTGTGGGAAGGCCTGTCGCAGGACATCAACTACAACGTGATGTTCAGCCAGCGCGGCGTGATGAACCTGGGCCATTCGCTGCAGGACATGCGCGACATCCAGCGCCGTGTGAACGCCAATCGCCTGAATGGCGTGGATGCCGAGGTGCTGAGCCGCGAGCAGATCAAGGCCATGCTGCCCTTCATCAACCTGGATTCACGCTATCCGGTATTGGGCGCGTCCTTCCAGCGCCGCGCCGGCGTGGCACGGCACGACGCGGTGGCCTGGGGCTTCGCCCGCGCCGCGGATGCACACGGTGTCGACATCCTGCAGAACTGCGAGGTGCACGGCATCCGCCGCGAGAACGGCGCGGTGACCGGCCTGGACACGGCGCGCGGCTTCATCAAGGCCAAGAAGGTGGCCATCGTCGCGGCCGGCCATTCCAGCGTGCTGGCCGAGATGGCCGGATTCCGCCTGCCGCTGGAAAGCCACCCGCTGCAGGCGCTGGTGTCCGAGCCGCTGAAGCCGATCTTCCCGACGGTGGTGATGAGCAATGCCATCCATGCCTACATCAGCCAATCGGACAAGGGCGACCTGGTGATCGGCGCCGGCATCGACCAGTATTCGGGCTATGGCCAGCGCGGCAGCTACCACGTGATCGAAGGCACCTTGCAGGCGATCGTCGAGCTGTTCCCGCTGTTCTCGCGCGTGCGCATGAACCGGCAATGGGGCGGCATCGTCGACGTCTCGCCCGATGCCTGTCCCATCATCGGCCTGACGCCGGTCAAGGGCCTGTACATCAACTGCGGCTGGGGCACCGGCGGCTTCAAGGCGACACCCGGCTCGGGCTGGGCCATGGCGCACACGGTGGCGCACGACCGGCCGCACCCGCTGAACGAAGCCTTCTCGCTCGACCGCTTCTACAGCGGCCACCTGATTGACGAGCACGGCGCCGCGGCCGTCGCGCACTGATCACCGCACCTCCCCGAGACATCCTTTCGAGAGACACACCATGCTGCAGATCGAATGCCCCTGGTGCGGCCTGCGCGCCGAATCCGAATTCAATTGCGGCGGCGAAGGCGGCATCGTCCGCCCGCTGAAGACCGACACGCTCACCGACGAGCAATGGGGCGACTACGTGTTCATGCGCAAGAACCCCAAGGGCGTGCGCCACGAGCAATGGCGCCACAGCAGCGGCTGCGGCCGCTGGTTCAACGCCCTGCGCGATACCGTGAGCTACCGCTTCCACGCCACCTGGCGCATTGGTGACCCGGAGCCCGCCATCGAAGGCCACCAGCCCAGCACCACCAGGAGCGCCGCATGAAAGCCCGTCTTTCGCACGGCGGCCGCATCGACCGCAGCCGCACCCTCCATTTCACCTTCAATGGCCGCCATTACCACGGCCACCCGGGCGACACCCTGGCTTCGGCATTGATCGCCAATGGCGTGTCCGTCGTCGCGCGCAGCTGGAAATACCACCGCCCGCGCGGCATCCTGAGCGCCGGCGTGGAAGAGCCGAACGCGCTGGTGCAGCTGTTCGACGGCGCCCGCACCGTGCCAAACGCCCGCATGACGGAGGTCAGCCTGGTCGAGGGCCTGGTCGCCAATTCCATCCACGCCAGCCCCAGCGTCGATTTCGACCTGAAGGCGGTGAATGGCTGGTTCTCGCGCCTGATTCCCGCGGGGTTCTATTACAAGACCTTCATGGCCTCGCAGGCGGCCTGGCATTTCTTCGAGAAGCACATTCGCGCGTCCAGCGGCCTGGGATCCTCGCCGACCGTGCCGGACCCCGACCACTACCAGAAGTCCTTCGCGCATTGCGACGTGCTGGTGGTCGGCGGCGGCATCGCCGGCCTGACGGCGGCACTGGCGGCGGGCCGCAGCGGCGCCCGCGTCATCCTGTGCGACGAGCAGGCCGAGCTGGGCGGCTGGCTGCTGTCCAGCGACGAGAAGGTGGACGGCATGCCGGCCGCGCAATGGGCCGATCAGGCGCGCCAGGAGCTGGTGCTGATGCCTGAAGTACGCGTGCTGCCGCGCACCACGGCTTTCGGGTACCACGACCACAACCTGGTCACGCTGGTCGAACGCCGCGGCGATCACCAGCCGGCGGCCGAAGCGCCGATCTTCCGCGAGCGGCTGTGGAAGGTGCGCGCCAAGCAGGTGGTGCTGGCGACCGGCGCGCACGAGCGGCCGCTGGTGTTCTCCAACAACGACCTGCCCGGCATCATGCTGGCCTCGGCCGTGTCGACCTACGTGCGGCGCTACGCGGTGCTGCCGGGGCGCAAGGCGGTTGTCTTCACCAACAACGACAGCGGCTACGACGCGGCGCTGGCGCTGCAGGGCGCGGGCGCGTCGGTGGTGGTGGTCGATGCGCGGGCGGTGCCGGAAGGCAGCCTGTCGCAGCGCGCCAAGTCAAAAGGCATCCAGATCTTGCCGGGCCAAGCCATTACCGAGGCGCGTGGTGGAAAGCGCGTCAGCGGCGTGGTGGTGCAGCCGCTGGACAGCCAGGGCCGGCTCGATGGTTCACCGCGCACGCTGGATTGCGACCTGGTGGCCTTGTCGGGTGGGTTCAGTCCCGTGATTCACCTGCATTGCCAGGCCGGCAGCAAGCCGGTGTGGGACGACGTGCTGGCCGCCTTCCTGCCCGGCAAGCAGGCCCAGGCCGAATCGTCCGCCGGCGCTTGCCGCGGCCTGCAAAGCCTGTTCCTGTGCGCGCACAACGGCTGGGCCGCCGGCACGGCCGCGGCGCAGGCGGCCGGCCTCACCGCCGCGCCCGCGGCGCCTCCGCGCGTGGCCGAGACCCAGTCCGGCCCCTTGCGCCCGCTGTGGCTGGTGCCGCATGCCAAGCGGGTGAGCCGCGCGCCCAAGCAGTTCGTCGACCTGCAGAACGACGTGGCCGCGTCGGACATCCACCTGGCGGTGCGCGAAGGCTTCGAGTCCATCGAGCACGTCAAGCGCTACACCGCGATGGGCTTCGGCACCGACCAGGGCAAGACCGGCAACATCAACGGCATGGGCATCGCGGCGCAGGCGCTGGGCAAGACGATCCCGCAGGTGGGCACAACAACCTTTCGGCCGAACTACACGCCAGTCACCTTCGGTGCTGTGGCGGGGCTGGAACTGGGGGACGCGTTCGAGCCGGTGCGCACCACCAGCATCCACCCCTGGCACGTTCAGCAGGGCGCGCTGTTCGAAGACGTGGGCCAATGGAAGCGCCCCTGGTACTTCCCCAAACCCGGCGAAGACCTGCACGCGGCGGTGCGGCGCGAGGTGCTGGCCGTGCGCAGCGGCTGCGGCACGCTGGATGCATCGACGCTCGGCAAGATCGACATCCAGGGACCCGATGCGGCCACCTTGCTCAATTGGGTCTACAGCAATGCCTGGTCCAAATTGGAAGTGGGCAAATGCCGCTACGGCCTGATGCTGGACGAGAACGGCATGGTCTTCGACGACGGCGTCACCGTGCGCCTGGGCGAGAACCATTTCCTGATGCACACGACCACCGGCGGCGCGGCACGTGTGCTGGCCTGGCTGGAGCGCTGGCTGCAGACCGAATGGCCGCACCTGAAGGTCTACCTGACGACGGTCACCGACCACTGGGCCACCACCGCGCTGGTCGGGCCCAAGAGCCGCGAGGTGCTGAAGAAGCTGTGCAGCGACGTCGACTTCGACGATGCCGCCTTCCCCTTCATGTCCTACCGCGAAGGCACGGTGGCCGGCGTCAGGGCCCGCATCATGCGCATCAGCTTCTCGGGCGAGCGCAGCTACGAGATCAACGTGCCGGCGGCCGATGGCCTGCGCGTGTGGGAAGCCATCCACGCCGCCGGCGCGCCCTTCGGCATCACGCCCTACGGCACCGAGACCATGCACGTGCTGCGCGCCGAGAAGGGCTACATCATCGTCGGCCAGGACACCGATGGCTCGGTGACGCCGGTCGACCTGGGCATGGGCGCGATGGTGGCCAAGACCAAGGACTGTCTGGGCAAGCGCTCGCTGTCGCGCAGCGACACCGCGCGCGTTGACCGCAAGCAGTTCGTCGGCCTGCTGACCGACGACCCGAAGGTGGTGCTGGAAGAGGGCGCGGCGATCGTCGACGGGCCCGCACCCCGCATTCCTGCGCGCACGCTGGGCCACGTGACCTCCAGCTACGACAGCCCCACGCTGGGCCGTTCCATCGCACTGGCGCTGGTGCGCGGTGGCGCCCAGCGCATGGGGGAGCGCGTGCACCTGTCGATGCACGGCGGCCGCATCGTCACCGCCACCATCGCCAATCCGGTTTTCTTTGACCCGCAATCGGAGCGTCAGAATGCTTGAGGCCCTGCAACAGAAGCCCGGGCCGGGGATCCGGCAGCTGCCGGTCGCCACGGCCCCGGCCACCAAGGCCCTCGTCGCCGGCTGGCGCGAGGGGCTGGCCATCGTCAACCTGCGCGGCAACGCCGAAGACGCGGCATTCCGCGCGGCCGCGGAGAGCGCGCTGGGCATGGCGCTGCCGGTCAAGGCCGGCAGCACCAGCGAGAACAGCGTGCTGCGCATCGTGTGGGCCGGTCCCGACGATTGGTTCATCGTCGGGCCCAAGGGCCTGGCCGATCCGCTCGCCGCGCGCCTGCGCGAAACACTGGCCGGCCAGCACCATGCGGTCACCGACGTGAGCAGCGGCTACACCGTGCTGCACCTGGCCGGCGCGCCGGTGCGCGAGGTGCTGGCCCAGGGCTGCCCGCTGGACCTGCATCCGCGCGCCTTCACGCGCGGCGCCTGCGCCGGATCGCACTTCTTCAAGGCCTCGGTGTGGCTGTGGCAGCTGGACGACGCGCCGGTGTACGAGCTGCTGGTGCGCCGCAGCTTTACCGGCTACGTGTGGCTGATGCTGGAGCGGGCCACGGCCGAGTGCGGCCTGATCACCCGGCGCTTCGCGTGAATACCACCTGGTCGGTTCGGATCGAGCGCCTGCGTACGCAGCTGCGCGTGGGCGTGGATGCCGACGAGCAACTGCTGCCGCAGCCGGTGTGGGTGACGCTGCACTTGCGTGGCATGTCCGCCGCCTGCCCGGCTGACTTGAGCGATTGCATCGACTACGCCCCGCTGTGCCGCTTCATCACCAACGAATGGCCGCGCACGCCGCACATTCCGCTGCTGGAAACGCGGGTGAATGAACTGGTGGCAGTCGCCTTTGGCCTCGATGCGCGGGTGCAGGAGGTGCGGGTGGAACTGGCGAAGGAGCGGCTGAGCCGGCAGGCGGTGTCGGTGGGCATCGAACGCCGCGTGGCGCGGCCGGAATACGAGGCCCAGCGGCGGCACATGGCCGCTGGTGCCACTACAGCCGCCGCTGTTGCCGCGGCCACGGTGCTGCACTTGTCCAGCGAAAGGACCTGCGATGAGCACCAGCGCGCCGCGGCCTGACGAAGGCCGCTTCTGCCTGACCCTGGCCTGCCGCAGCGCGCGCGGCCAGGTGGCGGCCGTCACCGCACTGCTGGAGCAGCACGGCGCCTACATCGAAGAATTCGCCGTCTTCGACGACGTGCTGAGCGCCCGCTTCTACGTGCGCACGGTGTTCCGCGTGCGGGGTGCCACGGCGCAGGACCTGGCCACGCTCAATGCGAGCTATGAAAAGGTGCTGGCCGGCTTCAGCGACGCGCACGGCGCCATCCACGACATGCGCCGCCCGGCGCGCGTGCTGATCATGGTGTCCAAGGCCGACCACTGCCTGCACGACCTGTTGGCGCAACGCCGGCGCGGCGAGCTGGACATGGACGTGGTCGCCGTCGTGTCCAACCACGCCGACCTGGCCGGCATCGCGGCCGCCCACGGCATTCCCTTCCACCACTTTCCGATCACTGCCGAGACCAAGCCGCAACAGGAAGCGCAGTTGCGGCGCTGCATCGAGGACACCGGTGCCGAGCTGGTCGTGCTGGCGCGCTACATGCAGGTGCTGTCCGAAGACCTGTGCCGCGACCTGGCCGGCCGCGTGGTCAACATCCACCACTCCTTCCTGCCGGGCTTCAAGGGCGCGCGGCCCTACGAGCAGGCGCATGCGCGCGGGGTGAAGCTGATCGGCGCCACGGCGCATTTCGCGACGACCGACCTGGACGAAGGACCGATCATCGAACAGGCATTGGAACGCGTGGACCATGCCTACAGCCCCGAGCAATTGCTGAGCGCCGGGCGGCATGTGGAATGCCTGGTGTTGGGGCGGGCGATACGGTACGTGCTGGAGCACCGCGTGTTCATCAACGGGCTGCGCACCGTGGTGCTGCGGTAGCGCGGCGGGGCGCTTTCGCGCGCCGTGTGCATCGCGCATGGCCGGGCGACGACGGATGTGCCAATGCCAAGGGTGCCCCAGCCTGCGCGGTGAATTGCGGGCGCCCTGGCCCGCTTGGTGGCGCGGCAATCTTCGGTCTACAGTGCGGCCGTCTTCAAGCCCTGAGGTGCCGTGAAACCGTCCCACATCGACCTCTGCAACGCCGTGCTGCTCACCGGCAGCGTCACAGCGGCAGCGCGGATGCTGAACGTGAGCCAGCCGGCCGTGACCAAGCTGCTGCAAAGCGCGGAAAACCAACTGGGCTTCAAGCTGTTCGTGCGTGAAAAGGGCAGGCTGCTGCCGACCCAGGAAGCGCTGTCGCTGCAGCCGGAGATCTTCGAGATCGCCTCGCGCATCCAGCGGCTGCGCGACATGGCGCGGGAACTGAGCGTCGAGCGCAAAGCCGTCCTGCGCGTGGCCTGCGTCCCCTCCATCGCAGCCGCTCTGCTGCCGCCGGTCCTGTCGCGCTTCATGAAGCAGTACCCGAACGTCATCTGCCACATCGAGACCCATTCGCACGCCGGCATCATCGATCGGCTGCTCAGGCGCCAGTCCGACATCGGTTTCTCCCTGGCCTCCGTGCCTAGCGCCGGCATCGTCGAGGAGACACTGGTCTCCGGACGTGGCGTGTGCGTCGCGCCGCGTGCCCAGTTCTCCGAGAAGAAGAAGGAAGTCACCTGGAAGGACCTGTCGCGCCACCAGGTGATCCGCCTCCCGGCCAGCAGCAAGTTCGGCGGCCTGATGTTCGAGGCCTCACAGGGCACATCTCAGGGCCAGGACGAACTGTCGGCCAGCCCGGTCATCGTGACGACCAACCTGCTGGCGATGAAGCTGGCTGAGGAGGGCGTGGGAATTGCAACGATCGATTCGTTCACCGCATCTGCGGCTAACCTTGAATTGGTGCGTGTGCTGCCGCTGTCGCCGGGGATCGAGGTGCGTTTGAACTGGATTCGGCGCACGGAAGGCACGCTGTCCAACTCGGCGCGCCGCTTCATTCAGATGGTGGCGGCGGTCGGGCGCGAGCGCTCGGTTTGAAGGTCCGTCATGCCGCGCCTGAACCGCTCTCCCTCGTCCCCGCCGGCGGTGAACATCAGCTGGCGCATCAGCTCCCTTAGCGGCACGTCCAGCGGGTCAGCGAGCATGCGGCGCACGGTGTCCAGCCGCCCTGGCGGCAGCACGCTGGCGCAGCACATGTCGAACTTGGCCTGGCGCTCGGACGGCGTGAAGGGGTCGCCCAGGCCGCCCTTCATGTGCTGCACGGTCCGCTCCAGGCGCCTCCCGTCCTTGAGGCTCACCGTCACCCTGTGCGGCAGGTGATTGGCAGCGGTTTCCGAACCCTCCACCGAGCCGGGGTACTTGACCATCGTCACCAGCGGCATGAGCCTGCGCGTGGCCTCGTCGCGCACCGCTTCGGCGGTGTAGTCGGCCAAGCTCAGTTGTCCGAAACGCAGCGCCAATGCGATGGCATACGGCATGCTGAACTGCGCCTCCTTGTGGTTCATCGGCTCCGGGTAGCGCAGGTTGAGCATGATGCCGTGGCTCACCTCGACGACGACCGATGCGACATCCTCGGGGCCGAAGCCGTGCTGCGCGCGCAGGGCCAGCACACCGGCGATCGCCCTGTGCGATGCCCCGCAAGAGGGCCACAGCTTGAACGCCATGCCCGACCACTCGATGGCCAGCGCCTGACCCTCGCGGGGCAGCACATCGGACCAGTCGGCCTGCTTGACACCGGCATACAGCTCGCCGAATCCGCACGCGCCTTCCAGGGCCTGGTCGCTCGCGCGCAGGCCGTTGCGCGCCAGCCGCGCGGCGGTGACACCGGCCTGGGCCGCCAGCCCGGCGTGCAGCGGCTTGGCCTCAGTGCCGAACTGCACCTTGGGGCCGGCGCACATCGACACCGACAGCGCCAGCGCATGCGTCATCTCGGTCGCGCCCAGGCGCATCAGGCGGCCACAGGCCACCGCGGCGGCCAGGGCGCCGATGGTCGAGGTGCCGTGCCATCCGCGGTCGGTGTGCGCCCTGTCGACGGCTCGGCCGACGCGTGCCATCACCTCCGAGGCGACGATCAGGGCATCCAGCGCCTGGCGCCCATGCAAGTTGCCTTCGTACCCCACGGACAGGATGGCGGGGACGACGACGGCGCACAGGTGTCCCAGGCCGACGAGGAAGTTCTCGTCCATCTCGACGGCGTGGGCGGCGTAACCGTTGGCCAGCGCGGCCTCCGCCGGCGAGGTCAGGAACTCGGCGCCGATGACCGGCACCGAACCCACCGTGCTCAAGGTGCCGCGCACGGCCTCGGCGCCGCGGTCGCCGGCGCCGGCGATCGCGCTGGCGATGGTGTCTTCCCAGGCGTGGGTCGCGATGTCCCACACCTTGGGCGACCAGTCGCAACGCCTCTCGGCCGACCAGTGCGCCAGCGCGCGGGTTGCATTCATGTCACTCATCGTTCTATTGCATTGATTGACGAAAGGTGGAAGTTCAATCCGTGATTCGTCCCGAGTCGGAGATCATCACGAAATTGGTATAGCGGCTGCCCACTCGCTGGCGGGAGCCGAAATGGACCCGGTAGCCCCCCGGGCCATCCAGCGTGGCGGATTCCATCGCCCGCATGAAGCGGGGCTTGTCCAGATCGGCACCGCTTTGCTGCAGCGCCTGCACGACGAAGCGGCCGACGATGAAGCCCTCGAATTCGGTGAAGTCCGGCTTCGCCGCCGGACTCCGTCGTGCCAATTGGTTCCGGTAGTCCATCACCAGTGGATGGGCACCCCGGTGCGGGTTCGGCACGAGCTGCGTCACCATCACGCCCCGGGCCGATGGTCCCAGCTCCCTGACCAGCATGGGTATGTCCACCAGGTGGCGCGCGAAATAACGCACCGAGCCGCATTGCTTCTCTCGCAGGCCGCGCACCACGGCCGCCGCGTCGCGCCCCGACACGCCAAGGACAAGCACGGTCGGGCAGGAGGGCGCCGCCAAGGCGGCGACCGCCGTTGCCGCGGCCTTGTTCGAGTCCGCAGAGTTGATCTGCATCGTGGCCGTGGCCACCAGCTGGCGGCCGGTGGCTTGCAGCCGCGAATTGACTTCCTTGCGCAGTTCCTCGCCCAGTGCGTTGGGATAGTGGACCATCGCCACGCCCTGGTAGCCCACCGTGTCGATGTGGCGGACGATCGCCGCCAACTCGTCGCCCGAGCCCGCCCGGAACATGAATACGTTGGGCACCGGGTTGTCGTAGAGCTCGGGCATGGCCGCGTAGGGGCCGATGAAGGGGATGTCGGACTCGCGGGCCAGCGGCAGCGCGGCGCGGACCGGCCCCGAGAAGGTGTAGCCCACCAATGCGAACACGCCGCTGTCGATGAGCTTGCGCGTATTGGCTCGTCCTGCCTCCGGGTTGTTGCCATCGTCCAGCGAGATGAGCTGCAGCTTGCGGCCGAATACGCCCCCCGACCGGTTGGCCGCCTCGAAGGCCAGCAGCAGGCCGTCCCGGTACTGCTTCCCCAGCTCGGTGCCGCTGGTGCCACTGAGCTTGGCCGACTGCCCGAGCACGATGCGGTCGGTGAAAACTCCCGGCGTCGCGGCCCGCGCTGCGGTCAACGACCCGCCTTGGAAGAGAGCCGCGCCCAGGGCGAAGCCCGCTGCAAGCAAGCGCCTTGTCAGCATGATGACCATTCCTTGCAATGGGTGAACCAGCCCCGGCGCACGGCGCCGTGGGCTGCGGCTCGGCCAGGACACCCGCCGCCGGGCGGGCATGCGGTCAGCGCGCGATCATTCCGTCGTGAGTCCGCCGATCTGCTTGATCAGCGTCTGCCACTTGGTGCGCTCGCTGGCGACGAAGGTCCGGAACATCGGCGCCGATCCACCTTCGATCACCGCACCGCGGCCCAGGATGAAGCTGTTGACTTCGCGCACCTTGAGCGCAGTGTTCAGCGCTTCGTTCAGCCTGGCCACGATGTCCTTGGGCGTGCCGGCGGGCGCGATCAGCCCGGACCACGAGACCACGTCGTAACCGGAGACGCCTGCCTCCTGCATGGTTGGCAGGCCAGGGAAGCGCGGGCTCCGCTGGGTGGACGTGACCGCCAGGGCCCGGACCTTGCCGCTCTCGATCTGGCCTTCGATGGTGGCGACGTTCTCGAACATCAGGTCGACGCGGCCGCCGAGCATGTCCTGCACGGCCTGCGGGCCGCTGCGGTAGGGCACATGAGTGAACTCGACGCCGGCTGCCCGCTTGTACATCTCGCCGCTCAAGTGGCCCGTGCTGCCATTGCCCTGCGAACCGAGGAAGAGCGTGCCGGGCTTCCCTTTCAAATACCGGGTCAACTCGGCGACTGTCTTGACCGGCAGTTCGTTGCGAACGACCAGCACATTGGCCTGATTGGTGAAACGGGCAATGAACTCGAAATCCTTCAGCGGGTTGTAGGGGGTCTTGGCATTGACTTCGGGCGTTAGCACAAGCCCGGCGGTGTTGCCCATGCCGAGCGTGTAGCCGTCAGGCGCCGATCGCGCCAGGGCGGAGAGCGCGATGGCACCGCCGCTGCCAGGCCGGTTGTCGATGACGATGGCCTGCTTCAGCAGCTTGGCCATCTCTTCCGTGACGCGACGCACGTTCTGGTCGAGCGAGCTGCCCGCCGAGGCCGGAACGATCACGGTGATGGGCTTTTCGGGCCAGGTCGCGGCATGCGCATGACCGCTGTCCAGCGCCAGCAGGGCCATGGACGCCAGCGGCCACAGCGCAAGAATCCTTCTCTGGATCGATCGATGCTTCATGTCATGTCCCTCGGTACGCTGCATTCGTGGCTGATGCCGCTTCGGCGCCGATCCGCCCCTTCGTCGAAGAGGTCAGCGCTGCGGATGGTTCAAGCGTAGCCGGGGCAGTTGGAAGCAGGCCAATGAGAATCCAGGGCAGGCCATGAGCTTTGGTAATCCGCCAGGGATGTCGGCGGCGAGCGCTGGTGCTGCAAGAGCGAGCGGTGGCGCCGATCGGCCGGTCCTGGACAGGTCCGGCGCCTCGTTGGCTAGAACGACATCACGCGCGACGAATGGCCGGTCAGCGCCAGAAAGCCCACCAGCGATGCACGGCTCATCGCCACGGTCGCCGTGTTCCGCAGCGGGTGCGCCTGGATCTTCTCCGCCTGCCACACGCGGGCGTCCAACAGCAGCTCCACCGCATGCGCCTTGTCGTTCACCAGCGCGAACACGCTCACCGCGCCGGGCGTCACGCCCAGGTGGCGCAGCAGCCGGTCCGGCGAGCCCATGCTGAGCTTGCTGGTGCCCAGGGTGACGGCCAGCGACGCCAGGTCCAGCCGCACGTCGTGCGGCACGACCGCCAGGAAATGCCGCGCGCCCTTGGCGTCGCGCAGGAATACGTTCTTGGTCTTGAAGCCGTCGATGTCCGGCGCCGCGGCGAGCGCTTCGGCGATGGTGAACACCGGCTCGTGCTCGGCGATGTCGTAAGGCAGGCCGTGGCTGTCCAGCAGCTGGAGCAGGTTGTCGGCGGGGGTGGGCGAGAGGGTGGTGTGCATGCGGGGAGCATAGGAAGCGAGGGATGGTCAGGCGGCCCTGGCCAGCATCCCGTGCGGGTCGATGACGAATTTCTTCGGCGCGCCGGCGTCGAATTCGGCATAACCCCGAGGTGCATCGTCCAGCGAGATGACTTCCACGCCCACCGTCTCGGCGATGTTGATTCGGTCCCACAGGATGGCCTGCATCAGCGCGCGGTTGTACTTCATCACCGGCGTCTGGCCGGTGAAGAAGCTGTGCGACTTGGCCCAGCCCAGGCCCAGGCGGATGCTGAGCGAGCCGCGCTTGGCCGCGTCGTCCACCGCGCCCGGGTCGTCCGTGACGTAGAGGCCGGGGATGCCGATGCGGCCGGCCTCGCGCGTCACTTCCATCAGCGAATTGAGCACCGTGGCCGGTGCTTCGTGCCGTGCGCCCTCGTGCCCGTGGCCGCGCGCCTCGAAGCCCACGGCGTCGACCGCGCAATCGACCTCCGGCACGCCCAGGATCTGCGCCACCTGCTCTGCCAGCGTGGCGTCCAGCGACAGGTCCACCACCTCGTAGCCCAGCTTCTTCGGGTGGGCCAGCCGGGCGGGGTTGACGTCGCCGATGATCACGCAGGCCGCACCCAGCAGGCGCGCCGAGGCCGCGGCGGCCAGCCCCACCGGCCCGGCGCCGGCGATGTACACCGTGCTGCCCGGTCCCACGCCCGCCGTGACGGCGCCGTGGTAGCCGGTGGGCAGGATGTCCGACAGGCAGGTCAGGTCGCGGATCTTCGCCATCGCGTGCTCGCGGTCGGGGAACTTCAGCAGGTTGAAGTCGGCGTACGGCACCATCACGTACTGGGCCTGGCCGCCCACCCAGCCGCCCATGTCCACGTAGCCGTAGGCGCCGCCGGCGCGCGCCGGGTTCACCGTCAGGCAAACGCCGGTGTGCTGCTCCTTGCAGGTGCGGCAGCGCCCGCAGGCCACGTTGAAGGGCACCGAGACCAGGTCGCCCTTGGCCAGGGTTTCCACGTCGCGGCCCAGTTCGATGACCTCGCCGGTGATTTCATGGCCGAGGATCAGCCCTTCCGGCGCCGTGGTGCGGCCGCGCACCATGTGCTGGTCGGAGCCGCAGATGTTGGTCGACACCACGCGCAGGATCACGCCGTGGTCGATGCGCCTGCCGCGCGGGTCTTCCAGCTTCGGAAAGTCGATGGCCCGCACTTCGACAGTGCCCGGCCGCACATAAGCAACGCCACGATTGCTCGACATGAAGGTCTCTCCCCGCTGGTTCAGAAGCTGTGCGCGATGCCGACGCCATAGGCGCTGGTGCTGTCGGCGCGGTCGGGCTTGTTGCGGCCGGCGCTGACGTACAGCGCCGTGCGCTTCGACAGCCAGTAGTCCGCGCCCAGGCCCACGAACCGCGACTTCGTGCCATCCACGTCCAGGTGGCCATAACCCGCCTTGAGCTCGGCCTGGCCGATCTTGTAGGTGGCGCCCAGCGTGTAGACCTTGGCCGTGGAGTCGACCGCTGACTCGTACTTGCTCCGGTCGTAGGCACCCATCAGCGACCAGTCGCCGATGGTGTACTTGGCGCCGACGAAGGTGACGGTGTCGTCGCTGCTGTTCTTCGAATGGTCGACCATCACCGACACCGGGCCCTGGTCGTAGTTGATCGACAGGCCCGCGTTGTTGCCCGAGCCGGCACCGGCACCGGTGGACTTCTCGAAAGAGCCGCTCAGGTGGAATGCGAAACCGCCGAAGCTCGGCGAATCGTAGAAGACGCCATTGCTCAGGCGCCCGTATTCGGCCGAGCCGTTGTTGCTGGTGCGGCTGCTGGAATAGTTGTAATGCCAGTATTGCCACGCCGGCGAGGCAATGCGGTTGAAGTTGTACCAGGGGTCGTAGGCCCAGTCGTTGTTCCAGACCGCATCCAGTGCGCGGCCGAGCCGCAGGCTGCCCCAGGGGCCCTTCAATCCCACCGTCGATTCACCTTGCCAGAACGGCTTGGACCCTTCGCCTTCCGGGCGGCCGGTATCGGCGTCGAAGCGGTGCGACAGCTTGAAGGTGGCGGCCAGGCCGCCGCCCAGGTCCTCGCTGCCGCTGAAGGCGATGTTGCTGCGCTGGATGGTGCCGACGTTCTTCGTCTTGTCGAAGCCGCGGTACACGCCGAGATCGACCAGGCCGGAGACCGTGACCGATGACTGCGCCTGGGCGGGCGCGCTGGCGATGAGAAGTGCCGCGGCCGCGAAGGGAATCGCAAGGGGCTTGGACAAGGGGGTCATGACATCTCCGTCGTTGATCGTGAGGCGAAAAGCCATCTCGATGCTAGGGATGCGATGGCCGTGCCATTGCCGTATTACGACGTGGATCAACCGGATTCCGACACGCGCGCCTTCATCGCAGGGAGGCCCGAAATGCGCCATGCCCGCTGGTGCGGGCATGGGCCGGTGCTGCGAATCGCCGATCCACCGGCGGAATCGAGAACCGCGGAATCGGTGATGAATGGGGAGGAAGTCGCCCGCTAGGTTTCCTGCTTGCGCGTGCCGAAGCTCTCGGTCAGCCGGTCCAGGATGATGGCCAGCAGCACCACCGATAGCCCGCTTTCGAAGCCCAGGCCGATGTCCAGGCGCTGGATGCTGGACAGCACGTCGTTGCCCAGGCCGCCGGCGCCGACCATCGAGGCGATGATCACCATCGACAGCGCCATCATGATGGTCTGGTTGACGCCGGCCATCAGCGTGGGCAGTGCAATGGGCAATTGCACCTTCCACAGCAATTGCATCGGCGTGCAGCCAAAGGCCTGTCCCGCCTCGACCTGTTCCGGATTGACCTGCCGGATGCCCAGCGCGGTGAGCCGCACCACCGGCGGCATCGCGAACACCACCGTGGCCAGGATGCCGGGCACGCGGCCCAGCCCGAACAGCATGGCCGCCGGAATCAGGTAGACGAATGCCGGCATGGTCTGCATGAAGTCGAGCATCGGGCGCAGCAGTGCATTGAAGCGGCCGCTGCGCGCGCACAGGATGCCCAGCGGCACGCCGACCAGCAGGCTGATCAGCGTGGCTGTGAAGACCAGCGCCAGCGTCACCATGGTTTGGTCCCAGAAGCCGGTGAGGCGGATGACCATCAGGCTGGCGAACGCGAACAGGCCGAAGCGCCATTTCAGCCGCCAGGTGCCCAGCGCCACCACCAGCAGGATCACCAGCCAGAAGGGCAGGGCCAGGAAGGCGGTTTCGACGCGGCCAGCAAACTGCTCGACGACGCGGCCCACCGCATCGAACAGGCCACCGCCCTTGCTCAGCAGGAGCTTCACGCCGTCGTTGACCAGTGCGCCCAGCGGCAGCACGCTCTTGTCCTGGCCCATCAGGGCCTGCATGAAATCAGCTGGCATGGCGGGTGCTCGCAATCTTGGTCAGCAGGCTCTTGGGGGTGATGCAGCCCACGAGGCGCTCGGCGTTGTCGAACACGCTCACGGGTTGGTCCAGGCCAAGGACGGTGCGCAGCGCGTCGGGCAGGGTGGTCGTCGCCGACAGCCGGGTGCCGTTGCAGCGCGCGACCAGGTCCGCCAGCGGCTCCGCGCAGTCGACCAGGTCGGCCGCGGTGAGGTAGCGCGAGGTGTCCACGCCCTTGAAGAAGCGGCGCACGTAGTCGTTGGCCGGGCGCGTGATGATCTCGTGCGGCGTGCCCTCCTGCACCAGCGTGCCGCCTTCCATGATGCCGATGCGCGAGCCGATCTTGAACGCCTCCTCCAGGTCGTGCGAGACGAACAGGATGGTGCGGCGCTGCACGCGCTGCAGGTCCAGCATCAGGTCCTGCATCTCGGTGCGCTTGAGCGGGTCCAGCGCCGAGAAGGCCTCGTCCATCAGCATCACCTCCGGGTCCACCGCCAGCGCACGCGCCAGGCCCACGCGCTGCTGCATGCCGCCGGACAGCTGGCGCGGGTACTTGCGGGCATAGGCCTTCAGGCCCACCTGCTCCAGCACGCCCATCACCTTGTCCTGGTAGTGGCGCACCTTCTCGCCCGCCACCTCGAGCCCGAAGGCCACGTTGTCGAAGACCGTGCGGTGCGGCATCAGCGCGAAGCTCTGGAACACCATCGCCACGCGCTTGCGCCGCCAGCGCACCAGCTCGGCCGCCGGCATCTTCACGACGTCTTCGCCATCGACGATGACGGCGCCCGAGGTCGGCTCGACCAGGCGGTTGATGAGCCGGATCAGCGTGGACTTGCCGGAGCCGGACAGGCCCATCAGCACGTAGATCTCGCCGGCCTGCACGTCGAAGTTGACGCCGCTGAGGCCCACCACCTGGCCGGTGCGCTGGAAGATCTCGTCCTTGGGAACACCTTCGCGCAGCAGCGCCAGCGCCCGCTCCGGCTTGGCCCCGAAGACCTTGGTCAGGTCGCGTATCTGGATCTTCGCTGTGGACATGCTCGGTTCCTCGGACAGTGGTGCGCGGAAGGATGAAGCTGGCGTGGGTGGGGCTAGCGGTCGAGCTCGAGGTCGCCCAGCGGTTTGCTGCAGCAAGGCAGTATCCAGCCCTGCGCCACCTCGCGCGGGCGCAGGCCGCCGCCCTGGTTCATGTCGATCTCGCCGGCCAGCTTGCGGGTGCGGCAGGTGCCGCAGATGCCGCTGGCGCAGGAAAAAGGCCAGCGGACGCCGGCCCGCTGCGCAGCCTTCAGGATGGTCTCGTCCGCGCCGCATTCGAAACGTTCGCCGCGGGTCTTCAGCGTGATGGCGAAGCGCCTGGCCGGCATGCCGGCCGAGTGAGCAACCGAGCCTGCGGGCGAGTCTGTGGCCGAGTGTGCGGCAGCCGCCGCCTGGGCCACGCCGGCCGGGTCCGCCGCGAGGGTCTCGAACGAGAAACTTTCCTCGTGGTAGCGGGCCATGTCGAATCCCGCCTCGGCCAGCATCGCGCGCACCGCGGCCATGAAGGGGCCGGGACCGCAGCACCACACCTCGCGTTCCAGGAAGTCCGGCACCTGGCTGCGCAGCAGCGGCAGGCTCAAGCGCCCGAGCAGGCCGCCGTAGCCGGGCGCGCTGCCGCGGCCCTCGCACACGAAGCTGGCACGCCAGCGCGGCAGCGTGCGCGCCAGCAGCGCCAGTTCGTCGGCAAAGACGATGTCCTGCGGCGTGCGCGCCGCGTGGATGAACTGCACGTCGGCGTCCAGGCCCAGGTCGGCCCAGGCGCGCGACATCGACATCAGCGGCGTGATGCCGCTGCCGCCGGAGAGGTAGAGCTGGCCGCGCGCGGGCACCTGCACCGGCCCGGGCGGAAAGCAGAACGCGCCGGCCGGGCCATTGGCCGACAGGCGCCGGCCGGGGCGCATGTGCTCGTGCAGCCAGTTCGACACCCGGCCGCCCGGCACCCGCTTGACGGTGATGCTCACGGTGTCCGGCCGCGTCGGGCTGGAGCACAGCGTGTAGCAGCGGTTCACGCGCTCGCCGTCGATGTCCAGGCCGAGCGTGATGAACTGGCCTGGGCGGTACCGGAAGCTGCGCGGCTGCACCGGGCGCAGCACGAAGCTGCGCACGTCGTGGGTCTCGTCGCGCACCTGCACGCATTCGAGCCACTCGTCGTCGGCGCGCCAGGCGGGCGCGTGCGCTTCGGCCAGGTCGGGGTAGGCGGCGGTCATCGGGTCGGCGCTTTCGTTCCGGGCGTGCAGCACGTTCTGCGTCATTCAGCCGTTAGCGCGCGGCGCCCGGGCCGGTGTCCGGACCGGTGCTCAGTCCGGCGCGCATGCGGTCGACGTACCAGACGCAGAAGGCTTCGACCAGGCTTTCGGTGTAGGGCGAGTAGGGGCCGGGCTCGTAGGCGCTGCTCTGCACGCCGAGCTGCGCCACCTCCACCAGGCGCCGGTCCTGGTCGTTGGTGGCGTTCCACACCGCGGTGAGGTTCTCCACGCTGTAGTCCACGCCTTCCACCGCGTCGCGGTGCACGCACCAGGTGGTGCGCACCAGCGTGCGGTCCGCGCTGAGCGGAATGGTGGAAAAGCTCACCACGTGGTCGCTCATGAAGTGGTGCCACGAATTGGGCTGGGTCCAGACCGACAGGCCGCCCAGCACCTTGTCGGACAGCGCGCCCAGCAGCCGCTGGCATGCCACCTTGGCATCCAGGGTCTGCGATTGGCCGGCCCGGTCCAGCGGCAGGCGCATGGTGCGGAACCCCGTGATGCGGGTGGCCAGCTCCTCGATCTCCGCGCTGGGCAGGCCCATCGCCTGCCAGCGCGCGTGGCTGTCCTTCACGGTCTGCTCGAAGCGCGCCAGCCCTTCGGCGTTCTGCGGGCCGGGCTGGTAGCCGAAGCCGTGCTCGTAGATCGACGCGGTCAGCTCCGGATGGTTGCTCATGCAGTGGTAACACTCGCGGTTGTTCTCCAGCGTCAGCTTCCAGTTGCCTTTCTCGATGATGTCGACCTGCGCCGCGACCTTGCAGTCGTCCAGCCGGTGCGGCGCCAGGTAGGGCCGCAGGCGGGCCGCCACCTCGTCGAAGTCGGCCGGCGGCTCGTCGGCCAGGCAGATGAAGATCAGGCCTTCCAGGTTGCGCAGGTGCACCGGCTTCAGGCCATGCTGCTCGCGCTGGAAGGCCTCGCCCATGTGGTCGGCATGGATCAGCCGGCCTTCGAGGTCGTAGGTCCACTGGTGGTAGGGGCAGACGATGTTGCCCAGGCTGCCCTGGTGCTCCTGGCACAGCCGCGAGCCGCGGTGGCGGCAGACGTTGTGGAAGGCGCGCAGGGCCATGTCGTCGTCGCGCACGATCAGCACCGAGTCGTCCCCGATGTCGGCGGTGATGTAGTCGCCCGGCTCCGGCACCTGGGGCGTGACGCCGACGAAGATCCAGTGGCGCCGGAAGATGTACTCCATGTCCGCCTGGAAGATCTCTTCGCTCAGGTAGAACGGTGCGTCCAGGCTGTGGCCGGGGCGGCGGCGCTCCAGCAGGCCGCTGAGCTGGGCGCTGGCCGAACCGGCGCGGGGATGCAAGGTGACGACGGAGGCTGGGGTGGTGGGCATGACGGAGATCCTTCGAGTCCGCGGATGAGGCCCGCAAGGGCTGGCACCGGGCGCGCTGTGGCGCCGTGATGAGCCCATTGTTCGGGCAGCCGCCGCGCGCACCTTGCGTGCGTCGGACGCGGAGTTGTCAGGAATCGACACGCCGCGGCACGGCGTGCGAACCGGGGCAGGCGCACGCGCGCCGCAGCCGCCTGTCGCGCGCGTGCGCAGCGCCTGGGTTGCCCGGGCTGGCCCGCAGCACCCAACCCGCCGTGACCGCTCGGCGGACCAGCCGGGTCCGGATCGCGATGTCGGATTTGGGCAAGTGCGCGTCCGCGCTGCACAAGCCCCCGGCGGCGGCGGCTCGAAGAATGAAGCCATTCCTGAACCCGACGCGAGGACTGCCATGAACCCGATCCACGCCAATGCCATCGTCATCGATGGCCTGATCATCTCCAAGTGGGACCGACCCGTGTTCGAGGACATGCGCTGTGGCGGCCTCACGGCCGCCAACTGCACCGTCTCCGTCTGGGAAGACTTCCGTGGCACGGTGCACAACATCGCGCAGATGAAGTCGATGATCCGCGACAACGCGGACCTGCTGACGCTGGTGCGCAGCACGGCCGACATCGAGCAGGCCAAGCGCGACGGCAAGACCGGCATCATCCTCGGCTTCCAGAACGCCCACGCCTTCGAGGATCACCTGGGCCACATCGAGGCCTTCGCCGACATGGGCGTGCGCGTGGTCCAGCTTTGCTACAACACCCAGAACCTGATCGGCACCGGCTGCTACGAGCGTGACGGTGGCCTGTCCGGCTACGGCCATGAAGTCATCGCCGAGATGAACCGGGTCGGGATCATGGTGGACCTGTCCCACGTCGGCGCGAAGACGAGCGAGGAAGCCATCCTCGCGTCGAAGAAGCCGGTGACCTACAGCCACTGCCTGCCCGCAGGGCTGAAGGAGCACCCGCGCAACAAGAGCGACGAGCAGCTGCGCTTCATCGCCGAGCACGGCGGCTTCATCGGCGTGACGATGTTCCCGCCCTTCCTGCGCCGGGGCATCGACGCCAACGTCGAGGACTACGTCGAGGCCATCGACTACGTCATCAACCTGGTTGGCGAGGACTGCGTCGGCGTGGGCACCGACCACACGCAGGGTTATGGCCAGGAGTTCTTCGACCACATCACGCACGACAAGGGCCGCCACCGGCGTCTCACCAACTTCGGCACCGTGCTCAACCCGGTGGGCATCCGCACCATTGGCGAGATGCCCAACCTGACCGACGCGATGGTGCATGCGGGCTGGGCGGCCAGGAAGATCGAGAAGGTCATCGGCGGCAATTGGCTGCGGGTGTTCAAGGACGTGTGGGGAGCCTGAGCATGAGTGCGCAATACGCGAACGGGCCGCAGCTGCCCATCGAGGTCAATCCGCAAAGCGGCATCTGGAGCACCGACGGCCTGCCGATGATCTACGTGCCGCGGCACTTCTTCGTCAACAACCACGTCGAGGCCGAAGCCGCGATCGGCCGCGAGGCCTATGCGCAAAGCCTGTACAGGGCCGGCCACCGCTCCTCGTACTTCTGGTGCCAGCAGGAAGCAAAGACCCACGGTTTGCGCGGCCTGGCGGTGTACGAGCACTACCTGAAGCGCCTGTCGCAGCGCGGCTGGGGCCTGTTCTCGTTCGACGAGGTGGATGCGGCCACCGGCCACGCCCGCATCCGGCTGCAGCACTCCGTCTTCGTGCTGGCCCAGGGCATCGCCGGCGTGCCGGTGACGCGCGACAAGGTCTGCTACCTGTTCGCGGGCTGGTTCTCCGGTGCCATGGATTGGGTCGGCCAGGACACCGGCATGGCCTGGAAGACGCACAGCGAAGAAACCAGCTGCGCGGCAGAGGGCCATGAGCACTGCGTGTTCACCGTGACGCCGCTTTCCGCCTGAACGCGCCCGACCCGCCCGACCACCCCAAGCCGCCGCCGGACCATGCGTTACCCGCACCTGTTCGAACCCATCCAGCTCAACCAGTTGAAGATCCGCAACCGGATCGTGAGCACCGCCCACGCCGAGGTCTATGCCGAGAACGGCATTCCCGGCGAACGCTACATCCGCTATTACGAAGAAAAGGCGCGTGGCGGCGTGGGCCTGGCCATCTGTGGCGGCTCCAGCCCGGTGGCCAAGGACAGCCCGGCGCAATGGTGGAGCTCCGTCAACCTGGCGCGCGACGAGACCATGGAGGGCCTGGCCAAGCTGGCCGAGACCATGCATGCGCATGGCGCGAAGATCATGATCCAGGCCACGCACATGGGGCGGCGCACGGCGTGGCACGGCTTCGACTGGCCGCACCTGGTCAGCCCCTCGGGCATCCGCGAGCCGGTGCACCGCGGCAATGCCAAGACCATCGAGGTCGAGGAGATCCGGCGCATCGCCACGCAATTCGCGCAGGCCGCGCGCCGCGTGAAGGCCTCGGGCATGGACGGCATCGAGATCTCGGCCGCGCACCAGCACCTGATCGACCAGTTCTGGAGCCCGCGCACCAACCACCGCAGTGACGAGTACGGCGGCTCGCTGGCCAACCGGCTGCGCTTCGGCATCGAGGTGCTGGACGCGGTGCGGGCCGAAGTGGGCCGCGATTTCTGCGTCGGCCTGCGCATGTGCGGCGACGAGTTCCATGAAGACGGCCTGGACCACGAGGCGCTGAAGGAGATCGCCCAGGCCATGGCCGAGACCGGCCTGATCGACTACCTGAGCGTCATCGGCTCGGGCGCGGACACGCACAACACACTGGCCAACTGCATGCCGCCGATGGCGCTGCCGCCGGAGCCCTTCGTGCACCTGGCCGGCGGCATCAAGAGCGTCGTGAAGATCCCGGTGATGCATGCGCAAAGCATCCGCGACGCGCAGCAGGCCGAGCGCCTGCTGGCCAGCGGCACGGTGGACATGGTGGGCATGACGCGCGCGCAGATCGCCGACCCGCACATGGTCATCAAGATCCGCGACGGCCGCGAGGACCAGATCAAGCAGTGCGTCGGCGCCAATTACTGCATCGACCGGCAATACAACGGCCTGGACGTGCTGTGCGTGCAGAACGCCGCCACCAGCCGCGAGCTGACGATGCCGCACGTCATCGGCCGGAGCAGCGGCCCGAAGCGCAAGGTGGTGGTCGTTGGCGCGGGTCCGGCAGGACTGGAAGCGGCGCGCGTGGCGCGCGAGCGCGGCCACGACGTGGTGCTGTTCGAAAAGTGGCCCCAGGTGGGCGGCCAGGTGAACCTGGCGGCGAAGGCCCCGAAGCGCGAGCAGATGGCCGGCATCATCCGCTGGTTCGACCTGGAGACGCAGCGCCTGGGCGTGGACCGGCGGCTGAACTGCGAGGCCGACGTGTCGATGATCATGGACGAGCGGCCCGACATCGTGGTGCTGGCCACCGGCGGCACGCCGCACACCGGCCAGGTGCCCGAGTGGGGCGCGGCCGAAGGGCTGTCGGTCTCCAGCTGGGACATCCTGGGCGGGAAAGTAACGCCCAAAGGCAACGTGCTGGTGTACGACGTGGTCAGCACGCACGCCGGCAGCGGCGTGGCCGACTTCATCGCCAGCCGCGGCCACCTGGTCGAGATCGTCACGCCCGACGTCAAGATCGCCGACGACACCGGCGGCACCACCTTCCCGATCTTCTACCGCCGGCTCTACGCGCAAGGCGTGATCCTGACGCCGAACCACTGGCTGGACCGCGTCTACAAGGAAGCCACGCCGGAGGGCGACAAGCTGGTGGCCGTGCTGCGCAACGAGTACACCGACGTGCAGGAAGAGCGCGTGGTCGACCAGGTCGTCATCGAGAACGGCATCCTGCCCAACGAGGCGCTGTACTGGCAATTGAGGGACCGCTCGGTCAACCGCGGCCAGACCGACATCGACACCCTCTACGCGGCCCAGCCGCAGCCGGTGCTGTCGCAGCCGCTGGGCAACGGCCGGTTCGCGCTGTTCCGCATCGGCGATGCGGTGTCGATGCACAACATCCACGCCGCCATCTACGACGCATTGCGACTCGCCAAGGACTTCTGACGTGGAAAGCCTCGTGTCTGCCTTCGTGTGGCGGGACCTCGTCACCGCCGTGTTCTGGCTGGCCGTTGCGGCGATGGTGGCCGGCACGGCGCGCCGTGCCGCGCTGTGGCGCACCGGCCGCCCGGCGCCGGTGGCCTGGCGCGGCTTGCTGGCGATTCCGAAGCGCTATTTCGTCGACCTGCACGACGTGGTGGCGCGCGAGCCCGCGGTGGCCCGCGCCCACGTGGCGGTGGCCGGCGGCGCGCTGGCCTGCCTGGCGCTGGTGGCGCTGAACGACGGGCTGCGCCTGCGCCTGGCCGTGCTGGACGCGGCGATGGTGGCCTGTGCCGCGCTGATGCTGGCCGGCGCGCTGATGATGGCGCTGCGGCGGCGCCAGCCGGCGGTGGCGGCGCGGGTGTCACGCGGGGCCTGGAACCGCCTGCCATGGACGCTCACCATCGGCGCCATCGGCATCGCCGCACTGGCCACCGGCGCGCTGTTGTGGCACGACCGCATCGCGCCCTGGTGGTCCGCGCTGTGCGTGCTGGCCCTGTCTGCCGGCGCTGCCGAGCTGGCGCTGGGCGTGGGCTTGGGCGGACCGATGAAGCATGCGGTGGCCGGCCTGTTGCACCTGGGGCTGCATCCGCGGCCCGAGCGCTTCCAGCGCCAGGACGTGGGTCCTGCCGCGCAACGCCCCGCCAGCGCACTGAAGCCCCTGGCGCTGGGCCGCGATGCGCCGGGCATCGACAAGCCGGCCGACCTGCCGTGGAACCGCCTGCTGTCCTTCGACGCCTGCGTGCAGTGCGGCAAGTGCGAAGCAGCCTGCCCGGCGTACGCCGCCGGACAGCCGCTGAATCCGAAAAAGCTCGTCCAGGACCTGGTCACTGGCATGGCCGGCGGCAGCGACGCGCGCTACGCCGGCAACCCGGCCCCCGGCCAGCCGATCGGCCGCCATGCTGGCGCGCCGGACCAGCCCGTGGTGCCCGGCCTGGTGGAGGCCGAGACGCTGTGGAGCTGCACCACCTGCCGCGCCTGCGTGCAGGCCTGCCCGATGCTGATCGAGCACGTGGACCTGGTGGTGGACCTGCGCCGCAGCCTCACGCTGGTGGGCGGCTCGGTGCCGAACAAGGGCGACGAGGTGCTGGCCGCGCTGCGCGAGACCGACACGCAGGGCCGCTACCCGCTGGCCGCGCGCTACCACTGGGCAGCCGACCTGGGCCTGCCGCCGGCCGAGCCGCAGCAGCCGGTGGAATGGCTGCTGCTGGCCGGCGAGTCGGGCTTCGACATGCGCGGCCAGAAGACATTGCGCGCGCTGGTGCAGTCCTTGAAGGCCGCCGGCATCGTGCCGGCCGTGCTGGGCGCGGCCGAGACCGACTGCGGCGACGTCGCGCGCCGCCTGGGCGACGAGGCGGGCTACCAGCGCCTGGCGCGCCAGCTGATCGCCACCCTGTGGACGCGGCTGGCCGCCAACATCGTCACCGCCGATCCGCACCTGCTGCACGCGCTGCGCAATGAATACCCGCTGCTCGACGACGCCTGGGGCCGGCGCCTGGCCGAGGGCCGCACCAAGGTGTGGCACCACACCGAGCTGCTGGCCGACCTGCTGGAGCGCCAGGCGCTGCGGCCGGCTCTTTCCACCAGCGCAGCGGCGCCCACCGTGACCCTGCACGATCCGTGTTATCTCGGCCGCTACAACGGCCAGACCGAGGCGCCGCGGCGCGCGCTGAGAGCCATCGGCATCCGCGTGGTGGAGATGGAGCGCCACGGCATGAACGCCCGCTGCTGCGGTGGCGGCGGCGGCGCACCGATCACCGACATCCCGGGCAAGCGCCGCATTCCCGACATCCGCATGGACGATGCCCGCGCCACCGGCGCCGACATCGTGGCCGTGGCCTGCCCGCAGTGCACCGCGATGCTCGAAGGCGTGGTGGGCCAGCGGCCGCAGGTGCTGGACGTGGCCGAGCTGGTGGCGCGCGCGGTGGAGGCCCGGCCATGACCCGGGCGCGCATCGATCCGCGCCGTCCGGCGCTCGTCACGCCGCAGGGGTTGCGCCGCATCGTGCTGGGCGGCACCGAAGGCGCGCGCGACACCCGCCAGCCCGCGCCGGCCCACGCCAGCGTGCGCCGCCCGCGCCTGGCACAGCCGGCCGTGGCCTGCCTGCTGGTGGTCAGCCACGCCGACAGCGGCAGCATCGACGAGCATGCGCGCGAGACCATCGCGGCCGCGGCGCTGCTGGCGCGCGCCGACGAGGCGGTGGTCGTCGTCATGCCCTGTACCGAGGCGTCGGTGCACATCGATGCGCCATCGCTGGGCATCGACCGCCTCGAACTGCTGCCCGTGTCGGAAGCCGTGACGGCCGAAGCACTGGCAGAGGCCGTGGCTCAGCGCTGGCAGGCGCTGCAGCCACGGCTCCTGCTGATACCCGACCGCGGCGCCGATGCGGACCTGGGCCGCCGCCTGGCCGCCGCGCACGCCTTGTCCGTGGCTGCGCCGGTGGTCGAGATCGCCGACGGCCGCGCGCGGGTGCGCGACCACGGCGCCGTCGGCCGCGCGTCCTGCGACGCCACCGCGGCATTGGACCAGCTGGACCTGCTGCTGGTGGCGCGGCAGGTGGCGCGCACGGAGCTGCCCTTCCTGGGCCTCGGCCAGCAGGCGGTGCTGCCCACGCCGGCCCAGCGGCCGCTGGTGGGTGTGCGCGACCTGGGCCGCGCGGCCGGCAAGGCGCAGCAGGTGGCGCTGGAGGAAGCGGACTTCATCCTCGCCGCCGGCAACGGCGTCACCGACGTCACGCTGTTCCACGAGCTGGCCGAAGCGCTGGGCGCCGCGGTGGGCGCATCACGCGTGGCGGTCGACGACGGGCGCTTTGCGCGCAGCCAGCAGATCGGCGCCACCGGCCGCACCGTGCAGGCCCGCGGCTATCTTGCGCTAGGCATCTCCGGTGCCGTGCAGCACCTGCAAGGGATACGCGAATGCCGGCACGTGATGGCCGTCAACACCGACCCCGCGGCGCCGATCGCGCAGCGATCGGAACTGACGGTGGCCGAAGACGTGCAGAACCTGATGCGCGCGCTGCTCAGCCTGGTGCGCGCCGCCCCGAATTCGCCGGAGATGGTGCGATGAGCGCAATGGCCGAACCGTCCGATCTCGTGGTGCTGGTCAGCGTGCGCATCGATCCCACCAGCGGGCGCGCCACGCGCAGCCGCGCCGATGCTGCGGCGGTGGCGTTGGCGCAAAAAGCGCTGGGGAATGGGGCACTGGCGAACGCGGCACGGGGCCATGGCGCAGCGGCACATGCGGCGCAGGGCAATGGGGCACTGGGCAATGGGGCATTGGGCAATGGGGTACGGAGCAATGGGGCGCCGCCCACAGGGGCACAGGGAGGAGACAGCGAACCGTGGCTGTGCACCGCCGGCGACATGCCCGATGCCGTCGCCCGCGACTACCTGGCGCAGGGCATCAGCCAGCTCACGCGGCTGCGCATCGGCGGCCCGGGCGACGTGGTGGCCGCGCTGGACGCGGTGTGCCGCAACCGCGGGCTGGTGCTCGCCGGTGCGCGCGGTGAATCCGGAACCGGCAGCGGCCTGCTGCCCTATGCGCTGGCGCAGCGCCTGCAGCGGCCGCTGATCAACGAGGTGGTGGACCTGCAGCGCGAAGCCGATGGCGGCTGGCGCGTGGTGCAGGCGCTGGCGCGCGGCGCGCGCCGGTCGTGGCGCCTGGAGCCGGGCGTGGCGGCGGTGCTGGTCACCAGCCCGCGCCTGGCGCAGCGGGAAGACCTGCCCCAGCGCCACGCCTGGGTGGCCGCGCAGGCCGGCCACATTGCCGACCACGCGCTGGCGACCCCTGCATCGGCACCGCCACCGAAGCCGACGAAGAATGCCGACTGGCGCTTGGAGCCGGCGCGCAAGCAGCGGCGGCCTTTGGCCGCGGTGTCCGCCGAAAGCGGCGCCGCGCGCATGGCGCGGGCCACCGGATCGGCCGAGTCCGAGGCCCGCGGCGGCACCGTGATCCGCGAAGGATCGGCGATGGACAAGGCCCGGGCGCTGCTGGAGCACCTGCGCAAGCTGTCATTGGTCCAGCCGCCGGCGTAGCGGGCGCGCCAACCCGTCGGGCCGCCGTACAAGCAGGCCCGCCGGTCCCCGTTTCAAACCAGGCCCGAGTCGCCCCGCGTGGTGACTCGGGCCCTTTTGCTTGGCCCGCTCCTTGCGTCTTCGCGGCCATCCACGCGAAAACACGACGCATCACACGATGAGGCCTTCGCCCTTAGCGTATTTCCCGGTCCGCTCCGCGGGGCATTTGATGAAAATCAAAGCTGAACCCGCCGCGTTGTGTCTCTGCGGCTCGTGCCGTGTCCCGGCTCATGGCAATCGCAATGGGCACCCCAGCGGTCATCCGATGCCGAAGGTTCTCCTGCGATGACTGCACCATCCCCATCAGCTTCCAGCGCCACGCCGCGCCACATCGGATTCCTGCTGCTCGACAGCTATTCGATGATCGCCTTTGCCAATGCACTCGAAGTGCTGCGCATGGCCAACCTATTGAGCGGGCAGCGGCTCTACACCTGGACCGTCGCGACGGTGAATGGCGAATCCACGCCGGCCAGCAACGGCCTGGCGATGGAAAAGCCTGCCACCTTGGCGGATCTGGATGCGTGCGAGCTGGTGCTGGTCTGCGGCGGCGTGGAGGTGCAAAAGGCCATCAGCGGCCCCGTGGTGCACGACCTGCGCCGCCGAGCCGCCCGCGGCCAGGCCCTGGGTGGGCTGTGCACCGGCGCACATGCGCTGGCCGAAGCCGGGGTGATGAACGGCTACCGCTGCGCCGTGCACTGGGAAAACCTCAGCGCGCTGCGCGAGGCTTCGCCCCAGGTGCGATTCGCACTCGAGGTGTTCGTCGTCGACCGCGACCGCTTCACCGCATCCGGCGGCATCGCGCCGCTGCACCTGATGCTGCACCTGGTGCGCGGCCACCACGGCAACAAGCTGACGATGGCGATTTCGGAGCAATTCATCATCGACCGCGTGCGCGACCAGACCGAGCAGCAGCGCCTGCCGCAGCCCGAATTCGTCGGCCCCGGCTACGAGCACCTGGTCGAAGCAACGGCGCTGATGGCCGCCAACATCGAAGAGCCGCTGCCGCTGTCCGAAATCGCGACCGCGACCGGCGTGTCACTGCGCCAGCTGGAGCGCCTGTTCCACCGCTACCACGACGTGACGCCGGCCCAGCACTACCTGGCCCTGCGCCTGCGCCGCGCCCGCGAGCTGCTGGCGCACACCAGCGCGCCCATCATGCAAATCACTGTCGCCTGCGGCTTCCAGACCGCATCGCACTTCTGCAAGGCCTACCGCGCCCAGTTCGGCCATTCACCCAGCGACCACCGCCGGCAGGGCGGCAAGCAGGGGCTGGTGCACCTGAATGCGGCGCCGGAGCCGGCGGTGCGCAAGGCGCGTGCGGGGCGGGCGGGGGATGGTGTGCCGCTGCATGCGGCCTAACGCCGACGATGGCCGGATAGATCGATTGGGAGCTGCTGCGGTTATTTGGGCGGTGGCCGTCGATGACAGCAATGCAGCGAGAAGTCAGTCGCGCCGGAGACGCCAAGGTCGGGGTGTCAACTCCGTACCGGCCGGTCGAATATGCGAGGCGCGACAGAGACCGTCGAGCCGAAGCGATCGACCCGCTGCAGAGCGGCCTGGCATTCCCCGCACGTACTCGGAGGTCACGAGAGGTTGAACTCGTCGATGCGGCGGATGCAGCACTCTCAGTGCGCGGGCGGAACACTCACCCCGAGTTCAGTCTGAATGACCGGCTTCATCGTGCCGTCAGGGTTGTATTGCAGATGCTCCACAGTAACAGCGCGCCTGCCGATCGCGCCCTTCGTATCGCCGATCGTCAGCGTGGCGTTATGAAGGAACAGGTACCAGTTCCTTTTGAACTCGACGATGCCCGGGTGGATCGTGAAACTGTTCTGGCCCGGTCCCGTCAACAGGCCGCGGTACGTCCAGGGCCCGGTGATGCTGGACGCCGTCGCGTACGACACGTGTTCGGCGCCCTGCGTCTTGCGGTCCCATGACGCATAGGTCAGGTAATACAGATCGCCACGCTTGTGCAGCCACGGGCCTTCTTCGAAATGCGGTGGTGTGATCTCGAGGATCGGTCCGTCGATTTCGATCATGTTCGGCTTGAGCTTGGCGATGTAGCACCGGCCATTGCCCCAGGCCAGCCAGCTGGTGCCGTCGTCATCGGTGAACACGGTGGGATCGATGTCTTCCCAGTTGTGTTTGCCCTTTGGCGTCATCTCGTTGGTGATCAAGGCGGAACCGCGCGCATCGACGAACGGGCCGGTCGGCTTGTCTGAGACGGCCACGCCAATCGCCTTGCCGGGGTGCGTGCCGTCGTGTTCGACGGCGGCATAGAAATAGAACTTGCCGTTCTTCTCGATGGCCTGCGCCGCCCACGCATCCGCTTGAGCCCATTTGAAATCCTTGACGTTCATGATCGGCGGATGCGCCGTCCACGTCTTCATGTCCTTGGTCGAATAGACGAGCCACTCGCGCATATCGAACGTCTGCTCGCGCGGCGCTTGGTCGTGCCCCACGTACAAGTACAGCGTGTCGCCGACGACCAGCGGAGCGGGGTCGGCTGTGAACTTGTCGCGAATGATCGGGTTCGTGCCGGCCGCATGGTCAAGCTTGACCTGCGCGGTGGCTGGAGCGGCAATCGAGACCAGGCCTGATACCAGCCAGGCCAGGCACTTTCGGCCGCGATTGTTCTTCAGGAAGTGGTTCATTCAGGAGACATCCGTGTTGGCTGAGGGCCGGACAAGTCAACGAGCGTCTGATCCTCGTGGCGACTCAAGCGTCTGGCCGCAGACACCCTCCGCGCTTTGCAGGCGCCAGATTGACTGCAGTTTGGTCGGTGCCCGAACTATATTCAGGAGACTCTAACATGCCTCGCCGGATTGCCGCCACCGCCTGATCGATGACGCCGAACGGCCCTTCGCCTCCGATGGGCCGCGCGCATTCCAGCGACCGGGTGCGGCGACACGCCCATCGGCGTTCGGTTCGCAGACGAAGGCCTGCCCCATCAGTCGGCCCCGCAACCGTCTGCCATCAGGTGCGCACGGTCTACGGGAAGCGGGAGTGCCACTTCACCTCAATGATGGACTTGAACACCAGCGGCCCTTCGCCCTGCCGCCGCCGGGGTCAACGACTGAAGGTCCAGTGATCGAAATTGAACAGCGGCGCGTCGCCGGAGCCGCGGAAGACGAGGTACAGGTCGTGCGTGCCTGTTGCGCCCGACACCAGCACGCTCTGCTGCTGCCACTCGTCCCAGCCGCCGGTCTTGGCGACCGGCAAGGTGCCCAGGTGGCGGCCGTCGAGGCTGCCCAGGCGCAGCTCGATCGATCCGCCGCCGCTTTCGCTGGCCACGTTGGCCGTGAAGCGCTTCGCGCCGCTGCGGCCGAAGTCGACGCGATTGACCTTGATGTAGTTCAGGTCGGTGATGCGGGTGACGTACATGCCGACCTTGTCGCTGCGCGCCGTCTTCACGCCCGGAACCCAGCGGAAAGGGCGGTCACGGTCCCGCTTGATGCGGCTCGTCCACGCGATCGTCTCGGCTTCCACGCGCGCGTACGGGTCCAGCGGCTTCAGCGGCTCGACGCCCTTTTCGTCCCACCACGGCAACATCTTGATCGTGCCGTCCGCTTCGTACTCCATCTTTGTCACGGTCACTGAGCGCCGCTCGCGGTGAATGGGCGTGTCCGCGAAGTTCAGTTCGTAGTTGAAGCCGAAGACATACGAGCTGCCCATGAAGTCGATGATGCCCGGATGGTTGCCGGTGGCGTTGGCGTTGTGGTCCATGACGTGGCCCTTGTAGGTCCACGGCCCGGTCGGCCTGTCGCCCATCGCGTAGCCGATGCCTTCAGGGCAGCAGGTGGACGCGAACGCCATGTAGTACTTCCCCTTGCGCTTGTAGAGCCACGGCCCCTCCTGAAAGTCCTGTGGGGTCTCGGCGATCTGCGTGATCGGCCCCGAGGTGGACACCATGTCCTCGTTGAGCTTCACGTACCAGAGCTTGGTGTTGCCCCAGTACAGGTAGGCCTGTCCGTCGTCGTCGACGAACACCGTAGGGTCGAAGAACGCCTCTCCCGGGCCTACCAACGGCTTGCCCAGCACGTCCTTGAACGGCCCCTCCGGCCGGTCGGCCACCGCCACGGCGATGACGTTCCTCGGATTGCCGGGGACGGTGATCGGCACGTAGAGATAGAACTTGCCGTTGCGTGCCACGACCTGGGGCGCCCAGGCGTCGTTGTGCTGGTTCGCCCGTGTAGTCTACGGTTCGACCCTGTGGGACGACTGATGAAAAAAATCGCGGGTGTGATGCCGTTTTGATTCGAGCGCCGCCTTCCGTTCGAGTGGCGGAGCAAAGAGGCGACGGCGATTGATGGAAGAAGTTCGCACCGAAAGCCGACTGGCCCTTCACGGCGAACGCAGCCGGCTACGCACATGGCCTACGAAGGTGAACACATGTGGTCCTGCCCCGCCACCAGGTTTCCCTCGCAGGCTACGTACGCGGTGACGGTCTCTGGTGCGCGCTGGAACCCTTGTGGTCACGCGCTGCTGAATGACGGCGGGATTTCTGGCATGTACTTCCACATTGCCGGGGACGGAAGAGATCATCCGTTCATGATGCGTGTTAGCCAGCTTACCAGCGCTCTCTTCGAGAGAATGGCAAGCAGGAGATTCGGCGGCATCACTGCAGCCGTGGCAGCTGGAGTGGTTGTTCACCGGCGGAGGCGTCCGCTCACGCCGCCTTCCAAATCGCACGTCCGTTGATCGGTAGAAGGTCGAGGGACTTGCTGGCGTAGCCAATGACCATCGAGATCCGGTAGAGCTATTTGGCCACGCTTGATCAGGTGGCCCCTCAAGACCGCGCACGTGCCGCGTGGTCAGGCCTTGGGCTTGGCCCTCGGCTTGAAGAGGTGGATGGTCTCGCCGCGTGCCAGCATCTCCACCAACTGGGCGATGCGCCTGGCGCGCGTCTCGGCCTTCACGGCCGTCTGGATGCGCCACAGCACCGCATAGCGATTGGCCGCGTTGATCGTTGCAAAGAAGGCCTTCGCCTTGGGCTCGGCTTCCAGCGCAGCCTGCAGGTCTTCGGGCACGGTAGACGTGCGCGCGCTATCGTAGGCCTGCGCCCAGCGGCCGTCGGCCTTGGCGGCCTCGATCTGCGCGTGGCCCGGGGCCTGCATGCGGCCCGCCGCGATGAGCGCCGCGGCTTTCTCGACGTTGATCTTCGACCAGATGCTGCGCGCGCGGCGCGGCGTGAAGCGCTGGAGGAAGTGCTGGTCGTCGAGGCCCTTCTTTTGGCCGTCGATCCAGCCCCAGCAGAGCGCGATTTCCACCGCTTCGGGATAGGTGACGCTGGGTTCGTTGGCCCCCCGCTTGGCGATCTTGAGCCAGAGGCCGTCGGAGGTGGCGTGGTTCTTCTGCAGCCAGGTCTCGAAGGCCTTGGCGTTCTTGAACAAGGCCGGAGCGGGATCGGCCGGGGTGGCGGCTTTGCGGGCGGGCATCGCATCGAGTGTGCCGCGGAGCGCTGAGCCCAAATGCGAGACGCTGGCGCGGGCCGTCAAGCCGTCGTCACAGACGGTCAGCGCAGCGAAGCCAGTATCCGCGCCGCCACCGCCTCAGGCACCCACGACTTCCAGGCCTCGGGATAGCGGGCCATGAAGGCCAGCGCTTCCTGCGTGTCGCTGCCCCTCTTCTCCGTCATGCGGAACAGCGCCTTGCTGAGCTGGTCGCCAGACAGCTGCACCTTCTCGAGCAGCGCGACCAGCGCCGGGTTCTCGTCGGCAAAGGGCGTTGAAACGCCGATCAGCAGCGGCGTGTTCTTGAACGCCGAGCCGCAGGGCTTCGGGTCCGCCGGGTTGGCGATCGTCTTCCAGCACGCGTCGTTGTAGGCCGGCTCCTCGAGCCGGACGAACTTGTAGTGGCCGGCCGTCAAGGCCGCGGGATACCAGTAGTAGAAGAGCACCGGCCGGTCCACCGCCACGGCGCTGGCGATCAGCATGTCCAGCGCGGCGGTGCTGGGTGGCCGGTAACTCTCGAAGTTGTCGGCCAGGCCATAGGCCTTCAGGCGCTGGTCGTTGAACCCGCTGCAGGACCAGCTGGCCAGGCAGTTGTAGAAGATGCCCTTCGAGCCGGGCTTGCCGTCGGCCGAGAACAGGTGCGCATAACGCTTCAGGTCCTCGACCGTCTTCAGGTCGGGCGCCAGGGGCTGGATGCCGCGCCGTTGATCGCCCTTGACGAGCAGCTCGGGCACGAACCAGCCTTCCACGCCGCCGCCGGCCAGCAGCTGGCCGACCATCCGGATCTTGCCCTCGGCCAATCCCTGGCGGGGAATGGCGTCACGGGCGCCCCAGTTCTCCACCCACACCTGGAGCCGGTTCTCGTTCAGCGCCGTGCCGGTCTCGGCCGACGTGCCTTCGACGACGCCGGTCTTGCAGCCATAGCCCCGTTCCAGGACCTGCCGCAGCATCTCGGTGTAGAAGCGCCCGGACTTCCAGGTGATGCCGGCAAACAGGATCGGCTTGCCGGCGCCGCACCAGCCGCCCAGGCGCATCGGTGGCTGGGCCTGCACCTGCGTGTGTGCCTGGGCCTGGGCCTGCGTGGCCCAAGCCAGTGGAGCCAGCCCCGCCAGCGCTGCCAGCCCCGCCCGTGCCCATCGCATCACGATCGACACGGCGCGGGGTGCCATGCTCAGGCCCCCAGCCAGTCCGCGATCCGGGCCGGGTTCTCGGCGATCCACTTCTTGGCAGCGGCATCCGGCTTGGCGCCGTTCTCCACGTCCAGCATCACGCTGCCCATTTCCTTGGCATTCCACGACAGCTTCTTGAGGAACGAGACCACCGCGGGCGCCTTGGTGTTCAGCGCCGGATTGATCACCGTGTCCACGTGCTCTTCCGCGCCGTAGATGTTCTTGGGATCTTCCAGGAAGCGCAGGCGGTATTTCGCGAACATCCAGTGCGGGATCCAGCCGGTGACGGCAATGGCTTTCTTGGCGTTGTAGGCGCGGTCGAGCTCGGCCGTCATGGCCGGTCCGGAACTGGGCAGCAGCTTGAGGTCGAGGCCGTAGGCCTTGATGGCTTCCTCGGTCTTGCGCATCACGCCGGCGCCGGCGTCGATGCCGACGATGCGGCCGTTGTAGTCGGCCTTGGCCGCGCCCAGGTCCCCGATGGATTGCTGCGTGACGTAGAAGGGCACGATCAGGCCGATCTTGGCGCCTTTGAAGTTGGTGCCGACGACCTGCACCTTGTCCTTGTTGGCATTGAAGTAGGACTCGTGCGTCACCGGCAGCCAGGCCGACAGCGTCGCGTCCAGGTCGCCGCGCGCCACGCCCTGCCACATCAGTCCGGCCGCCACGGCCACCATCTCGACCGGGTGGCCCAGCTTGTCGCGGATGATGGCGGCGGCCAGGTTGGTGGTGGCCACGCTGTCCGACCAGCCATCGACGAAGCCGAGCTTGATCGTCGGCTTGGCCTGGGCCCATGCCGCCGGCAGCCCGGCCGCGAGGACCGACACGCCGATGCCCTGGGCCAGGAAGCGGCGCCGCGGTGCCGTGGCGCGCTCAGCGGAATCATCGAAATCAGTCATCGTTACTCCTCCAGTGGAAAAAAGGGCGCTTGCCGATCAGCGTTGAAGACGTGTCGAGGCGACTCTAGTCACCCACACCCGAGGCGAGTTCCCCCGGCACGACGCGAACGTGTCGAAGTGCGACATCTTGGCGCTCGGCATGGTTCGCGGGCTGGCGCGCCGGCCCGCAGGCACGCGTCCTGCCGGCACCAAGCCTTCGCAGTCGATCTGCTTCTGGAGGACGACATGGTGACCAAACCCTTCATCCCATCCGGCGCCGCGGCACGGGGCGCCTCGCTCGATCCGTGGTCCTGGCTGGACCTTGGCAACGCCCAGGCGCGATCCTGGCTGGAACTGCAGCGTGCGCTGTGGCAGCCCTGGTGGGATGCGCAATCCCAGTGGCTGCAGTTTTGGCAGACCTGGTGGCCGGTGCCGATGGTGCGCGGCACTGAACAACTGGCCTGACAGCCATGCCCCTGTCATCAAGGAGCCCCGCCATGGCGATGATGACGATGCGCAAGATCGACATCGCCGCGATCGAGGCGGCGCGGCGCGGCTGACCCCGGCCGGCATGCCTGCAGGTGTGGCGATGGGCCTCTTTCCCGGCACTCGGCAACGCATCCGCCTGTCGGGCGGAATGGAACTGGCCTTCCTGACGGCGGGTGACCCCTCCAATCCCGCCGTGCTGCTGTTGCACGGATTTCCCAGCTCGGCGCGCAGCTTCCGCCACGTCATACCCGTGTTAGCTGGGCGGGCTCACGTGATTGCGCCCGACCTGCCTGGCTTCGGGCAATCCGACGTGCCGCCCACGCCCTCGTTTTCCGCCATGGGCGATTCGATTGCGGAGCTGCTGGATCGCCTGGCCATCGGGCCGCGCCATGTCTACCTGCACGACTTTGGCGCGCCGGTCGGATTGCAGATCGCGATGAAGGAACCCGAGCTGGTCTCGGGCCTGATCATCCAGAACGCCAATGCGCACCCATCCGGGCTGGGGCCTCAGTGGGGCGACACGAAGGCCTTCTGGTCGCATCTCGACCCGCAGCACGAGGCCAAGGCCACCGCGCACCTCAACTTCAAAGGCGTGCGCGACCAGTACGTGGCAGGCCTGCCGCCCGAAGTGGCCGCGCGGATCGATGCCGATGCCTGGACCGAAGACTGGCGGGTGATGTGCCTGCCGGGCCGGATGCAGTTGCAGCGGGCGCTGGTGGCCGACTATGGGCGGTACGTGGCGCGCTTCGATGCAATCGCCGGCTACCTGTCGGAGCGGCAGCCGCCGGCCTTGCTGCTGTGGGGCCGCCACGATGTCTTCTTCGACATCGCGGAGGTCTTGTCGTGGATGCAGGACCTGCCCCGGATGGAGGCGCATGTCTTCGATGCCGGCCACTTCCTGCTGGAAACGCATGCCGCGCCGGCGGCGGCGCTGATGGCCGAGTTCATCGCCCTCGCCGAATCGGAGAAGACGCGCGCGTAGGCGGCCGCCGGGCCCGCGCAGCGCGGCCGGCGTCGATGCCGGGCCGGGTGCCGGTGCGGAAGTGGATGCGGAGGCGGAAGTGGATGCGGAAGCGGATGCGGAAGCGGATGCGGATGCGGAAGCCGGTCCACGTGCCGGATGCGGCGGGGTGGGCGGGGCGTTACGCCGCGGCCAGGCTCTTCTCGGACCGCGCCGTCTCGACGATGCGGCGCATCTTGCGCGCTTCGGCCTCGCCCAGCCGCTCGGCGCGGATGGTGGCCTGGCGCTCCAGCTCGCCCAGGCGCCAGCGCAGCTCGCGCACGACGATGCTCATCTCCAGGCGCGCGGCCGCGCTCATCGACGCCAGGGCCTGCTCCAGCCCGGCCGGCGGCAGGCTGTCCAGCCCGGTGCTCGACAGCGCGACGCGGATGCGTTCCCAGCGCTCGACCGCCAGGCCGACCAGCTCGCCGAAGGCGCCGGCACCCGGCTGGCGGCGTTCGTCCGACAGCAGGGCCTTCACCTCGTCGACGTTGTCGAAGCGTGCGCGCAGCGTGCCCACGTCGCGCACCATCTCGGCGATGGCGCTGGCCACGTCGTCGGGCAGCTCCTGCGCCGCCAGCTCGCGTGAAGCGGTCACCACCCGGTCCAGCAGCGCGCGGTTGAATTCGCCGGGCACCAGCTTCAGTGCCACGTTGGCGCGCTGAGCATGGTGCGAGCCCGACTCCATCAGGCCCATCAGCAGCTCGGCCATGGCCAGCACCTGGCCGGGCATCGACACCGCATCCGCCCGCAGCCCGGCGGGGTAGCCGAAGCCGTCCTGCCGCTCGTGGTGGTGCAGCACGGCGCGCGCCACCTCGGCACCGGCGCCGGGCATCGTCGACAGCACGCGCGAGCCGACGATCGGGTGCGTGGCGATGTGCTTCCATTCGGCCACCGACAGGCGCGCGTCCGGGGCCAGGTAGGCCGGGTCGATGTAGAGCTCGCCGGTGTCGTGGACCAGCCCCGCCAGCAGCAGGGTGCCGCCGTCGAGCGGGGTCGGCAGCTCGCGCGCCAGCGCCGCCGCGAGCAGGGCGGTGCCCACCGCGTGGTTCAGCTTCGCCGGCCCGCGCGCGGCATAGACGCTGAGCAGCGAGTCGACTTCGGTGGAAAGCGCGATGTTGCGCAGCGCCGTGGTCAGCAGGCGGGCCGTCGCTGCACCGCAGATGCGCGACAGCAGCGGATGCCGCTCCATCAGCTGCTCCGCCACGCGGTCGATGTGCCGGGTGCCCACGCCATCGACCACGCGCAGCATGGTCTCCAGCGGCTTCTTCAGCTTGTATTCCAGCAGCCGCTCGCGCACGCGGGCGTCCACCTTGGCGCCGCGGGCCAGCAGCTTCAGGCCGTTGCTGGCGAGGATGTCCTCGCTGGCCTCCACGCCGCTGCTCTCGGAACAGGCGACGACGTGGCCAAGGAAGTGCTTGTTGACGTTGTTTGCTGAGCTATCCATGAGAAGCGGCCAGGTCTTTCCACCCGTTTGCCGAGCGGTCCATCCTCCGCTCCAGGTACAGCAACAACCGGCTGCGGGCCCGGGCTCTGCGGCAGCAGCCCGGGGTGCCGCGAGGACGGGCCCCCTCGCTGATTTCGGAGCGCAGGGCCCGCCACTTGAGGGTGGAATTTTCCGATGGCGAAAGCAGCGCGGCAGGGCGCCGCAGGCCACGCTTCGCCGGGACCAGTTGCGCTCAGAAACTCGGCAATAAGAGTGAAAATGCTAAAGACAGCAATTTGTCACGCAGCCAACACGCAGCGATGGAACGGCAAGGTCGATAAGGCTGGCATGCCCGTGAACGTCTGCGGGTGGTGTGCACAGCTGCAAAGGGAGCCCTTGCCCATGAGAATCGTTCCGATGCCCTACGGTCTGCTGCGTGCCGGCCGGTGCCTGCCGGTCGCGCTGCGCGACGGGCGGGGTGGCGTGGTGGTGGCGCGAGGCACGCTGGTGCCCGCCGGCACCGACATCGGCGTGCTGATCCGCCGCGGGTTGTGGGCCGATGCCGATGAGCTCGAGCGCTGGCAGCGCCAGGCCGAGTCGCAGCGCATCGCCTCGGCCGAGGCGCCGGACGATGCGGGGTCGGAGTTCTGGGCCGGCCTGCCGGCCCGCGCCAACGCCGTGCTGCGCGAACCGGCGGCGCCCGACTTCCTGGCGACGCTGCTGCGGCTGCACGATGAATTCACGCACCGCCTGGACCGCGAGCCCGACAAGGCGCTGATGGCCCTGATCCGCCTGGCCAGCACGTCCACCGAGCACTACAGCGCCACGCACGGCCTGCTGTGTGCGGTGTCGGCGGCGCTGCTCGTGCGCCAGCTGTCCAGTTGGTCGGACGCCGATCGCCGGTCGCTGAGCCTGGCGGCGCTGTCGATGAACGTGTGGATGACGGAGCTGCAGGACGAACTGGCCAAGCAGCGCAGCGCGCCCACGGTGGCTCAGCGAGCGGTGCTGGCCAACCATTCGCAAGGGGCGGCCAAGGCGCTGCGCGAGGCCGGCGTGCAGGATGCCGCCTGGCTGGAAGCCGTGGCACACCACCACGACGCCGTGGCCGGGCCGCTGTGCTCGCGCAGCAAGGGCCTGCAGATGGCGCGGGTGCTGCAACGTGTCGATCTGTTCACCGCCCGCCTCAGCCCGCGCCGCAGCCGGCCGGCGATGTCGGCCTCCGCCGCGGCGCAGGCGGCTTACCTGGGTGAAGACGGCCAGCCCGACGAGGCCGGCATGCTGCTGATCCGCGCGCTGGGCATCTATCCGCCCGGCTGCCTGGTGCGGCTGGCGAGCCAGGAACTGGGCGTGGTGCTGCGGCGGGGTGTCCGGGCCAACCTGCCCGACGTGGCGACGATCTCCGACAAGTCCGGCCGCGCGCTGCCGCTGGAAGCCTGGCGCATCTCGACCCAGCCGATCGCCGCGGCGCTGGCCCCGCATGAATTCGTGCTCGACCTGCCGTTGGCGCGCCTGCTGGCGCTGGCGGGGGCGCCGCTGCACATGCCTTCGGCGGGCCGGCGCGGCCCGGTCGTGCGCAGCGCGGAAGAGGCGCTGTCTTGATGCCCGGGCCGGGCGAGCCATGCACGTGATCTCCGGGCGATAGCGCCTGAAAGCGGCGGCACCTGATCGCCGAGGCGCAGCGGGCCGCGGACCGGCGCGCGCCGTACCGCATGGTGTAGTGCCTTGCATTCGCATGCGTCCCGGCCACGCTCCCGGCCATACACCTGAAGAGTGCCGCCGCCCAAGTGGCTGGGCCGCCGCGGCGCGGCAGGTTCGCTGTGCAATGTGTTGTATCGTCCACAGATGCAAAGACATCTTCTGGACCTGGAGCGCTTCCTCGCAGAATTGGCGCGCGATGCCCAGGCCGGTGACCAGCTGCCGACGATCCGCGAGCTGATGCGCCGCTTCGGTGTCTCGCAGGGGTTGGTGCAGCGGGCTTTCGCCTCGCTGAAGGAGCGCGGGCTGATCAACTCGCAGGTCGGGCGCGGCACCTATTTCGTCGGCAGCGGTGCGGGGCGGGCAGCTTCGGCTGACGCGGTGCCGGCAGCGGTGGGCGAGGGCGATGCACCGGGCCGCGCGCCCGCGGGACGCTCCATCCTGCTGCTGCGCCGCTCCGTCAGCATTGCGCGCGGGCGGGCGCTGGTCGATGGCCTGCACCGGCGCTTCGCGGCCGAGGGGCACCGCGTGCTGGAGGTGTCGTACACCGATTCCGACCACGCGCTGACGGTGCTGAAGGCGCTGCCGCGCTTCGATGCCTGCGTGCTGCAGTCGAGCTTCCGCACGATCCCGATCGACGTGCTGGCCGCCTTGCGCACAAAGTGCGCGGCCCTGGCGGTGGACGGCGCGGCCTTGATGGGCGCCGACGTCGAGGCGGTCGGCACCGAATGGGGCGAGCCGCTGGCCGAGGCCTTCGAGTTGCTGCGGCAGCGCGGCCACCGCCGCATCGCCGTTGCGATGACCGGGCATCCGATGCTGGCCACCCAGCTGGGCTGGCGGCGGCTGGAGCAGTTGCGGCAGGCGCATCCCGATTGCAGCGTCGAGTCCATCGCCTTGCCGCATTGGCCGGATGGGCAGTACGCGGCAGCGCTGGTGCAGCGGCTGCGCGCTTTGAGCGAGAACCGCGCAGCGGCGCCCACCGCGCTGATCGCCTGGGGCATCGAGGACGGCATGCAGTTGCGCGAGCTGCTGGACGAGGCGCAGCTGCCGGTGCCGGCCGCGCTGAGCGTGGTGCTGCTGGGGCGCACCGACCTGGCCAACGAGCATGCCGGCTTCTTCAGCACCGTGGGCTGCAGCGTCGAGGACCAGATGGCAGCGTTGCATGAAGCGGTGCTGGCGCGCTGGGCCGAGCCCGACGCGCCGCATGGCATCCGCCTGATTCCGCTGCGGCGGCGTGCGGGAGCGTCGGTGGCGGATGCGCTGGCGGCGCCGGGTCCCGCCAAGGCCGGTCGCGCGGCCGCGCGCGGCGAGGCGGGGGCCCTGCGCTGAGCCTCCCCGGGCACGCGCTGCGCTCGCCCGAGCAATCAAACCGGCGCGCTGCCGGCGCCGCTGCGTGCCAGCACCTCGTCGGTGATGGCCGCTGACTCTCCAAGGTAGGAAGACGGCTCCAGCGCGGCCAGCAGCTCGTCCGGCAGCGTGCCGCCGAACGCGGCATGCTCGCCCAGCACCTGGCGGAACGGCCGGCCTTCGGTCTGCGCTTGCTGCGCTGCCTCGTACAGCAGGTGGTGCGCCTGGTGGCGGCCCATGCGGCGGGTCAGCGCGGTG
>Ga0196963_10000398_pt1 | contig 40999 bp, 39 predicted proteins | sample S1_5metaG_FD_148600 | JGI IMG/M metagenome (GOLD analysis project Ga0196963, IMG submission 148600) | Soil microbial communities from Anza Borrego desert, Southern California, United States - S1_5 | ecosystem: Environmental > Terrestrial > Soil > Desert | place: USA: California | collected... | reverse complement strand
ACCGCGGTCATCGAGAGGTTGCCAAGCTCCAGCACCCGGCGTGGGTCGCGCTCTGAGGCGATCTGCCGGATGGGGTCAGGGGCGGTCGTCCCTCCCAGGACCACGCCGATCAGCGGCGCGGCGGTGGCCGGGCCGAGCACATGCCAGCCGCCGGAATGGTCTCGCCCGTAGTAGTAGTCCGCGGCAAACAGCAGTTCGACGTTCTCGGCGGGCCGCCAGAGAAGCTGGCCGCGGACGCCCCATTCGTGCTGATCGTCGACATCGTTTCCGGTGACGATGTTGTCGGTGTAGCCGGAGTGGTTCAGGGACACGTAGCTGAGCCGGCCGAACAGCTTGTCTTCGACCAGCGGACCGCTGACCGCGCCCTCGATCTCCATCCGGTCGTAGTTGCCGACCGACAACCGGCCCCAGGCGTCGAAGCTCTCGGTCGGCCGGCGGGTGATGATGTTCAAGGCGCCGCCGGTGGCGTTGCGCCCATAGAGGTCGCCCTGCGGCCCGCGCAGGATCTCCACCCGTTCCAGGTCGTAGAGACCGGCGACCTGGGACTTGGGCCGCGAGACGTAGATGCCGTCGATGTGGGTGGCGACGCTGCCGTCGGCCCCCGAGGCCAGGATCTGCGAGCCGACGCCGCGGATGAAGATCGACGGCGTCTCGATGACTCGCGAGATCTCCACGTTCGGCGCCAGGCCGGTCAGGCCGTAGATGTCGGTGACGCCCTGCTCCTGCAGGACCTGGGCATTCACCGCGGTGATCGCCGCGGGAACGTCCTGCAGGGCCTGCTCGCGCTTCTGCGCCGTGACGATGATCTCGCCGACGACCGGAGCGCCGTCCTCCTGGGCCTGGACGGCGGTGGCGGCGGTCAATCCGGCCAGGGCCGTGGCGGTCAGCAGCAAATGTCTCATGCGGTCTCCCCCTCGCGCGGACCATGGGCCGGCGAACTTTTTTCGGCGCCGGCGAAGTCCGACGCTCTCCTTGGAAGACGGCGCGCGACACCACTGCGCTCAGGCTTGGTTCTGCCTCGACTGCACTGTCGGACACCGTCATCGCCACGCTATCGGCGTCACGAAATTGCGGAAATTGCATTTTCCGATGCGCCGTATCGGCCAGTGCAATGCGGCTCCTCGACGGACGCAGCGAAAAGGCGCCGCCCGTTGGGGGGGAAACGGGCGGCGCAGTTCGGGAGGTTGGAAGCTTCAGGGGGCCGGAGGTCCGGACCCTCCCCACCAGGCGGGCTTGCTCCGCCTGGCGCTTCGTGCTGGCCTTCGCCAACCCGCCGAGATCAACCGGTCGGAGCCCCGCACAGCAAATCGGAATTCCCGATGCGGCCTATCGTGGCCGGCGATTGGAGAGCCAGGACGTGCCCAACCCTCTGACCCGTTTCGACCTCAACCTGCTGCTGGCGCTCGAGGCGCTGCTCGCCGAACGCCACGTCACGCGGGCCGCCGAGCGACTGTACGTCTCCCAGCCGACCATGAGCGGCATGCTGCAGCGGCTGCGTGAGCACTTCGACGACCAGATCCTGGTCCGGGTCGGCCGCGACATGGAGCCCACCCCCAAGGCCAGGGCCCTGTACGAGCCGGTGCGGGATCTGCTGCTGGGGGTGCGGTCGCTGATGGCCGCCCAGCCGACCTTCGACCCTTCGACCGGCCGGCGGGCGTTCCGACTGATCATTTCCGACTACGCCACCGTGGTCTTCCTGCCTCACGTCGTGCGGCGACTGAGCCAGGAAGCGCCGCACGTCCAGCTGATCACCGAGATGATCGCGCCCAACAGCTATGAGCGGATGGAGTCGGGGGAGGCCGACCTCGTCGTCTCTCCGGACGACTGGCGGCTGATGGGCGCGCTGCGCCAGAACGAGAGCCTCAACCTTCTGCCGCTCTTCACCGACCGCTTCGTCTGCGTCGCGTCGGCCGACCATCCCGCGCTCGGCGAGCACCTCACCCTCGAGGAATTCGTCGGGCTGCAGCACGCCGTCGCCCGGTTCGGCCGGAACACCATGACGGTGGAAGAAGCGGCCCTGCGGAGGGCCAACATCGACTTCGAGGCGACGGTCGTCACCGCACACTTCTCTTCGCTGCTGAGCCTGGTGCCCGGCACCCGGCTGCTGGCCACGGTCCAGGAGCGGCTGTTCAAGGCGCTCGGCGGCCCCTCGCTGAAGGCCTACGAGCCGCCGGTGGCGATACCGCCGCTGAACGAAGCCCTGATGTGGCACCCGCGGAACGACTACGACCCGGCCCATGTCTGGCTGCGGCAGGTGTTCGCCGACGTCGGCCGCACGCTCTGAGCCGTCCGCCCGGATCGCCGGGCGGAATGACTGCAATCGGAAAATACGATTTCTACGGCGCCGGACCGGTCTCCATGCTCGCCCGAGTTTGGTTGAGCAGGGTGGGTCATGGCGATCATCGGCATTCAGTCGCTGGTCTACGGCGTCGAGGACGTCGGGCGATGCACGGACTTCTTCGAGGATTTCGGCCTGCCCCTGGAGGCGCGCTCGCCGACGGAGAGCCGGTTCCGACTGGCCGAGGGGTCGACCGTGGTTGTCCGCCCCCTGGAGGCGGCGCGGGTCGAGGGCTCCGCGATCGTCGGTCCCGGGGTCCAGGAGACGGTGCTCGGCGTCGATGCCCCGCAAGCCCTGGACGCCCTGGTCTCCGACCTCGCCGCCGACCGGCCGCTGCGGTGGGACGCCGAAGGCGCAGCGCATTTCCTGACGAACTGCGGCCTGCCCCTGGCGTTGCAGCTCAGCCAGAGGCGCCCGCTGGTCACCGCCCCCGATCCGGTCAACTCACCCGGCAAGGTCGAGCGCCTCAACCGGAGCCGGCGCTGGCGCCGCCGGGCCATTCCGAAGACCATCCAGCACGCGGTCTTCGCGGTTCAGGACGTCGGGGCGAGCTTTCGATTCCTGCGCCGGCGGCTGGGCTTCAGGGTATCCGATTTCCAGCCGGGCCTGGGCCTCTACGCCCGCTGCGACGGCGCCATCAACCATCACAACATCTTCCTCCTGAACGCCCATGCCCACCTGCCGGGGATGGACGGCGAGACACGCTTCCACCATGCCAATTTCGGCGTCGAGGACATCGACGAGATCATGGTCGGCGCCAACTACATGGCGCGGCGCGGCTGGGAGCCCTCGCACCTGGGCCTGGGCCGCCACCGCACGGATTCGGCGCTGTTCTACTACCTGCCGTGCCCGGCGGGCGGGGAGGCGGAGTACGGCGCCGACGCCGATTATGTCGATGACGCCTGGACGCCGCGCTACTGGACCTCGCCGCTGTTCGGCTACGCCCATTTCGTTCACAACCTGCCGGCCTTCTTCGCCCAGGAGCCACCCTGGGAGGTTCGCTATCTGACCGAGGCGGATCTCGAGGGCGGCGACCGCCGTCCGGGCGGCTGAGCGCGATGGCGGGCATCGGACGCGTTCTGGTCGTCGGCGGCGGCATCGGCGGGATGACGGCGGCCGTCGCCCTCGCCCGGCAGGGGATCGAGGCCGAGATCGTCGAGGTCCGCGCCGACTGGACGGTCTATGGGGTCGGTATCATCCAGCCCTCCAATGCCCTGCGGGCGCTGGACAGCCTGGGCCTGGCGCGGGCCTGCCTGGAGGCCGGCGCCGGCCTTCCCGGCTGGCGCATCTGCGCCGCCGACGGATCGGTGCTGGCCGAGGTTCCCAACCGCAACGTCGCCGCTGAAGGCTTTCCTCCGATCAACGGCATTTCCCGGTCGGCGCTCCATCGCATCCTGGTCGATGCGGTGCGGGCGGCCGGCGTCCGGGTCAGGCTGGGCGTCGCCGTCGAGGCGCTCGCGGACAACGGTGAGCAGGCCCACGTCGTCTTCAGCGACGGCTCGGCCGACCGGTACGACCTCGTCGTCGGCGCGGACGGAGCCTATTCGCCCTTGCGGGCCCGGCTGTTCGGCGAGGATCTGGCGCCCCGGTTCACCGGCGAAGGCGTGTGGCGCTACAACCTGCCCCGCCCCGTGGACATGGACTGGGGCGCGCTGTTCTACGGCCGGACCAGCAAGGCCGGCCTGGTGCCGATGTCGGCCGGGGCCATGTACATGCTGCTGGTCACGCCCGAGGCGGACGGCCGGCGGCTTCCGCGGCAGGACCTGGCCGCGCGCATGCGGGAGCGGCTCGCCGAGTACGACGGCCTGATCGCGGCTCTCCGCGAACAGATCGTCGAGGACGACGCGGTCGTCTACCGGCCGATGGAGAGCGTCCTGGTCCCCGGGTCTTGGCGCAGGGGCCGCGTCTGCCTGATCGGCGACGCCGCCCATTGCACGACCCCCCACCTCGCCCAGGGCGCGGCCCTCGCCATCGAGGACGCCGTCCTGCTGGCCGAGCTGCTGGGCCGCCAGGCGCCGGTCGACCAGGTGTTCGACGAGTTCATGCGCCGGCGGCTGCCCCGGGCGGAACTGGTGGTTTCCGCCTCTCTCCAGCTGGGCGCCTGGGAACTGTTGGAGTGGGCGGGAACGCCCGCTCCCGACGCGAACGCCGCCGCCCTGCTGCACCAGGCCACCGAAGCCATGATGGCCCCCTGTTAGGAGCATGCCGTGAGCAAGGTCATCATCAGCTGCGCGGTCACCGGCGCGGTGCACACCCCCTCCCTGTCGGACTACCTGCCGATCACCCCGGCGCAGATCGCCGACCAGGCGGTCGCCGCCGCCGAGGCCGGCGCCGCCATCCTGCACCTCCACGCCCGCGACCCGGTCGACGGACGGCCGACGCCCGATCCCCAGGTCTTCATGCAGTTCCTGCCGCGCATCGCCGAACGGACCGATGCGGTCATCAACATCACCACGGGCGGCGGCATTTCGATGAGCCTGGAGGAACGCCTCCAGGGCGCCCTGACGGCGGAGCCGGAGCTGGCCTCGCTAAACATGGGCTCCATCAACTTCTCCTTCCACGGGTTGGCGGCGCGGCCGCGAGTCTGGAAGCACGACTGGGAGGAGCCCTACATCAGGGCCACCGAGGACGGCATATTCCGCAACAGCTTCAAGGATATCCGGCAGATCCTCGAACGCCTGGGCCAGGGCCTGGGCGCCCGCTTCGAGTTCGAGTGCTACGACCTGGGCCACCTCTACAACCTGGCCCACTTCGTCGACGCCGGCCTCGTCAAGCCGCCCTTCCTCGTCCAGTCGGTGTTCGGGATCATGGGCGGCCTCGGAGCCGACCCAGAGTGCGTCATGGCCATGCGGCAGACGGCCGATCGGCTGTTCGGCAAGGACTACGTCTGGTCGCTGCTTGCGGCCGGAAAGCACCAGATGCCCACCGTCACCCTGGGCGCGCTCATGGGCGCCAACGTCCGGGTCGGGCTGGAGGACAGCCTGTTCCTAGGCCGGGGCCAGCTGGCGAAGTCGAACGCCGAACAGGTGCTGAAGATCCGGCGCATCCTCGAGGAGCTGGGCATGGAGATCGCCACCCCCGCCGAGGCCCGCGCCACCCTGCAGCTCAAGGGACGCGACAACGTCGCCTTCTAGGCGGCGCGATCAGGAGAAGGCGCCATGGCCCGCAGATTCGTCGATCTTTCGATCTTCCTGGAGAACGACGTGGTCTCCGACCCGGAGGTCTATCGACCGCGCATCCAGTACATCACCCACCGGGACTCGGTGGAGGAGATGGTCTCCTTCTTCCCCGGGCTGAAGCCGGAGGACCTTCCCGATGGGGAGGGCTGGGCCTTCGAGCGGGTGGAACTGATCACCCACAACGGCACCCATCTGGACGCGCCCTACCACTTCCATTCGACAATGAACGGCGGCGAGCGGGCCATCGCCATCGACGAGGTGCCGCTCGACTGGTGCTTCCAACCGGGCGTCAAGCTGGACTTCCGCCATCTGCCCGACGGCTATGTCGTCACGGCCGGGGACGTCGAGGCCGAGCTGAAGCGCATCGGCCATGAGCTGAGTCCCCTGGAGATCGTGATGGTCAACACGCGCGCCGGCTCGCGGTACGGATGCGACGACTACGTCTCCGCCGGATGCGGCATGGGCCGCGAGGCGACCCTTTACCTGCTGGAGCGGGGCGTCCGGCTGACCGGCACCGACGGCTGGAGCTGGGACGCCCCCTTCGTCCATACCCGCGAGGCGTTCGCCCGATCGGGCGACGCCGGCCTGATCTGGGAAGGGCACAAGGCCGGGCGCGAGATCGGCTACTGCCACCTCGAGAAGCTTCACCACCTCGAGGCCCTGCCGCCGACCGGATTCACCGTCGCCTGCTTCCCCGTGAAGATCCGCGGGGCCTCGGCCGGATGGACCCGCGCCGTCGCCATCTTCGACTGAACCCTGCCACCGCAAGGAGTCCCGCGTGTTCGAGTATTTTCCCGGAAACTACGTCTGGAACCTGTCGGTAAACATCGCCCTCGGCATGGGGGCGGCGATGGGCGAGATCGACGGCGCCAGCCGGGACCTGCGGTCCCTGGCCGAACAGGGCGACGACGCCGGCACGGAGGCCTTCTTCAACGCCTGGCGCCAAGCGGCGGAGCGGCTGATCGCGATGGGAGAGGCCGACGCCGCCCTCGGCCGGCCGTTCAGCGCGGCGGCCAAGCATCATCGGGCCTGCGCCATGCTGATGACGGCCGAGCGAATGCAGAGCCCGGGCTTCGAGCCGCGGCGGCAGGCCTACGCCCGCATGCTGGAGACCTTCCGTCGCGGCGTCGACCTTGCCGGCTCCCCCTGCGAGTTCATCGACATTCCCTGGGAGGGAGGGTCCTTCCCCGCCATCTTCGCCCCGGCTCCGGGCGCCAACGCGACCACGCCCTGCATGGTGTTCTGCAACGGCCTCGACAGCGTCAAGGAGATGGTCTGGCTCAGCGGCGCCGCGAGGGCCTTTGCGGAACGCGGCGTCTCGACCCTGATGATCGACCAGCCCGGCAGCGGCGGCGCCTTGCGTCTGGGCGGCCATGCGGCGGTGGTGGAGAGCGAGCGCTGGGCCGGCGCGGCCCTCGACTGCCTGCTCGCCCGGCCGGATGTCGACCCCCGGCGAATCGGCGTCGCCGGCTGGTCCCTGGGCGGCTTCTTCGCGCCGCGGGCGGCGGCCTTCGAGCCGCGGTTCGCCCTCTGTGTCGCCTGGGGCGCGAACCATGACTGGGGCGAGCTGCAGCAGCGCCGGCTGCGCCGCGAGGGGGATCGGCCGGTGCCCCACTACTGGAACCATGTGCAGTGGGTCTGGGGGACCGAGGATCTCGACGCCTTCATGCGCCTGGCGCCGCGGGTGACCCTGAACGGCGTCCTGGACCGCATCCGCGTCCCCTTCCTGGTGACCCACGGGGCCAACGACCGGCAGATCCCGCTCGAATACGCGCAGAGGACCTACGAGCAGGCCGTCAACAGTCCGCACCGGGAACTCGTCGTCCACACCGTTGAAACCGGCGGCGCCGAACATGTGGGAGCCGACAACCTCGCCATCCCCCGCGACCTCGTCGCCGACTGGGTGGCCGAGGCCTTCGGCGACATGCAGGCTTGATCGGAGAATGTCGATGAACCGCCGCCCTGCCCGCCTGCCCGCGATCGTCTTCGCTGCGCTCCTGGCCCTTGGGCCGGCTGGGTGCGCCCCGCCGGACTCCGATGCGCCGGTTCGTGTGGTCACCCTCGGCACCGGCGGCGGCCCCCTCGTCCGGGTGAAACGGGCCCAATCGGCCAACGCCGTCGTGGTGGGCGAGACCGTCTACCTGATCGACTCTGGGGACGGGGTCCTACGCCAGCTGCAGGCCGCGGGAATTGGCCTGTCGCAGGTGCGGGCGATCTTCATCACCCACCATCACCTCGACCACACCGCGGGCCTAGCGCCCCTGCTGGGACTGCGCTGGATGACGGCCGTGAACACGCCGCTCGAGCTTCATGGCCCGCGAGGCATGGCCGAGCTGACCAAGGGTTTCGACACCGCTGTGGGCCCGGCCGTGGCGGTCGACTTCGCCCGCAGCCCGCATCCGCTGAGCGCCGTCCGAACACGTGAAATCGGCGCCCCCGGCCTGATCTACGCCGACGAGAACATCCGCGTCTTCGCCGCCGAGAATACCCACTACCACGCGGCGCCGAGCGGACGGACTGCGCCGCCGAAGTCCTATGCCTATCGCATCGAGACGGCGGACGGGGTCGTCGTGTTCACCGGCGACACCGGCCCTTCCGAGGCGGTCGTCCGCCTGGCCAAGGGGGCGGATCTGCTAGTGTCGGAGGTCATCGACCTCGACGCGACGCTGGCCATCACCGATCGCCTGCTTCCCAATCTGCCCGCGGATCGACGGGCCAGCCTGGCCCGGCACCTGGCCGAGAACCACCTGGCGCCCGAGCAGGTCGGTCGCTTGGCCACGACCGCGGGCGTGGGCCGCGTGGTGCTGTCGCATCTGGCCCCCGGCCTGGATTCCGAGACCTCGACGGACTCCTATTCCGCGGGCGTGCGCAAGACCTACCGCGGCCGGGTCACCGTGGCCCGCGATCTGATGGCGTTCCCCTTGCGTCGGCGTGGCCCAAAACCCCCTGTCGACAAGCGCCGGCGGACAGGGTGAGGCGCCATCGATCGCGGTGTCGATATTCAGGCGGTCTTGGCGGCCCCGAAATGGGCGGTGCGGCTAGGGCGGGGCGATCGGTAGCCGCAGAGCGCGGCCAGCAGGTCGGGCTTGAGCAGGTCGCAGTAGCCTGAGCGGAGTTCCAGCATGCCTTCACGGCGAAGCTGCTGGAGCGTGCGGTTGACGTGGACGATGCTCAGGCCGAGCGTGTCGGCCAGCATCTCCTGGGTCAGGGGCATGGGGAAGTTGTGGCGGTCGGCAAGCCCGGCCAGGGTCAGGCGCCAGTGCAGCTCCAGGAGGAGGTGGACCGTCCGCTCATAGGCGGTCAGGCGGCCGAGACGGGCGACCTGGTCGACCAGCGCCGCCTCCTCGATCCCCGCCGAGATCTCCAGGGCGTCGAGCAGCCCGGGGGACGCGTCGTCCTCTTCGGCCAGGACGTCCGCCAGCGCCTGGGCCTCGCCGGTCTGAACCGAGGTCAGGGCGATGACGGTGCTCACGGTGTGCGGCGAGGGCCGGCGGCAGAGGCCGATGCCGTCGCCCGGCAGCAGGATGTGGATGATCTGGCGCCGTCCGTCCTCGAACAGCCGGGCCCGGCAGGCCCACCCGGAGAGGACCACCCGCGGCCGGCCCAGGGCGTGGCCTTCCATTTCCAGTTCCGCGCCGGCGCGATGCTGGCGGCGATGGCTGGCCATGGTGTTGATCAGCCCGATTTCATGATCTGAAAGGGAGGCCAGGCCGGACAGCTTTGCCAGGATCGGCGCCAGGGGCGTGTTCGATCTATCCGTCGCCAACCTGCGGATGGCCATTCGAACGCTCTCCACACAGCCGTTCGACCGCCTCCTTCAAGGCGCTCGGTCGCACGGGCTTTTCCAGTCGCGGCCGGTCCCGAAATCGTTCTGGTATGCTCCAGCCCTCGTACCCAGTCGCAAATATGAAAGGTATCTCGCGGCGACTCAGTTCCTCCGCCAATTCGAAGACTTCTTCACCGCGCAGATTGATATCCAGAATGGCCAGATCAGGAGTCGAGTACTCGACAGTATTTAATGCGTCCTGCAGGGTTGCACAGGGTCCGACGACAGTACCCCCCAACGCCGACACCGCCCGGCGCATCTCGTCGGCGATGAGGTACTGGTCCTCGACAATCAGCACCCTGCGGTCCTGAAGCAGGGCCTTATCGCCGGGCGTCTCCCCACGCTTCACTACCATCGTTCCCGTCCGTCTCTTCCAATACCCCGAATTCCTCGGTCACGGGAACTTCAATCGCCGCGCGCACCCCGCCGCGCCCGAACTCCAGAGAGGTGGCTGCGCCCAGTTCGAAGGGAAGGCCCCGCTCGATCAGGTCGCGCCCGAAGCCGACCCGCTGCGGCATGGCGTCGAGCACCTTCACGCCGCTTTCGCGCCAGTCCAGCGACAGCCGCTGGCCGGCGCTGGTGTTGAACACCCGCCATTCGACGCTGAGCCGGCCCTTCGGCGTCGACAGGGCGCCGTATTTCAGCGCGTTGGTGGCCAATTCGTGCAGGGCCAGGGCGAACACCTCAGCGGCCCGTTGGCGCAGGCGCACGGGGGGACCGTTTACGGCGATCTGGCTGTCGTCGAGCAGCGCCAGCGCCAGCAGTTCGTCGCGGACCAGTTCCTCGAGCTCGACCGTGGCGGTGGTGCTGCGGGTCAGGACGTTCTGGGTGCGGGCCAGGGTATCGAGGCGGCCGTCGAAATGGCTGGCGAAGTCCTCGAGGTCGGCGCTCGTCTCGGCCGTGCGTGAGGCCACCGATCGAACCACGGCCAGGATGTTGCGCACCCGGTGCTGCAGATCCGCCAGCAGCAGTTTCTGGCGTTCGTCGTTCTCCCGCTCCGCGGTCTGGTCGCGCAGGATCTTCAGGAACCCGTCCACCGCGCCGTCGCCCATCGGAGTCATCAGGCCGGAGGCCCAGAGCCGGCTGCCGTCCTTGCGCACGTGCCAGCGCCTGTCCGCGACGCGGCCGTCGCGCAGAGCCAGGTCCAGCTCGCGCTGCGGAGCCCCGGCCTCGCGGTCCTCGGGGGTGAATATGATGTCGGAGGTGCGGCCCAGCATCTCCCGTGCGTCCCAGCCGAAGATGTTGCGGGCGCCGGGATTCCAGCCGATGACGCGGCCCTCCCGGTCCATCGAGATGATGGCGTAGTCGGTGGCGCTCTCCAGGATCAGGCGGTAGCGGTTCTCGCTCTCGCGCAGGGCCTGCTCGGCCCGGGCCGCCGTGCTGATGTCCAGGAAGGTGAGCACCACTCCGGCGATGAAGTTGTCGACGCTGCGGTAGGGCAGCACGCGGACCAGGAACCGTGCGCCTGTGTCGGCGCGGTCGATCTCCCGCTCGACGGTCGACAGGCTGCGCAGCACCCTGCGGGCGTCCTCCTCAAGTTCCGGATAGGCGATGCGGGCGGCGATCTGGCCGATGGGCCGGCCGACGTCGGCGTCCAGCACATGGAACAGGTCGGTGACCGCCGGGGTGAAGGTGCGCAGCCGCAGCTCGTCGTCGAGGAAGACGGTGGCGATCTGAGTGCTTTCCAGCAGGTTCTTCAGGCCGCTGTTGCTCTTGGCCAGCGCGTTGACTCGATGCGACAGCTCGCCATTGGCCGTCTGCCGTTCCTCGTTGACCGCCCGCAGCTCCTCAGTGGTCGCCTGCAGCCGCTGGCGGCTGAGCCGCAGTTCGGCCTCCAGGCGGCTGATGTGCTCGTCGCACAGCCGGGCGATGTCGGACGGGCCGACCTCCTTCTTGGCCGGCGAGACGAGGCCGTTCTCCTGGAAGATGACCACGAAGCTCTCCGGCTCGCCCTCGCCCGCCACCGGCTCGACGATCACGGTCACGAGGCGGGCCTCGTCGCCGGCCCCCAGCTTCAGGCGTTCGACCCTGACGGGCCGCGCCTCGGAGGAGGCCTTGTACAGCGCGGCCCGCATGGCCATCCGCAGGTCGCGGTGGACGAGGCTCATCAGGTTGAGGCTGGCCGAGCCGGTCGAGGGATCGAGGAACGGTCCCGTGCGGCCGGAGAAGCGCAGCACGTGGTAGTCGCCGTCGATCACCACATAGGCGGGGGCGTAGCGCTCGGCGACCCGTTCGGCCCGATTGCCGATGCCGGCGGCGACCTTGGGGCGGGGCGGCTGTCCGGCGCGGTCGCCCATGCCTGCGATCCCAGGCGGGAGGCCGGCCTCATGGCCGTGAAAGTCGTGGCTGGTCTTGTTGCCCGGCGGGGGGGCGATGGCCGCCCTATGCCTGTCGCCCCGATCCCGGGCTCCCTGTGCGGCCGGGCCCCGGGCCAGGCGGCGGGCGAAGGAGGCGAGCCGCCCGGCGATCTCCTCGGCCGGCAGGACGAAGGCGGCGATGCCGATGGGCGCCAACCGGTCGGGCCCGGGCGGCGACTCCTGCTCGACGATGGTCAGCCCGCCGGTTTCCCTGACGGCGGCGAGACCCCGCACGCCGTCGCTGTCGAGCCCGGCCAGGACCACGGCGGCAGCCCGGTCCATGGCGTCCCCGGCCAGGGAGACCAGCAGCCTGTCGACGCCGCCCCGCTCGCCCGGCGCGCCTCCGGCCGGCTCGACCCTGAGATGGCCATCCAACAGCGCCAGCCTGGCGTGCGCCGGGCCGACATAGATGTGATCTGGCCCGATCCGTTCGCCGTCGGTCGCCAAGGTGACGGGCAGGCCGCTCCTGCGGGCCAGGACCTCGACGACCAGGGCCGCCTCGAGGCCCGGTTCGGGCTTCAGGGCGATGATGTAGGCGAGCCTGGCCGAGTCCGGCAGGTTCCCGAACATCCGCTCCAGCGACGGCAGCGAGCGGGCGGAGACGCCGACGCCGACGATGGCCAGCGGCGCGCCTTCGGTCGAGGCTGGGCTGGCGCCCTGCTGTCCTGTCCGCCTGCCCTTGGCCAAACGTGCGCCTCCGGGAGCCGAGTTCATGATGCCTCGCAGGATGAGCCCAGCAGCGGCCAATGGCGAGCCCCCGCAACCCGGCGTCCGCCTGACACAGCCGCGTTGCTCAGGGCCTTCCAAGGATTTGCGTGCGGGCTCGCGCGCCATGCCAACCTTGCCCGGACGGAAGTGTTCCCGGACCGGTCCATCGTGGCGAACTAACCTTTGTGAATGCGGCCGGGCGCGAGGCGAACAAGGATGAGGCCGAGTTCATGGCCTTGAAGGGCGGCGAATGCGTAGATGCTGGGATGCCGAATATGTAGTCGAACGGCCCGCCAAGGCCGCCGAGCCTGACACAGCCGACGATTTCGCCCGCGACCTCGAGGCGCTGATCCCAATGTTGCGGGGATTTGCTCGCTCCCTGTGCCGCAACGCGGCGGAGGCGGACGACCTGGCCCAGGAGACCCTGCTGCGGGCCTGGCGGGCGCGGGCCTCCTTCATGCCGGGCACCAACCTGAAGGCCTGGGCCTTCACCATCCTGCGCAACCACTTCTACAGCCAGCGCCGCGTCGCCGCCCGCACCCAGCCCCTGGAGCCCGGCGCCGCCGAGCGCACCCTGGTCGCGGTCAGCAACCCGGTGGCCAGCGTCGAGCTGGAGGAACTACGCCAGGCGATGGCGCTGCTGCCCCCGGAACAGCGCGAGGCGGTGATCCTGATCGGGGCTGGCGGGATGAGCTACGAGGAGGTGGCGGAGATGGCCGGCGTGCCGATCGGCACCATCAAGAGCCGCCTGAGCCGAGGCCGCGCCGCCCTGGCCGGCCTATGGACCGCCGGGACCGCGCATCGCGAACCGGTCTCGCCCGAGGGCCCCGCCTACGCCATCCTCGAGGACGTGGCGCGCAGCCGCCGGACGCTGGAGGGCGCCGCGGAGCATCTTCGGACCGACGCGGCCTGAAAGTCCACCGTCAGGCCACCGGACGCCCTCTGATCCGTGGGCGCCTATTTCGATTGCCGTCCCCCTCGGCCGAACGCGACTAGGCGGCGATGTCCCGCCGGGCCAGGCCGCTGACGATCCCCTGCAGCACCGCGCGTTCGGCGTCGAGCCGGCGAAGCCGCTCGGCGCATAGCCGCGCCATAAGGCCGTCACGCTCAGCCTCGCCATCGCGGTCCCAGGCGGCCAGGACAGCGCCGATCTCCTCCAGGGACAGGCCGGCGCGGCGGGCCTCGGCGATCACCTCCAGCCGGGCGAAGGCCTCCGCGCCGTAGAGCCGGCGGCCGTGCGCGTCCCGCTCCGGCGACACCAGGCCGCGCTGCTCGTAGAACCGCACGGCGCGGGGGGTGAGGGCCAGGGCGAGGCAGACCTGGATCATGCTCTTGCCGATCCGCCAGGGCTGGGCGCGGGTCATGAGGTGTCCTCGGATTGCCGGAACCGGAACGCTACGCCTCCGCCGACCGTCCGTCCAAGACATAGAAAGCCCTGCTTCCATGCCGCGGAGGCATGAGCTCAGCCGGGCGACAGCGGTGTCCAGCGCAGGCGCGCGGCCAGGTCCGCGACCACCGCCCGGATCTCCTGCTCCACCGCCCCGACCGCGGCGGTCGACTGGCGGCCGAGCGGCCGGCCGAGCAGCAGGGTGCGGCGGGCCTGGGGCGCCTCGAGGTCCCAGGCGCGGACCACCCCCCGCTCGACCTCGTCGGCGACGGTGGAATAGGGCAGCACGGTGAACCGCCGGTCGCGGGCGACGATGCCGAGGATGGCCGGCACCGAGTCCACCTCCAGGATGGCCCCCGCTTCGGCGGCCTGCGGCGGCAGGATGGCGTCGACGATCAGCCGCAGTCGGTTGGGCCGGGCGGGCAGCACCAGCGGCCCCTCTGCCAGCGCCCGGGCCGGATCGATCTCCACATCGGCCGGCCCGACCAGCATCAGGGTCTCGGCGATCAGCGGGGTCACGGCGAGGGGACCGATGGCGCGGTCCTCATAGAGGATGGCGAGGTCCAGGTCCCCGGCCAGGGTGCGGGCATGCAGGGTGGCGGAGAAGCCGTCGACGAAGTGGGGCCGCAGGCGGGGATAGAGCCGTCCCAGCCGCTCGGCCAGCGGCGGCAGAAGCTGGGTTGCGATGGAACTGGGCACGCCGAGGGCGATCCGTCCGGTGGGTTCGGCCGCCAGGGCCTGCACCGCGTCGCGGATGCCGTCGGCCTCCCCCAGCAGCCGCCGGGCCCGCGCCAGCAGCAGCTCCCCGGCCGGGGTTAGGGCCACCCCCCAGGCGTGGCGCACCAGCAGCGGCGTCCCCAGCTCCTGTTCCAGGTTGCGCATCTGCCTGGACAGCGCCGGCTGGGCCACCCGCACCACGGCGGCGGCCTTCGACAGGCTCTGCAGCTCCGCGATGCGGACGAAATAGGCGAGCTGGGCCAGGGTCATGCGTTTTCTGTATGGCGACACGCCGCAATCCATCTTGGACGGCATGGCCGCGGCGGTCTAGAGCGGGCGGGCAGCAGGATGACCGCCATGAACGCCGATGCCTCCCATCCCGAGATCCGCGAGGCGGTGCGCAGGCTCTGCGCCGGCTTCCCCGGCGAGTACTGGCGCGCCCTCGACCGCGATCGAATCTACCCGACCGAGTTCGTGCGCACCCTCACCGAGGCCGGCTTCCTGTCGGTGCTGATCCCGGAGGAGTACGGCGGCTCGGGCCTGGGCCTCTCCGCCGCCACGGCGGTTCTGGAGGAGGTGCATCGCTCGGGCTGCAATGGGGGCGCCGCCCACGCCCAGATGTACACCATGGGCACCATCCTGCGGCACGGCACGCCGGGCCAGAAGCAGAAGTACCTGCCGGCCATCGCCAGCGGCGAGCTGCGCCTGCAGGCCTTCGGCGTCACCGAGCCGACCAGCGGCACCGACACCACCCGCCTGACCACCTTCGCCCGGCGCGAGGGCGACAGGTACGTGGTCAACGGCCAGAAGATCTGGATCAGCCGCGCCGAACACAGCGACCTGATGGTCCTGCTCTGCCGCACCACCGCCCGCGAGGACGCCGCCAAGCCGTCCGACGGTATGAGCGTGCTGCTGGTCGACATGCGCGAGGCGGTGGGGAACGGCCTGACCATCCGGCCCATCCGCACCATGCTCAACCACGCCACCACGGAGCTGTTCTTCGACAACCTCGAGGTTCCCGCCGAGAACCTGGTCGGCGCCGAGGGCAAGGGCTTCAAGTACATCCTCGACGGCATGAACGCCGAGCGCATCCTGATCGCCAGTGAATGTATCGGCGACGGGAAGTTCTTCATCGACCGCGCCTCGGCCTACGCCAAGGACCGCGAGGTCTTCGGCCGGCCGATCGGCCAGAACCAGGGCGTCCAGTTCCCCATCGCCCGGGCCCATGTGCAGGTCACCGCCGCCTCCCTGATGGTCGACAAGGCCGCGGCGATGTTCGACGCCGGCCTGCCCTGCGGCACGGAGGCCAACATGGCCAAGATGCTGGCGTCCGAGGCCAGCTGGTACGCCGCCGACATGTGCGTCCAGACCCACGGCGGCTTCGGCTTCGCCGAGGAATACGACATCGAGCGCAAGTTCCGCGAGACGCGGCTGTACCAGGTGGCTCCAATCTCCACGAACCTGATCCTCAGCCACGTGGGGACCCACGTGCTGGGCCTGCCGAAGAGTTTCTGAGGGCCGCCAACCCGCTTCAGTCCCATGCGCCAGGCCCGGCGGTGGGGTCCTCGGTCCGCGCCTGGCGCACGGATGACGCGGAAGGGTGGAATCCGATGCCCAATCGCCTACGATATCCCCATGGGATCAGCGCCTAACCGTTCCTGGCGCCCAATCGGTCTGGTGATCGCCGCCGGACTGCTTCTGGCGCCCGCCTTCCAGACGCCCGGCTTCGCCGCGCAACCGGAGGAGCCACACTGCGGCATGCGCCCGCCGAGCGCCGAGAGGGCGCTCTATGCTGGCTACGGCGCCTGCTGGCTGCGCAAGATCGGCAAGAAGCCCCTGTGGCGCGGCCTTGCGCGCCCGGACTACCGCCAGCAGATCCGCTTCACCTTCGCCGAGGGCCACATGCGGTACGTCCGGGTGATCGACTTCGTGGAACTGAGCACCGGCGAAGGACGGGTCGACACCGTGACCATCACCTCCCCTGACGGCCGGGCGATGAAGACCAGCGGCCGCGCGCGCAGGGCGGTCTCCCGCGACGCGGTTCAGAAGCTCAACCGGCTGGCCGAGGCCTCCGGGGCCTGGGAATTCGCCGTCGGCAGCTGGGACGGTGAGGAGATGTTTCACCACTGCCAGATCCTGGATATGGAACGCATCGATCGGGCCGGCTACCGCTCTTCCACCGTCAACATCAGCTGCAACAGGCCCAGCAGGCTGATGCCGTTCGTGGAGCACCTGGCCGGGTTGGCGGGAGTCAAAGAAGAGCGCGGCCTGTACTGAATGGCAGTCGAGCTCGTGGCGAGGCCTACTTCACCGCGTCCCGGGCGGTCGAATCCATCATTGCCGATATATTATACCGTTCAAGCCCAACTTCCATTCTGTACTAAATAACGACTTCACAGGCTGGCCGGCGCCCCTTACTCCCCCGCTTCGCCCTTCGATGCTAAAGACGCCTGCCGATGCCCCATGATCACCATGACCACCACCACGGCGGCCACAAGGACCAACACCATGGTCCCGGCGGGCACAGCCATGCGCCCAAGGACTTCGGCCGCGCCTTCGCCATCGGGGCGGGGCTCAACATCGCCTTCGTCGCCGCCGAGGCCGCAGCCGGGCTGATCACCGGCTCGCTGGCCCTGCTGGCCGACGCCGGCCACAACCTTTCCGACGTGCTGGGCCTGCTGCTGGCCTGGGGCGCGGTGGTCATGTCGCGCCGGGCGCCGGCGGGCCGGCGGACCTATGGGCTCGGCAAGGGCACGGTGCTGGCCTCCCTGGCCAACGCCGGCATGCTGCTGCTGGCGGTGGGGGCCATCGTCTGGGAGGCGGTGCGGCGGTTCGGGGATCCCCAACCGATCCAGCCGGGCCCGGTTGTTGCCGTCGCCGCCATTGGGGTGGTGATCAACACCGCCACGGCGCTGATGTTCATGCGCGGCCACGACGACCTCAACGTCAAGGGCGCCTTCCTGCACATGGCCGCCGACGCGGCGGTGTCGCTGGGGGTGGTGGTCGCCGCCATCGCGATCTGGACCACCGGCTGGCAATGGATCGACCCGATGATCAGCCTGGTGATCGCCGCGGTGATCGTCGCCGGAACCTGGGGGCTGCTGCGCGATTCCCTCGACCTGGCCCTCGACGCCGCTCCGCGCGGCATCGATCCGGAAAAGGTCAGGACCTGGCTGGCGGCGCGCCCCGGCGTGACCGAGGTCCACGACCTGCACATCTGGGCGATGAGCACCAGCGAGACGGCCCTGACGGCCCATCTGGTGCGGCCCGACAACCTCGAGCCCGACGCCTTCCTCGACAGCGTCTGCCACGACCTCGCGCGCGAATTCGGCATCGGCCACGCCACCCTGCAGCTCGAGACCGGCGCCCACGGTCCCTGCCGCCTGGCCGCCGCCCATGGCTGACGGCGGATCGCCCCTGTCGCTGGTCCTCTACCGCGCCGCCGCCGCGGGGCTGGAGCCGTTCGCCCGCGGCCTGCTGCGCCAGCGGGCCCTGCGGGGCAAGGAGGACGGGGCGCGGCTGGAGGAGCGGCTGGGCTCGGCCTCGAGGGCCCGGCCCGACGGCGGGCTCGTCTGGCTGCATGCGGTCAGCGTCGGCGAGAGCCAGTCGGCCCTGCCGCTGATCGAGCGGCTCTGCGCCGCCCGGCCGGACCTCGGCGTCCTGGTCACCTCCGGCACCGTGACCTCGGCGGCCCTGCTGGCCCGGCGGCTGCCGCCGGGGGCGATCCACCAGTACGCCCCACTCGACACTCCCGCCTCGGCGCGGCGGTTCCTCGACCACTGGCGCCCGGACCTGGCCGTCTTCATCGAGAGCGAGATCTGGCCCAACCTGATCCTCGGCGCCCGGGCGCGTGGAGCCAAGCTTGCGCTGCTCTCGGCCCGGATCACGCGGAAGACGGCCAACGGCTGGGCCCGGGCGGCGGCGGGAGCGCGGCGGGTGCTCGGCGCCTTCGACCTGGTGCTGCCGCAGGACGAGGCTTCCGCCCAGCGGCTGGCCTACTTCGGCGTGGAGGCGCCCGGCCGGCTGAACCTCAAGCTGGCCGGCGCCGCCCTGCCCTGCGAAGCGGAGGCGCTCTCCGGATTGAAGGCGGCGATCGGCGCGCGGCCGGTGGTCCTGGCCGCCAGCACCCACGAGGGCGAGGAGAGCATTATCGCCACCGCGGCCATGACCGCCATCCGCGAGGCGGCGCCGGGCGCCCTGCTGATCGTCGTTCCGCGCCATCCCGAGCGCGGGGCGGCGGCGGCGGCGGCGATCGGGACCGGCCACGGTCCCCTGGCCCGGCGCTCGCTCGGCGAGACCGTCGGACCGCGCACCGCCGTCTATGTGGCCGACACCTTGGGGGAGCTCGGCCTGTTCTTCCGGCTGGCCGACGTGGTGGTGATGGGCGGCAGCTTCGTGCCCGCGATCGGCGGTCACAACCCCATGGAGCCGGCCCGGCTGGCCGCCCCGGTGATCAGCGGGCCGGAGGTGTTCAATTCGGCCGAGGTCTATGCGGCGCTGGCGCAGGAGGGAGGCGCGGCGCTTGTCGAGGGTCCGGGACAGCTGTCCACCGTGCTGGCCGGCCTGCTGGCCGCGCCTGAGGAGGCCCGCGCGATGGGGTTGCGCGGCCAGGCCTTCGCCGAGAGCCAGGCGGCGGCGCTGGAAGCGGCCTGGGCCAGGCTGGAGACCCTGCTCCCATGAAGCTGTCGACACCCCGCTGGTGGTACGTACGCGAGGGGGCGCCGGGGGTGGTCACCCGGATGGTGCTGACGCCGCTCAGCTGGATCTGGGCCGCCGCGACCGCCTCGAAGATCGCCAATGCGACTCCCGTCGATCCTGGCGTCCCGGTCATCTGCGTCGGCAACCTGACCGTGGGCGGGGTCGGCAAGACGCCGGTCGTCCGCGAGCTGTTGCGGCTGCTGCGCGAGGCGGGGGTCGAGGTCCATGGCCTGTCCCGGGGCTATGGCGGCCGCGAGCCCGGCCCGCTGAAGGTCGATCCCGCCCGCCACACCGCCGCGGAAGTCGGGGACGAGCCGCTGATGCTCGGGCAGGACGGGCCGTTCTGGATTTCCCGCGACCGGCCGGCCGGCGCGGCCGCCGCCCTGGCCGGCGGGGCCCGGGCCGTGGTCATGGACGACGGCCACCAGAATCCATCCCTCGCGAAGGCCCTCTCCCTGGTGGTGGTCGACGGGGAGACCCGCAACAACGAATGGCCGTTCGGAGACGGCGCCGTGTTCCCGGCCGGGCCGATGCGCGAGCCCCTGAAGGCGGGCCTGGCCCGGGCGGACGCGGTGATCCTGCTGTTGCCGGCCGATCTCCCCGAGCCCGACCCGGCGCTGGTCCGGCTGTTCGCCGGCAAGCCGCTGCTGATCGCCCGGCTGGAGCCGGCCGCGCCCCCGCCGTCGGGGCCGCAGCTGGCCTTCGCCGGCATCGGCAAGCCGTGGAAGGTGGAGCGCTCGCTGATCGCCGCCGGCTGCGACCTCAAGGACTTCGCCCCCTTCCCCGATCACGGCGCCTATGACGAGGGGACGCTGCGCTTCCTCGAGGCTCGGGCGCACGACCTCGGCGCCGGCCTGTTGACCACCGAGAAGGACTGGGTGCGGCTGCCCCCCGCCTGGCGGGCGAAGGTCGCCTACTGGCCGGTGAGGGCCCGGTTCGAGGATGAGGCGGCAGCCCGCGAGCTGGTGCTGAAGGCCGTCAGGCCGTGACCCTGTCCCGCGCATTCGCCTCCACCGGCAGGGCGTAGCCCGCCGCCCGCGCCCGGCCCTCGCCCCGGGCGATCTCCTTGTGCAGGTCGGCGACGTAGTGGTTGAAGTCGACCTGGATCGTGTGGCGGGCGGCCTTGTAGTAGGGGCCCAGATAGAAGGCCTCGTCCTTGGCGGTGATCGCCTCCATCTCCGCCCTGGCCGGCGGGCGGTAGCGGCCGGTCAGGTAGGCGGCGGCCAGCTTGGCCTGCTGCTCGGCGAAATTGACCAGGGTCGGCAGCGGCTGGGCCAGGCCCATGAAGAACAGGTTGTCGATCCCGGGCTTCATCATCCGCTTGAACAGCGGGAAGCGGTGCTCGGCGTCGGGCAGCAGGTCCGGGTCGTCGAAGAAGGGGAACTTCATGTCGTACCCCGTCGCGAAGACGATGGCGTCGACCTGCTCGACGCTGTCGTCGGCGAAGCGGACGTTCCGGCCCTCTAGCGCCTTGATCGCCGGCTTGAACTTGACGTCGCCGCAACCGGCCCGGGTCAGGAACTCGCCGCTGACCGAGGGATGGGCTTCCAGCGGCTCATGGTCGGGCTTGGGCAGGCCATAGTCCTCCATGTTCCCGAGCGTCTTCTTGATCATCTTGCGGGCCATGGCCAGGCCCAGCGAGCGGGGCATCCAGGCCGGCATGGAGTTCTTGTCGGCCGGCTTGCCGTTCATGTACTTGGGCAGCACCCAGACGCCGCGCCGGGCCGAGACCCATAGGTTCCTGGCGATCGGCCGCTGGGAGAGTTCGCTGGCGATGTCCATCGCCGAGTTGCCCATCCCCACCACCACCACGTTCTTGCCGCGCATGTCGACCGGGTCGAACGGGTCGCAATAGGCGTGGCTGTGGAAGGCGGGGCCGTCGAACTCGCCCGGGTAGTCGGGGATGCGCGGGCTCCAGTGGTGGCCGTTGCAGACGAACAGGACGTCATAGGTCCGGGTCTCGCCGGTCGACAGGGTGACGTTCCACAGGCCGTCGGCGGTCCGTTCCGCCTTGGTCACCCCGGTGTTGAAGGTGATGGTCTGGCGCAGGCCGAAGTGGTCGACATAGTCCTTGAAGTACTGGAACAGCTGGGCGTGGTGGGGGAAGTCTGGCCAGTCGGCCGGGACCGGGTAGTCCTCGAAGGCCAGGCGCCATTTCGAGGTGTCGATATGCAGGCTCTCGTAGCAGGCCGACATGCCGTTGGGGTTCTTGTAGTACCAGTTGCCCCCGATCTCGTCGGACATCTCGAAACAGTCGTAGGGGACCCCGGCGTCCTTCAGCCGCTTGGCCGTCGTGAACCCCGAGCACCCCGCCCCGATGATGCAGGCCTTGGGCAGCGCCTTGCCGGCCATGCCGTCTCTCCCTGAAAGTGACTTATCGTTGTTCAGGTGAGGCTATCCCGGCTGACCCCCGCGTCAACCGTGACGTGGCGTCACGAGCAGCCGGCGACGCACCGGGCCCAGCGCGGGTTGCAGGAGATTTCCTCCTCCTCGGCCAGGCAGAAGTAGTGGCTCTGGGCGCAGGCGGTGCGGCACTGGCTGGCGTTGCGGGTGGCGCGCGAGCCGCTGGCGGTGCTGTCCAGCGGACGGGTGAAGGCCAGGCTCGCCGGCAGGGCCTGGCCGCCGCCGGGGATGGAGAAGTCGAGCGCGGGGGCTTCGGCGGCCGGCTCCGAGGGCCGCAGGCCAGCCGCCTTGGCGGTCGGGGCCACCACCTCGATGCGCTTCTGCTGGGCCGCCACCGGCGAGGCGAACAGCAGGACCAGGGTGAGGACGGCGAGGCGGCGCATGCCGGCAGACTCGCGGCGCCGCGTTAAGACGCGGTTAACCACGTTTCCACTGCGCCGTTCTAACCCCTCACCTCCCGCTCATCCCGGCGAATGCCGGGACATCCGCGTGATCTCGACGCCTGCGGGATTGGCCTCAAGCAAGAAGCTGGAGGCAAACTTCGAAGGCCGGCGCCCTACGAAATGGGTCCCGGCATTCGCCGGGATGAGCGGTAGATCCAAAGCGGGATCGGTCGAGGCCGCGCAGCACTAGCCCGCAACCAGCACCCACAGACCCACGGCCGCGAACCCCGCCGCGGCGGCCCAGCGGATGTACTTCAGCGGCAGCCGTGTCGCCGCCGCCTCGCCAAGCAGCACGGCCGGGATGTTGGCGATCATCATGCCCAGCGTGGTCCCGGCCGCGACCAGGGCGACATCGCCGAAGCGCGCGCCCAGGGCCACGGTCGCCACCTGGGTCTTGTCCCCCATCTCGACCAGGAAGAAGGCGACCAGGGTGGTCAGGAAGATCGAGCCGGCCTTGAGGGCCGGCGGCGCCTCGTTCTCGTCCAGCTTGTCGGGGATCAGGGCCCAGGCGGCGAACACCAGGAAGGCCAGGCCGAGCGCCCAGCGCATCCACGCCCCATCCAGCCAGCTCGCCGCCAGCTGGCCCACCCAGGCGGCGAGGGCGTGGTTGGCGAGCGTGGCGACCAGGATGCCGAGAATGATCGGGGCAGGCCGCCGGAACCTCGCCGCCAGCAGGATGGCCAGCAGCATGGTCTTGTCGCCGATCTCGGCGATGGCCACGAGGCCGGTGGAGACGAGGAAGGCTTCCATGGGCCTCTGGGGACGGCGGGACGGGCCGGGCAGATAGCGGCAGCGAGACCGCCCGGGCAACCCTCCCCCTCATCGGGGCGAGAGCCTCAGGACCAGGGCCCGCGCGGCCGGCTCACCGGCACAGCCGTGGTGCGCGGCGCGGCCCGCGCCGCGCCGGTTGCGGACCCCGCGCCCCGGCGAGCCGGCGCAGGGCCTCGATGCGGTTGGCCGTGTTGGGGTGGGTGGAGAACAGGTTGTCCGCCCCCTGGCCCGACAGCGGGTTGATGATGAACATCTGGGCCGTCGCCGGATTGCGCTCGGCGGTGTGGCTCGGGACCCGCTTGGACCAGCTCTCGATCTTGGCCAGGGCGCTGGCCAGGGCTTCGGGATCGCCGCTGATCTCGGCGCCCCCGCGGTCGGCCTCGTATTCGCGGCCGCGGCTGATCGCCATCTGCACCAGGGCGGCGGCGATGGGCGCCAGGATGGCCAGCGCGAGAGTCCCGACCAGGCCCATGGGCCGGTCGCGGTCGCCGCCGAAGAACAGGCCGATGTTGGCCAGGGCCGAGATGGCGCCGGCGATGGTGGCCGTCACGGTCATGGTCAGGGTGTCGCGATGGCGGACGTGGGCCAGTTCGTGGGCCATCACCCCGCGGACCTCGCGCCGGTCCAGCATGCGCAGCAGGCCGATGGTGGCGGCCACGGCGGCGTGCTCGGGGTCGCGGCCGGTGGCGAAGGCGTTGGGCTGGTCGCCCTGGATGATGAAGACGCGGGGCCGCGGCAGGCCGGCGCGGGCGGCCAGTTCCTGGACATCGGCGGCGTAGGTGCGGACCAGGGCCTCGGGATGGCGCTCGTCGACCTCGACCGCGCCGTACATCCGCAGCACGATCTTGTCGGCGTTCCAGTAGCTGAACAGGTTCATGGCCCCGGCCAGGACCAGGGCGATCAGCATGCCGCCGGTCCCTCCGATCACCCAGCCCACGCCGACGAACAGGGCGGTGAGGGCGGCCAGCAGCATGAAGGTGCGAAGCGTATTGTTCATGCCCAAAATGTGGTTTTGCCGCCGGCCGACTTCAAGCGAGCGGGCCCGGCCGGGCGTCTCGCCTATTTGGCAAGTCGCCGCTATAAGGCGCCATGAAAAGACAGAAAGAAGCAGCCGCCATCGTGGCGCGGCTTGAAGAACAATACGACCGCTCCGTTTCCTGCCTGCGGGAAAACCTGAAAGCCTTCCTGGAAGAGGGCAAGCGGCCGGACCCCAGCCTTCGCGAAACCGGCGCCTACGCCTATCCCGAGATCCGGCTGAGCTGGTCCGGCGAGAGCGGCTACCCGATGATCACCCGGGCCTACGCCCGGCTTTCCAATCCCGGCCACTACGCCACCACGGTCACCCGGCCGGCGATGTTCCGCGACTACCTGGTCGAGCAGCTGGCCCTGATGATGGAGGACTTCGGGGTCGAGGTCGATGTCGGCCGCTCCACCCAGGAGATCCCCTTCCCCTATGTGCTCGACGGCGGCGATCTGTCCCTCGCCGACGCCCAGGCCAGCGAGATCGCCCGCTGGTTCCCGGCCACGGAGCTGGCCCACATCGGCGACGAGGTGGCCGACGGCCTCTGGGACCCGGCGCTGGAGGACGAACGGCCCCTGGCCCTGTTCGACGGCCTGCGCACCGACTTCTCCCTGGCCCGGCTCAAGCACTACACCGGCGCGCCGGCCGAGCACGTCCAACAGTACATCCTGTTCACCAACTACCATCGCTACGTCGACGAGTTCGTCCGCTGGGGCTGCGAGCAGCTGAAGGAAGGCAGGTTCGAGGCGCTGAGCTGTTCGGGCGGGGTCTTCGTCACCAAGGACACGCCCGACCCGGAACTGGCGGTCGCCAACGGCGCCTGGCGCCGCCACCAGATGCCGGCCTACCACCTGATGGCGCCGGGCGGCCAGGGGATCACCCTGGTGAACATCGGGGTGGGGCCCAGCAACGCCAAGACCATCACCGACCACCTGGCGGTGCTGCGTCCGCAAGCCTGGCTGATGATCGGCCACTGCGGCGGCCTGCGCGGCAGCCAGAAGATCGGCGACTACGTCCTGGCCCACGCCTATCTGCGCGACGACCATGTGCTGGACGCGGTGCTGCCGACCGACATCCCGGTGCCCAGCATCGCCGAGGTGCAGCGCGCCCTCTACGACGCCGCCAAGCTGATCAGCGGCGAGAGCGGCGAGGCCCTCAAGCGGCGTCTGCGGACCGGCACGGTGGTGACCACCGACGACCGGAACTGGGAGCTGCGCTACACCTCCAGCGCCCTGCGGTTCAACCAGAGCCGGGCGGTCGGCATCGACATGGAAAGCGCCACCATCGCCGCCCAGGGCTTCCGTTTCCGGGTGCCGTACGGAACGCTGCTTTGCGTCTCCGACAAGCCGCTGCATGGCGAGATCAAACTGCCCGGCCAGGCCAACGCCTTCTACGAACGCGCCATCGGCCAGCACCTGCAGATCGGCATCGCCACCGTGGACCTGTTGCGGGCCGAGGGGCCGCGGCTCCACAGCCGCAAGCTCCGGGCCTTCGACGAGCCGCCGTTCCGGTGAAGCATCTCTATTCCTCCTCCGACGCGTAGCGCCGGGGGAGGATCTTACGCGGTCAGATACGCCACCATCTCCGCCGCCAGCCGGGGCTCGGCGACGGTGGTCAGGTGGTCGCCGGGGACGCGCACGGCCTTGGCGTTTGGCATGGCCGCCGCCAGCCGCTCGGGCGAGCCGTTGTCCGCGTCGTCCTCGCCGCAGAGGACCAGGGTCGGGACGTCGAGCCCCGCCAGGTCCTCCGCCGTGGTCGGCACGAAGCTGGCCAAGACGCCGAGCAGCGCCTGGGGGTTCAGGCCGCCGGCGCGGATGCGGGCCTGGATGTACTTGCCGGCGCGCGGGTCGCGGGCGTTCTCGCCGTGGCGGATGGAATCCTCGAACATGGCCGCGCGGGCGCCCGCCTGCATGATGCCGCTGTCGCCCATGCCGCCGAGCACGCAGCGGCGGGGCCGCATGCCCCGCACCAGGCAGCGGACGGCGGTGCGGGCGCCGAGGCTGTAGCCGACCAGGTCGAAGTCCGTCAGGCCAAGGCTGGCGGCCAGCGCCTCCTGGTCCCGCGCCAGCACGTCGCCCGGCCAGGCGGAGGCCGCCTCCGGGGCGGCCGAGTCGCCATGGCCCCGCAGGTCCGGCGCGATCACCTCGAAGCCGGCGTCGGCCACCGCCTGGGCGATCCCCGGCTCAACCCAGTTGAGCCGGGCGCTGGCGATGAAGCCGTGCAGCATCAGCACCGGCCGGCCCTCGCCCAGCCTGTGCACCGCAATCGTCTCGCCGTCGAAGCTGGTGAATTGGTCCGTCCTCATCCCGGCATGGTGGGGCGCCGGGCGCGGCGGCGTCCAGCCCGTTCCCTTTCGCCCCGATTGCCCCTACCGTCGCCGCTGATTTTCAGGCTGGGGAGTTTTCATGATGCGGCGGTTGGCTCTGGCGGCGGGCGCGGCCCTCGCCCTGATGGGGGGTGCGGCGGACGCGGGCACAGTGGCGGTCACCGCCGAGCGGCTGCTCGACGTGCGCACCGGCAAGTACATCGAAAAGCCGATGGTGGTGATCACCGACGGCAAGATCACCGCCGTCGGCAGCCAGACCTCGATGACCGTACCGGCTGGGACCGAGATCATCGACCTGCCCGGCCTGACCCTGCTGCCCGGCCTGATCGACATGCATGTGCATCTCGACTCCTCGCCGATCTACGGCGGCTTCAGCGGCCTCTCCTACACCGACGGGTTCTGGACCGTGGTGGCGGTGCGCAACGCCGAACTGACGCTCAGCGCCGGCTTCACCACCGTACGCAACGTGGGCTCCGACCGCTGGAACGACGTGGCGGTGAGCCAGGCCATCGAGCAGGGCTTCGCCGTCGGCCCGCGCATCGTGCCGGCCGCCTATGCGATGAGCGCCACCGGCGGCCATTGCGATTCCACCTACCTGCCGCCCAGCGCCAACGTCACGGCCGCGGGGGTTGCGGATGGGCCGGACGAGGCGCGCAAGAAGGTTCGCTGGCTGAAGAAGTACGGCGCCAAGGCGATCAAGATCTGCGCCACCGGCGGGGTGTTCTCGAACGACGCCGTGGGCGTGCAGCAGATGACGGTCGAGGAGATCCGCGCCGTCACCAGCGATGCCCACATGGCCGAGATGAAGGTCGCCGCCCATGCCCACGGGCCGGAGGGCATCCGCGCCTCGATCGCGGGCGGCGTCGACACGATCGAGCACGCCAGCCTGGTGGACGACGAGGGGATCCGCATGGCGGTGAAGGCCGGGACCTACTTCGGCATGGACATCTACAATACCGAGTACACCCAGGCCGAAGGGCCGAAGAACGGGGTGCGCGAGAGCGAATTGAAGAAGGACCGCGACATCGCCGAGGCCCAGCGGCAGAACTTCTGCAAGGCGGTGAAGGCTGGGGTGAAGCAGATCTACTCCACCGACGCCGGCATCTATCCGCACGGCGACAACGCCAAGCAGTTCAAGATCATGGTCCGCTATTGCGCGACCCCGCTGCAGGCCATCCAGTCGGCGACCATCAACGCCGCCGACGCCCTGGGCCAGTCGGGCGAGGTGGGCGAGGTCAAGGCCGGCGCCTGGGGCGACCTGATCGCCGTGCAGGGCGACCCGCTGGCCGACGTGACCGTGCTGGAGAGCGTCAAGTTCGTGATGAAGGGCGGCGAGGTGGTGCGGCGGCCTTAGTCGCGCATCTCGATTTTTCCCTGCTTTCTGCTCATCCGGGCGAATGCCGGGATCCATCCGCGTGATCTCGCTGCCGACAGTCGACCCATATAGCGATTTGGGTGCAAGCCCCGACCGTCCGCGCCTTATGAAATGGGTCCCGGCATTCGCCGGGATGAGCGGAATTGGGGATAGGCCCTGGATGTGGACTAGTTAGTCCCGCATCTCCGCAGTCCGTTTGGCGATCTCGGGTCGCTCGCAGAAGCCTGCGGGCTGAGCCTTGCTCCGGTCCGGCATCTGCTTGCACAGCCAGGCGGCTTGACCCTCGTCGATCATGTCCAGGGGCTCGCGCGCCGGATCGCGACGAGCAATCACGACCGACAGCTCCTTGTAGAAGGCCGCCCATCCGGGCCGGTTCTTCGCGTCCGGATCAGGTTGGCCGTCGGTTCTGGGCTGGAACACCGCCGGATCGACCGCCGCCAGCCGCCTGGCCGCGGCGTCGAAGTCGCCAAGCTGCCGCTCGGCGTTGGCCGCCCTGGCCTGAAGCACGGCCCAGATCAGCTCGGTCGGCTTGGCCGGCTGGGCGTTGGCGGCGGCGACGAACTCGCGGTCATACCGCGCCTGCCGCGCCGGCTCGTCGTCGGCCTCCCAGGTCGCCTGCAGCAGGATCCAGGGAACATCCTCAGACCCTGGTTTGAGCCGTCCCTCGAGCCAGGCGGCCCGGTAGTAGGGCGTCTCCTTGGCCGCGACCAGCGCCTTGTACTCGGGCGAGGCGACCAGGCCGGTCAGGGCGGCGATCTCTGCCTTGTCAAAGTCGCGATACATCACCAGGCCGTTGCCCGGGCAGACCGGCAGCGGCATCGGGAAAATCCAGCTGCCGTAGGGCTTGCCGTCCGGGCGGCTGCCCCAGGTGCTGTAGCTGCCGGTGGCGGTGTGGGTGAAGGCCTCGCCGCCGACGGCGCACTTCATCTTCACCGGATAGGGCGTGCCGGCCCGCGCCGCCGGCAGGACCGCAAGGACGCTGAACGCCGCCGTCAGACCCAGGATCGCACCGCGCATGGTCCCCTCCTCAATCGAGGATCGAAGACTGCCTTGAATTACAATCGTCGCCTACAGAATTCCTAGACCTCGCAGACGGCCTTGATCTCGGCCCTCAGCTCGGGGAGCCCCGTGCCCTTCTCGGCGGAGGTCGCGAGCACCCGCGGGAAGGCGGCCGGCCGCTTGGCGATCTGGGCCTGGGTCTTCTCGACCAGGGCGGCGGCCTCGGCCGGCTTGATCTTGTCGGCCTTGGTCAGGACGATCTGGTAGCTGACCGCCGACAGGTCCAGGGCGTCCAGGGCTTCCTTGTCGACCTCCTTGAGGCCGTGGCGGGCGTCGATCAGCAGGTAGACGCGCTTGAGGTTCGGCCGGCCGCGGAGGTACTGGCGGCCCAGGTCCTGGAACTTGTTGGCAGTCGAGCGCGACACCCTGGCGAAGCCGTAGCCCGGCAGGTCGACGAGCCGCAGCCTGTCGCCGAGCAGGAAGAAGTTGATCTCCCGGGTGCGCCCCGGCTCGTTGGAGGCCCGGGCCAGCTTCTTGTGGCCGACCAGGCCGTTGATCAGGCTCGACTTGCCGACGTTGGAGCGGCCCGCGAAGCAGACCTCCGGCCAGTCGGCCGGCGGCAGGCCGTCCATCTTCACCGCCCCCATCATGAACGTCGCCGGCTGGGCGAAGAGGACCCGCGCCTCCTCCAGCTGCTCGTCCGTGAACAGGGGGTCGGTCATCAGAGGGCCTTGGCCCGGAACCGATTGATGAAGTCGTCGATCGGGTTATCGACCTTCAGCCGGTGCATGATGATGTACTGCTGGAAGATCGAGAGGATGTTCGAGAACGTCCAGTAGATGATCAGGCCCACGGCGAACGGCGCCATGATGAAGGTGAACAGGATCGGCATCAGCTGGAAGATCTTCTGCTGCATCGGGTCCGGCGCCGGCGGGTTCATCGCCGTGGTCAGCCACATGGTGAAGCCGTAGAGCAGCACGCAGACCCCCAGGCCCAGCATCCCGGCCCCGAAGCCGGTGGCGGACGGGTGGGTGGTCAGCAGACCGCCGATCAGCGGCAGGGCGCCCGGATCGTAGGGCAGCAGGCCGAACAGGTTCCAGATGTTGGTCGGGTCCCGCGCCGACAGGTCCTTCACGAAGCCGAAGAAGGGCGCGTGGCGCATCTCGATGGTCACCGACAGCACCTTGTAGAAGGCCAGGAACACCGGGATCTGCAGGAGCAGCGGCAGGCAGCCGACCAGCGGGTTGACCTTCTCCCTCTGGTAGAGGGCCATGGTCTCCTGCTGCAACTTGGCCGGGTCGTCCTTGTACTTGGCCTTCAACTCGTTCATCGGCTCGGTGAGCTTCTTCATCTTGCTCATCGACTCGTAGGACTTGTTGGCCAGCGGGAAGAGGATGATCCGCACGCAGAGGGTGACTAGCAGGATGGCCACCCCGAAGTTGCCGACGAAGCCGTAGAAGAACTCCAGCGCCAGGAAGAAGGGCCGGGTCAGGAAGTTGAGGACGCCCCAATCGATGGCGCGGTCCAGCTCCGGGATGCCGTACTTCTGCTGGTAGGTCTTGAGCAGCTCGGCGCGCTTGGCGCCGGCGAACAGGCGGGTGGTCTGGTTGACCGTCGCGCCGGGGGCGATGGTGCGGACCGGGCCGGTGGCGTCGGTGATGTAGTAGTCCCGGCCGGCGAGCGTGGCCTGCTGGTAGCGGGCCTCAACGGCCTGCTTCTGGTCGGGGATGATCGCGGTCAGCCAGTACTTGTCGGTGATGCCGAGCCAGCCGCCGGTAGTGGTCCACTTCTGCTCGCGCTTCTTGGCCTCCTTCTTCCAGGGGGCGTACTTGCGGAGCCGCAGCTCGTCGTCGAGCCAGCCGACGGCGCCCTCATGGACGTTCTGGCCCTTGCCGGCCTCGGGCGGCAGGCCGGCGCGGCGCACGGCCGCGAAGGGGGTGATGCTCACCGGGGCGCCGCCGGTGTTGGTCACCGTGTCGGTGATGGTGAAGAGGTAGTTCTCGTCCACCTGGATGGTGCGGTCGAAGACCAAGCCGTTGGGAGCGCGATAGGTCAGCACCACCGGGGTCTTCTCGGTCAGCACCTTTCCCGATTTCACCGTCCACAGGGTCTCGTGGCTGGGCAGGCCGCCGACGTTCTGGCCCTGCCAGCTGAACACCGTGAAGAAGGCGTTGGAGGTGGCCTCGGGCCGCAGCAGGTCGACGCGCGGCGAGTCCTTCTCGACGGTCTGGCCGTACTGCTGCAGGAACAGGTCGTCGATCCGGCCGCCGACCAGGTTGATCGAACCGGTCAGGATAGGCTTGGGGGTCCCCGCCTCGTCGTTGTGGGTGGCGATCGGCACCCGCGGCGAGGCGGCGATGGCCGCGTTCCGCGAGAGGTTGCCGGCCGGCACGATCGGCTTGGTCGGGGCGTCGCCAGCGGCCTTCTTGGCCTTTTCGGCGGCGGCCGCCTTGGCCTTCATCTCCTCGGCCCGCTGCTTGGCCTGCGGTCCCAGGATGAAGAACTGGTAGCCGATCAGCATGATCATCGCGATCGCGAAGAACAGGATGGTGTTGCGGGATTCGTTTTGCATGGAGCGGGGTCAGACCGGCGCTGAAGGGGAAGGAGCCGCGCCGTTCTTGGGCGCGGCGGGAAGGTCGGCGGCGAGCCTTATCAGCGCGCTTTTCACATCGTCAAGCAAACGCCCCCAGTCACGCCCAGGCGTTCCGTCGCGGGCCACGAAGACATAGTCATGCCCGGGCTTTCCGAAAGAGGGCAGCAGAAGACGGGCCGCCTCGCGCAGCCGCCGCTTGGCGCGGTTGCGGACCACGGCGCCGCCGACCTTCTTGGTGGCGGTGAAGCCGGCGCGGATGACGGGGTCGCCGTCTTGGCGGTCGCGGACCTGCACGACCACCGCGCCGCTGGCCCGGTAAGCGCCTTTGGCGGCCGCCAGGAACTGGGGCCGCGTCTTGAGGCGTTCGATGATGACAGCTTGCGTCAGGGGATTGGTCCCCCGCTGCGAACGACCGGTCTTAGGCGGTCAGGCGCTTGCGGCCCTTGGCGCGGCGACGCGCGACGACCTTCTGGCCGTTCTTGGTGGCCATGCGAGCACGGTAGCCGTGACGGCGCTTGCGCACGAGACGCGAGGGCTGAAAGGTCCGCTTCACGGGTCTGCTCCAACAATAGTCGACTTACGCGATGGGCCCGGCCCGCCGCGATGAGCGGGGGGAGATACGGGAAGGGGGCGGCCGAGTCAACCGCCGCCTTGCCTTAAAGGTCCGGCCGGATCACCGCCTTGCCGATCACCTTGCGGCCGGCCAGCAGCTCGAACGCCTCGCGCCAGTCGGCGAGCGGGAGTTCCGCATGGACCCGGGGCCGCACGGCGCCCGCCTCGGCCAGCGCCCAGATCGCCGCCTGGTTCTCACGGCCCTTCTCGGGGAACTGGCGGCCGTATTCGCCGGCCCGCACCCCGACCACCGAGAAGCCCTTGATCAGCGGCATGTTGACCGAAACCTGGGGGATGCGGCCGGAGGTGAAGCCGATGACCAGCAGCCGGCCGTCGAAGGCGATGCAACGGACGCTTTCGTCGAAGACGTCGCCGCCGACCGGGTCGTAAATGACGTCAGCTCCGCGCCCGCCGGTGAGGTCCTTCACCCGCTCGCGGAAGCCGCGGGTGACGTTGATCACCGCGTCCGGCTGGTATTCGGCCTGCAGCACCGCCAGTTTCTCGTCGGAGGCCGATGCAGCGATCACCCGCGCGCCCATGGCCTTGGCCAGGTCGACCGCCGCTAGCCCGACTCCGCCGCCCGCGCCGTGGACAAGCACCCATTCGCCGGGCTGTAGCTGGGCGCGGCGGACGAGGGCGACATAGGCGGTGAGGTAGGCGGCGCCGTATCCCGCCGCCTGGGCGAAGGTCAGACGGTCGGGCTTGGCCCGAACGGCGGCGGCCGGCAGCAGGGCGTACTGCGCGAACCCGCCAAGCTTGGCGCCGCCGGCCACCGGGTCGCCTGGGTTGAACCCCTCGACGCCAGGGCCGAGCGCCTCGACCTCGCCGGACAGTTCCATGCCGAGGCCGAAGGGCAGCGGCGGCTTCAGCTGGTACTCGCCGCGGGTCATCAGGAGGTCGGGGAAGTTGACGCCGGCGGCCTTCACCTTGACGAGGATCTCGCCCGGGCCGGGGGTGGGGACGGGAACGTCCTGCAGGGAAACCCCGGCGTAGTCGGGGGCGAGGCTGTCGACGATCAGGGCGCGCATGGCGGTCAGGATCGGACGTCGACGCGAGGGAAGTCCACCCCTGTCCGTCAGCTGGCCGCTAGCTGATCATCCCCTCGAACCCCTGCCGCACCAGCCCGGCGATCTCGCGGCAGGCGATGTCGGCGGCGGGGATGGCGCCGCCGAAGGCGGTGAAGCCGTGGCCCAGAGCGTCGTAGCAGCGATACAGGACCGGGACCCCGGCGGCCTTCAGCATGCGGGCGTAGGCCTCTCCCTGGTCGACCAGCGGATCGAAGCCGGCCGTCACCACGATGGCGGGGGCGAGGCCCGAGAGGTCCGGCTCCCGGATCGGGGAGAGCCGTGGGTCGGCCGGATCGTCCTGCGCGCCCATGTAGTGGTCCATGAACCAGCTCATGATCTCGCGCGACAGCGGGTAGGCGTCGGCATAGGTGGTCATGGATTGCGTTTCGCTGGCCACGTCGACGGCCGGGTAGATCAGCACCTGCAGCGCCGGCTGCGGCTCGCCGTTCCGCTTCATCTCCTGGCAGAGGACGGCGGCGAAGTTGCCGCCCATGGAATCGCCGGCGACCGCCATCCGGCCGCTTTCGGCGCCGAAGCGGGCCGTGTTGTCGCGCGCCCAGCGCCAGACGGCCAGGACGTCCTCGAGCCCGGCCGGGAACCGGTGCTCGGGCGCCAGGCGGTAGTCCACCGACAGCACCGGGCAGCGCGCCAGCCTCGCGAGGATCGAGCAGAAGGCGTGGTGCGTCTCCAGGTCGCCGATCACCCCGCCCCCCATGTGGGCATAGACCACCAGGGGCGCGTCGGGATCCTGGTCGGCCGGGCGGTAGGCGCGGACCTTCACCTCGCCCTCGGCGCCGGGCGCGCTGAGGTTCTCGATACGGACGCCAGGCTCGGCGGCGGCGGCCAGCAAGGCCGCGCCATGAGCGGCGGCGGCGCGGGCTTCCGGCGGGGTCAGGCTCGACAGGGGCGGGGCGCTGCGGCCGCTGGCCGCCAGGAACTGGAAGCGGGGATCGAGGGTGCGGCCGCCCTGGTAGACCGCCGATCCTCCCGACATCAGCCGCAGCACCGGGGCCGGCAACGACATCAGCACCTTGATGACCAGCTTCTGGACGTCCACGCCTCAGGGCTCCCGGACACGCGGCAGGTTGGGTATGCCGCCGAGGATCATCCGCACGGCGAACTCGGCGGCCGCCACGGTGTCGATCGGCCGGCGCTGGAGCATGCGCTCGCCGACCTCGCGGGCGATGGCGATGCAGGCGGCGGTCAGGTAGTCGGCGTCGACCCGCGGGGCCCCGCCCCTTTCGATGGCGGCGGTGAAGGCCTCGCGCACCTCCTCGAACACCCGCTCCATCTCCGGGGTCTCCATCGAGACGTGGGGATGGCGCTCACCGGGGGGGCGCCTGGCCTGCCAGCTCTCGTGTTCGTCCGCCAGGAAGTCGAAATAGGCCTGGATGGCTGCCCGCAGGTAGCCCTCGAAGTCCTGCGCCTGCTCCCAGCAGGCGCGCAGGATCGGCCGGAAGCGCCTCGCGCCGTCGTCGGCCAGGGCCTCGAACACCTCCTCGCGCGAGCGGAAGTAGTTGTAGAAGGCGCCCACCGACAGCTCGGTGCGGCGGATGATGTCGCGCACCGTGGCGGCCTCGTAGCCGAGCTCGGCGAACACTTCCCGGGCCGCATCGAGGATCGCCTGGCGGTTGGCCAGCTTGGTCTGTTCACGCTTGCCGGTGGAAAGGACGGTGGTCGGACTCATCGTCCCCGAAAGCTAGCAGGCCTTGCGGCGAGGCGAAAAGGAATTGCGCGGGATGGTTCTTTAACTCCCGTTTTACACGAAACCGGGGTAGTCTCATCGGCAACCGGCGCGTCATGCCGGGCGAGGGCTGTGGGAAACATGACGATCGCCGCCTCCGGCAGCGAGGTCCAGGAATACCGGAGCGCGCGCGCCGACCAACGCCGCCGCCAGATTCTCGACGCCGCTCGAAAGCTGGTTTCCGAAAAGGGCTTCGCCTGCCGGATGGACGAGGTGGCCGCCGCGGTCGGCGTCACCAAGCCGGCGGTCTATCGCTACTTCCCCGGCAAGGACGTGCTGATCCAGGCGATGCTGGAGGAGGATCTGGTGATCCCCACCCGCGAACTGACCGCCAGGATCGCCGCCTACGAGGGGCCGATCCGGGGCCTGCTGGACATCTTCGCCGAGGGCACGCTGAAGATCCAGGAGGGGGGCCTGGCCCGCGGCTACATGGCCCTGGCGATGGACGAATCGGCCCGCCGGCCGGACGTGGCAGGCCTGATCCGCGACCAGGTGCTGGGCCCCAGCGTCGGCATCGTCGCCCAGGCCTTCCTCAAGGCCATCGAGTCGGGTGAGCTCAAGCCCGTCGACAACCCGGTGATGATGGTCCGGCTGTTCTTCGCCCCCTTCATGCAGATATCGTTGATCCGCGGCGGGTTCGGGGTGCCGATGGCGCCCGAGGAATACCTGCCCTATGCCAGGTTCCACATCGAGGCCTTCCTGCGGGCGTTCGGGAAGGAGGGGGCTTAGTCCTCCTTGTAGATTACCCCGCCCTTCATCACGAAGCTGACCTTCTCCAGCACGGTGACGTCGGCCAGGGGATCGCCCTTTACCGCCACGATGTCCGCCGCCTTGCCGACGGTGAGCGAACCCAGCAGGCCCGAGAGACCCAGGTGCTCAGCCGCCCACACCGTGGCCGCCCGGATGGCGTCGATCGGGCTCATGCCGGCCTTGACCAGCAGCGCGAACTCCTGGGCGTTCTGGCCGTGGGGCGAGACGCCGCTGTCGGTGCCGAAGGCGATCTTCACCCCGCCGGCGTGGGCGCGGCGGGCCATGTCCAGCATCTTGGGCCCGGCCTCCAGGGCCTTGGCCTTCACCGCCGGGACCATCCAGGTGTTGGGCTTGGCCGCCTCGCGGGCCACGAAGTCGCCGGCCAGCAGGGTGGGCACCAGCCAGGCGCCGCGCGACTTGAACAGCTTGATCGACTCCGCGTCGAGATAGGTGCCGTGCTCGATCGAATCCCCGCCCGCCTTGAGGAAGGTGTTGATCCCGTCGCCGCCGTGGGCGTGGGCGGTGACCTTGCGGCCCATCGAATGGGCGGCCTCGACGATGGCCTCGATCTCCTCCTCGCTGAACTGCTGGGCCAGACCCGCGGCGGTGGGCGACAACACCCCCCCGGTGGCCGTGATCTTGATGACGTCGGCCCCGGCCCGGACCTGCTCGCGGGTGGCGCGGCGGCAGTCGTCGGGGCCCGAACAGACCGAGGGGCCACGGAACAGGGGGACATAGGCTTCCGGCACGCCATTGGCGTCGTCCCCGTGGCCGCCGTGCACCGACACCGAATCGCCGGCGGCGATCAGCCGGGGGCCCGCGACCTTGCCGGACGCGATGGCCCCGCGCAGGGCGAAGATCACCTCATTGGGGGCGCCGAGGTCGGCGACGGTGGTGAAGCCCGCCCGCAGGGTGATGCCGGCGTAGTTGGCGCCGTCCAGCGCCAGGTCCGACTTGGTCTTGGTGAACCGGTCCAGCGCGCCGGTCGGGCCGTTCTGGCCGGTGATGTGGACATGGCTGTCGATCAGGCCCGGCAGCACGAAGCTGTCCTTGAGGTCGACGACCTTGGCGCCGGCGGCGGAGGTGTAGCCGTCCTCGATGCGCAGCACCTTGCCGTCCTGGATGACCAGGGTCTTCTCGGTCTCCACCTTGCCGGAGGCCGGATCGGCCAGCAGCCGGCCGGCCTGGATGTAGGTCAGCGGACTGGCCGGCGCCTGGGCGGTGGCCCCGGTGAGCGCCAGCAGGCTGACCGCCGCGGCGACCAGCCCGGCCTTGAATGTGGATTTCATCGAACGGCCCCTGAACTGTTTCGCTGACACTGCACCGGCTGGGCGGTCGCCGCTAGGCCCCCGCCTTCTGGGCGAACTCCCAGGCGCCGCGCGCCAGCACCGGCACCCGGGCCTCCATGGTCGCGGCATGGGCGGAGGCGGCGGTGCCGTCGCGGACGCGGCCGACGATGCCCTGGCAGATGCCGGCCAGGCGGAACAGGTTGTAGGCGAAGTACCAGTCGAGGTTGGGCAGGCCGTCGCGACCCGTGGCCCTGCAGTACTGCGCCACGGCCTCCTCGATGGTCGGGATGCCGTAGGCGGTCAGGTCGTCGATGCCCGACAGGCCGCCGCGCTCCTGGCTGGGCATCACCCAGCTCATCAGGAAATAGGAGAAGTCGGCGAGCGGGTTGCCCAGGGTCGACAGCTCCCAGTCGAGCACCGCCACCACCCGCTGCTCGGTCGGGTGCAGGATCATGTTGTCGAGGCGGTAGTCGCCGTGGACGATCGAGGTCTGGTCGTCCTCGGGCGTGTGGTCGGGGAACCAGGCGATCAGCTTGTCCATCTCGGGGATGACGCTGGTTTCGGATGCCTGGTACTGCTTGGTCCAGCGGCTGACCTGGCGGGCGAAATAGTTGCCGGGCTTGCCGTAGTCCTCCAGGCCGATGGCCCTGTAGTCGACGGTGTGCAAGGCCGCGAGCGTGCCGATCTCCGCCTCGTAAATCTTGCGGCGGTCCGCCGGGCTGTAGTCGGGCAGGGTCCCGTCCCAGAGGATGCGGCCGTCGACCTGTTCCATGACGTAGAACCAGGTGCCGATCACCTCGTCGTCCGTGCACAGGGCGTAGGCCCTGGCGACTGGGAAGTTCACCTTGTTCAGCGCCGAGATGACCTTGAACTCGCGATCCACCGCATGGGCGCTCGGCAGCAGCTTGCCCGGCGGCTTGCGGCGAAGGACGTAGCGCTGGCCCGGGGTCACCAGCTGGTAGGTGGGATTGGACTGGCCGCCCTTGAACTGGCGAACCTCCAGCGGGCCGGCGAAGCCCTCGACGTTGGCCTCCAGCCAGGCCAGCAGCTTGGCCTCGTCGAACCGATGCCGCTCGTCGACCGGCTTGGTGCCGCTGTTGAGGTCCTGGGCGCTCGGCGCGGCGTCGGCCATGGTCGTTTCCCGTTTCGTACGCTTGTTTGAAGTCGGCGCACTTTAGCGGGGGCGCCGGAGCGCGCAAGGACGCTAGCTCAGCAGCAGCGCCCCGATGAACAGCGCCACGGCGCCGAAGAAGGTTATCCCGCCAAACTGGGTCCAGAAGCGGAGCGGTTCGTTCGCCCGCTCGATGTCGGCCAGCTTGGTGAAGAAGACGGCGATCCGGCCGGTGATCAGGCTGCGGACCAGGACGGCGAAGCAGAGCAGGCCGATGGCGACCAGGCTGAGGCCGACCGGAAGGTCGATCACAGGCCGACCTCCGCCCGCACCGCCGTGGCGATGAAGCCGCCGCCGAGCACCCGGTCGGGCGCTTCCGGCGCGTAGAGGGCGCAGGCCTGCCCGGGGGCGACGCCTTCCTCGTGGGTGTCGAGCGCCACTGCGACCTCGCCGTCCACCAGGGCCAGGCGCCCCGGGACCGGCTCGCGGGTCGAGCGGACGCGGGCCAGGACCGGGCGGCCGGCGGCGCAGGCCTCGGCGATGTCGCCGCCGCCCAGCCAGTTCACTTCCTTCAGGGTCAGTGCCGTGGTCAGCAGGGCCTCGCGCGGGCCGACGATCACCTGGCGCCGGTCGGCGTCGATGCGGGTGACGAACAGGGGGTCGCCCACGGCGATGTTGAGCCCCCGCCGCTGGCCGATGGTGTAGCGGGTCACCCCCTCGTGGGTCCCCAGCACCCGGCCGTCCATGTGCACGATCTCGCCCGGCAGGGCGCCCTGCGGCCGGATGCGGTCGATGACCGTGTGGTACTTGCCCTCGGGGACGAAGCAGATGTCCTGGCTGTCGGGCTTGTCGGCGGCGGTCAGGCCCAGTTCGGCGGCGATGGCGCGCACCTGCGGCTTGGCCATCCCGCCGAGCGGGAAGCGCAGATAGTCAAGCTGCTCCGGGGTGGTGGCGAACAGGAAGTAGCTCTGGTCCTTGGCCGGGTCGGCGGCGCGCAGCAAGACCGAACCGGCCTCCGTTTCCATCCGCTGGACATAGTGGCCGGTAGCCATGGCCACGGCGCCGAGGTCGCGGGCGACATCGAGCAGGTCGCGGAACTTTACGGTCTGGTTGCAGCGCACGCAGGGGATCGGCGTCTCGCCGCGCAGGTAGGCGTCGGCGAACTCCTCGATGACCTGGTCGCGGAAGCGGCTCTCGTAGTCCAGGACGTAGTGGGGGATGCCGATGGCGTCCGCCGCGGTGCGGGCATCGAGGATGTCCTGGCCGGCGCAGCAGGCGCCCTTCTTCTGGACGGCGGCGCCGTGGTCGTAGAGCTGCAGGGTGACACCGACCACGTCATAGCCGGCCCGGGCCAGCAGGGCGGCGGTCACCGTGGAGTCGACCCCGCCGGACATGGCCGCGACGATCCGGCTGCCGGCCGGCAGGCGCACGGCCGCGCGCACCGCGCCGAGCGCGGCGTCGATGGCAGAGGGGGCGAGGACCGTCGTCATGGCGCGCGATATAGAGGTTGCGGGACGGATTTGCGAGGATGGCTAGAGCAGCCGCCCCGTCGGCGGCACGAAATGCGCGCCCTCATGCTCCAGCAGCCACTTCTTGCGGGGCAGGCCGCCGCCGAAGCCGGTGAGGGAGCCGTCCGCGCCGATCACCCGGTGACAGGGCACCACCACGGCGATGGGATTGGAGCCGTTGGCGAGGCCGACAGCGCGGGAGGCGTCCGGCTTGCCGAGTTTGCGAGCCAGGGCGCCGTAGCTGCGGGTTTCGCCGTGGGGGATGGCCTTCAGCTCGGCCCAGACCGAGCGCTGGAAGTCGCTGCCGACCGCGCCGGTCGGGATGCGCGCCAGGGCCGCCAGGTCGCCGGCAAAGTAGGCGTCGAGGTGGGCGCGCACCGAGGACGGGACCCTGCCCTTCACCAGCTGGGCCTTCGGATAGCTGCGGGCGACCGAGTGCAGGAAGTCCTCCTCAGCCCGGTCGAAATGCAGCATCCGCAGCACCCCGGCCTCATCGACGGCCAGCCACAGCCCGTCGATCGGCGAGGGATAGCGCTCGACGGTGAGGGTCTCAGGCGGCTTTGCGGGCATTGGCCTTCTCCTTCAGGACCTCGGCGTCGCCGGCCCAGAGGTGCAGGGCCGCGTAGGCGCGCCAGGGCCGCCAGGCCTCGGCGCGGGTGAGCAGCTGGGCGGGCGTCGGTCGGCCGCCTTCCGGGGTCTCCAGGGCGCGCATCAGCCCGATGTCGGCGGCCGGGAAGGCGTCGGGCTCTCGAAGCTGGCGCATGGCGATATACTGCGCCGTCCATTCACCGATGCCCGGGAGGGCCTTTAGCGCCCGGATGGCGGTGTCGAGGTCCTGGCGGGGCCCGAACAGGGCGGGGTCCGCCACCGCCGCGGCGGCCATGGCGCCCAAGGCCCGGGAGCGGGCGGAGGGCATTGGCAAACCGGAGAGGTCGGCGGCGGCGAGGCGCTGCGGGCTCGGGAAGGCGACGGTCAGTCCCTCCTGCGCCCAGGCCTCCGGCAGCGGCTCGCCGTACTGGGCCGCGAGCCGACCAGCCAGCAACACGGCGGCGTGGACGGTGATCTGCTGGCCGAGGATGGCGCGGATGGCCAGCTCGAAGCCGTCCCAGGCGCCAGGCACCCGCAGGCCCGGGCGGGCGATCACCCTGGGCGCCAGGTCGGGATCGGCCGCCAGGTGCTCGGCGATGGCGACCGGGTCGGCCGCGAGGTCGAAGACCCGGCGCACTCTCGCCAGAATGGCCGGCAGGGCGCTGGTCCTGGGAAATCGGACCTGGAGCGACAGCTGGTCCCCGCCGGCCGGGGAGACGGCGATCGTGCCCATCTCGCCGTCCAGGACGATGGTGCGGGCGTAGCGATCCGGCGCGACCTGCTCGACCCCGGGGATGGCCCGCAGGGACAGGAAGGCGATCAGCCCGTCCCAGTCGTAGGGCGGCTTGTAGCGCAGCTTCAGGGTCACCCCTTCGGCCGGCGCGGCGCCGGCGGACCGGCGGCGCAGGGCGGCCGGCGGGCGGCGGTAGAGGGCCTGGAAGGTCTCGTTGAACCGCCGGACGCTGCCGAAGCCGGCGGCCAGGGCGACCTGGGCCATCGGCAGGTCGGTCTCGTGGATCAGCTGCTTGGCCAGCAGCACCCGGCGGGTCTGGGCCACCCCGACGGGGGTGGCGCCGAGATGCATCTGGAACAGCCGGCGCAGCTGGCGTCCGCCCACTCCGAGCCGCCCGGCCAGGGCCTCGACGTCCCCGCTGTCCAGGGCGCCGGCCTCGATCAGCGAGAGGGCTCG
>Ga0196963_10000397_pt1 | contig 41009 bp, 60 predicted proteins | sample S1_5metaG_FD_148600 | JGI IMG/M metagenome (GOLD analysis project Ga0196963, IMG submission 148600) | Soil microbial communities from Anza Borrego desert, Southern California, United States - S1_5 | ecosystem: Environmental > Terrestrial > Soil > Desert | place: USA: California | collected... | reverse complement strand
TCGGCATCGTCACACTTTCGACGAATAATTACCGTTACCTGATCTCATCGCTCACAACCCCGAGCGCTGGCTCGGATATGCAGCGCGAGGACCGCGAAAGCTTTATTCAGCCGGACTCCGGAAATCGCATCAAATACTTGACGCCCCAAGAGTGGGATCGGAAGTACCCGAAGGGCATTGAAACGGCCATGACGGGATATCCGACCGAATACACGAAATTCGCCGGATACCTGATTTTCAACAAATATGCGACTGCATCCGAAAATGGCGATCTTGTGAATTTCCGCTACTGGAAGCACCCGACGATGCCGGCGACGGGCTCGCCCAACGCGACCCTGGATATCCCTGAACCGTTCGACCGGCTCGTCCTCATTCCCTTGGCCACGATGAAGACGATGGTCTACCTCGGAAACGACGAGGCGGCCGCCCATCGCGTGACGGTATTCGGAAACGGCCAGGACATTGAAGGGAACCTGGCGAAGCTTCATGAAATATACGGCTCCCCGGAGCTAAAACCGAGAGTGAGTTTTAACGCCTAATGGTCATGGCCGCGCCTTCCAGCCTGAAGGCCTTTACCTATCAGAATTTCAGGGGCATGAACCGGACCTCCGACCGGCTCAATATGTCGCCTGAATTTGCCTATGACATCCAAAACGGCTACATCAAGCGGGACATTAAAAGCGGCCTCGGGGTCATCCGGCAGCGCGACGGCGTTACGAAGCTGAACAGCGTTTCTTTTACGAACGCCTGCAAATACATCTTCGAGCCGAAATGGAACGGCGGCGGAACCGACGTTTTTATTCGGGAGGGGACGCGCTGGGCGAAGTTTAACGGGACAGACACGTTCACGGACTTGGACACCGGCCGTGGGAGCGGAGTCCGCGGGATGGCCGTTATGTTCGGGAATGAAGTCATTATGGTGGACGGCGGGATCCCGAGGAAATGCACGGCCGCCTATGCCGTCTCGAACCTTTCGTCGGACGCGAACATGCCCCAGGATTCGACGGCGGTACACGTCCATCAGCACAAGGTATGGCTTAACTCGACAACCAACCCGATGAAAGCCTATTGCTCGAAAACCGACAACGCCAATGGCGCGACCGCCTGGACAGGCACGTCGGACGCGGCGGTGCTCGATTTCTCGTATATTCTGCCGGTCGGCGACACGCTGATCGGGTTTAAGACCTTCGCCGAAAAGTTTCTCGTCTTCATCTTTAAAAAGCATGTCGTGATTTTCGACTGCGGCACCGACCCTGCGAATTTCGCACTTCAGCAGATCATCCCCTTAAACTGCGTCTCGGGGCACGGCGTTCTGGCCCTCGGGAATGACCTGGCTATCACGTCGCTTGAAGGCGTGAACAGCTTCCGCTCCTCGATGGCTAACCAAGACCTCGACACGGACGACCTTTCCAAATACATCGCGCCGCTTTACCGTGAAATTCTTTCAGAAGTTGCAGACAAGGGCGACGTGTCGCTCGGGTTTTCCCATAACCTGAACCACCTCTACGTCGGGCTTCCTTCGGCGTCGCGGCACCAGATCCTCGTGTACTCGCTCGATATCAAGAATTTCGTCGGGCGCTGGGAGGGTTACAAGTGCCATAGCTTCTGCGAGCGCCAAGACGGGACCATGCTCGTTGGCGGCGATGGGTATGTTTACAAGATGAACAGCGGAACCAACGATGACGGGGCGGCGATCGCTTTTCAGTACTCGTTTCCGTTTCTCTACTTCGGAGACCCGAACCGGAATAAGGCCGCCCGGCAGTTTGAGGGCATCATTAAGCACGACGCGGCGAGTGCGAACTTCACGATCAATTTTGACTACTGGTACGGTGTCGGAAGCGCCTCATCTTCGACATTGAATAAAGCTATCACGCTCACAGCCGACATCGCGCTTTACCGGTCGGCCCTCTACCGGGCGTCCTATTATCGGGCATCTGGCAACACTCGCTTTCAGACCTCCGACGTCCTCGGGCGAGGGAAGCAGCTTGCAATCGACATTTATCACTCCGTACTCAACGCGACGATTGAAATCCCTTATTTCATCGTGCGCGTTAAATTCGAGAACGAAAAAATAAGGTAAGCCATGTCGACTGAATACTCTCGATATTTTAGTGCCCTTGCCGACTTTAACGCCGGGAACCCCATCGACGACCGGGATCTCGACGGGGAGTTTGACGCGATCAAGACCGCGCTTAATCAAAAGGTGCTTTGCAAAGCCACGGCCCCTTCTTCACCGATCGACGGTCAGACCTGGATTGACACGACAACTAAGCACCTTAAGCGTTATCGCAACTCCGAATGGGTGATTCAGGGCATCGTTCATGTCGGGACGTCCGCGCCGGCAACGGTCCAGTCTGGGGACGTCTGGATTGATACCTCTGGATCTCAAAATCTTCTGAAGCTCCGAAACCAGGCCAATGACGCCTGGATCAGTCTGGGGGCGCTCCCAAAAAACTGGCGGAACGGCCTTCGGTGCAAACAGGCATCAACTTCAACGATTACGGTTGAGCTGGGGATGCTCGAAGTCAACGGCGCCTCAATCGAGAAAACAACCGAGACGACCCTGAATCTTGCCACAGACGCCCATTGGGCCGGCGGCACGAACCTTCGCGCTACCTCGACGTATGGATATATCGGCGTCGATGGCTCAGGGAACATTAAAATGCACACCACGGCCCCGTCGCACTCGGATTATGCGGTCTCGAATACGAGCGGCAAAAAGCGCTATGCGACATGGTCCGGAACGGTCTACCGGATTATTGGATGGTTTTACATGAACGCGACCGGGTCCGGCGAGCTCAGCAGTTTCGAGGTTGGGAACATCGCCGAAATAGGCGTGACAAACTCTGTCGTCCGCGCAGGTTCAACGGACGACACGATCAACGACACGACTTACGGGTCCGACCTTACCGAATGCGAGATCCATTTTTATACGAGCGGCGGGCCTGTCCGGATGGATGCGGGGCTTTATATCTCCAACACCGCCGCCGGGATTGATATCGTAACGGCCCTCTTTGACGACGGGGCTGACATTGCCAACTCCGAGCGCGGGACCAATTTCGGCGGGGCGGGCCAGACGGGGCAGCTTCACCTTCATTACCAGACGACCTACGCACAGGGCCCGAAAACGATCAACGTCCAAATGAAGGTCGGTGCCTCAAGCCTGACGGTGTCTGAGAAAACGGTCATTTTAACCGAGCTGCCGTGAAGCCGATTATTGGAAAACGCGTCATCTTGTTTGAAATCGAGCCTCACGAATTCGAGGACTTCGCGCGGATGCACCGCGAAGATGAGCGCGGGTTCATGCAAAAGATGTGTCTTAAAAAGATGACCCAGGACGAGGCCAATAGTTACGTGGAAATTCTTTTCCGGACGCTTCAGCTTACCGGATTCTCGGTCATGACGAAGGAAGGGAAGGCCACGCGCCGGGCGGGGTACGTCTATATATCGGATCTGACAGAAAACGGCTGCTCGATTTCCGGGATGATGGGCAAAGACTTTATGCAAGGCCTTGGGCGCCAGATCCGGCGCGGCAAGTACACCTATTCAGAAGACGCGATCCGGACGCTTGTGGACTTTTGCTTCCGGACGTTTCCAAAAATGCACCGCATCGAAATGTCGGCCCTTGAGTCGAACAGGCCGAGCCTTGCCTTGATCGAGCGGTCAGGATTCAAGAGAGAAGGAGTCCTTCGGGACTACTTCACCATAGACGATAGGCGTGAAAACGTCGTCGTACATAGCGTCCTCCGAAATGAGTGGGAGAGCTATGTCGCTGAAACAAAAGAAACCAACGATCTCGATTCCCGAGTTCAAGAAACCCACGCCGCCGTCGTTTAGCGCGTTCGGACTGACTTCAGGATACAACGGGAATTCATACGGGCTTACCGAAGACGCCCAGGCTCTTGCAGATCGCACCCAGGCCGAATCCATCCGGCGCGAGCTCGTCAGCGCCTTGGGTCTCAAATCCGGGTCGATGTCCGACCCGTATGCCAACCTCTTGGCCGATGAATCGCTAAGGATTGCCCAGCCTAGGCTTGAAAACGCGTTGATCGGCCGCGGTCTCGGTGGGTCTTCTGTCTATCGGGGGGCCCTTTCAGACCTTATCAGCCGCGCCTCAACTGAGGCCGCGCTTGCCTCGAACGAAATGAAGCTCCGGAACCTCGAGGCGCTTCAGTCTGGCTACCTTCTCCCGTACTACCAGATGGGACAGAACCTCCTCGGGCTTTCGGCGAATGCCGGCCAGGCAGATGCTGCCCAGGCGGCTGCGATGTACCAGGCGCTCTTGCCGTATACGGCGAAGGTGAACACGCCGAAGGAAAGCGGGCTCATGGGGGCTTTGACGGGCGGCCTTCAAGGCTTCTTTACCGGCGGACCTCTTGCCGCTCTTGTTGGGGCCGGATCCGGATATATGAATTCAGCGCGGCCGGCATCCTCCGAGTCCTACATGCTGTCCGACTATTATCCAAAAAATACCGGCCTGAGTCTTCAAAACCTCCTCGGGCTTCAAAATCTGGCCGGCCTTCGGGGGATATTTTAATGAATACACGCGACCTTATCGCACTTGCAAAGCTCCAACAAGAGCGAGAGGAAAGACCCGGCGCAATCTCTGGACCCGGCCCAATGATGGGCGAACCCGCCATTATGGGTACGCCGTTATCCGCGCTGGCTCAACTCGTGCAACAGACAAGCGCTCCGGTACACACCCCGGCGCAGGCCATGAACGCGCTTGCCGGAGGATACATGCAAAACCGCCAGGGCCAGGCGTTGGCCCGATTCCGTGACGGTTTCTTGCAAATTGCCCAGAACCAGAAGCTTGATCCGCAGACGAAGATGAATACCCTGGCCAGCCATATCGTCGCGTATGGCGGCAATCCGGAAGACTTTAAAGACATCTTCGGGATGCTCAGAGACCAGATGAACAATCAGCTCGAGTACACGAAGCACAGGCAGAATATGGCGGCCGAGACGTATAAGAATTTTAAAGACAGACAAAATGGAAGCGCCCTGAGCCCATCGCTTCAAAAAGCGAAGGATGAGCGCGTCGCAACGCTTATTTCGATGTCCGAGGAAAACCCGATTAAGCTTGCAAGGCTAGACGAGGCCGAGGGATTCCTCAAGTCATTGCCAGCGGTGCTTCAGGGGCGGCTCGGAAAAATCAACATCAAGGCGATGCAAGAGGCAGACCCGAATAACCCAATTCTCGGTCAATGGCAGAACTTAAAGTCCATTTTGACTGAGGCGCAGCTTGATTACGTCACGAACACAAAAGGCGCTGTTTCTGATCGCGAAATGATCCTCTTCGGACAAGCAGTCGCTAATGACGACCTCCTGTCCGTTGCCAGGATGGCCCCGCAGATCAAGAAACTCCGAAACAGTATCAAGGCGCGTCAAAACGCAGCGATCAACACGTACAAGACGTTATACGGGGAAGACCCAGCGACGTTCGCGCGTTTTTCCGACGTTGGCGCACCAGCACACGCATCAAACACGCAGAATGTGGCTGCGCAGACTGTAAGCGGGGTCCCTCAGGCCGGCCAAATGTTTAATGGCCTTAAAGTTGTTTCGGTGAAGAGGAAAAAATAATGGCGATCTGGGAAGTCGAGCTCGAGGACGGGTCCGTTTACGAGATCGAAACGGAAGACAAGCCCAATCTCATGACGGCGCCAGGCACGACGCTTGCAAGAAGCGGCGGTGAATTCATTGGAAGCATCGCCAATGCCGTGATGCACCCGATTGAGACCGTTAAAGCTCTTGGCGGTTTGGCTATTGGGGCAGGTCAAAAGATGATCCCAGGAGTGCAACCGCAAGAGCGCTATGTCGACAGTCTTGCGAATGTTTATAGGGATAGGTACGGAAGCCCAGATCTTGCGAAGACGACGCTTCTTGAAGATCCTGTCGGAGCGCTCGCGGACCTGGCGATGCTGGCGAGTGGTGGTGGCGCCGCTGCGGCTAAGATTGGCCAGGTTGGGCGCGTAGGCCGTCTGGAAGCGCTCGGGAATCTAGCCGCAAAAACCGGAAACGCCATTGACCCCATTGCCGGGACGGTATCATTGCTTGGCAAGGGCGCTGAGGCGGCTATGGCCGGGCGAAAAATCGCTCCTTTTGCATCAAAGGTTGACGCCGACGTCGTCGACGCTGGAAGGAATTTAGGCGTTGATCTTCCGGCGTCCGCAATTTCTAACAGCCGGGCCGTTCCTGCCATTGAAGCGCTCGCTGGCAAGGGTCTTTTTGGAGGCGGCGTCCAGGATAAGATTGCGCGTGCCCAAGAGCGGATGAGTCAAATCGCAGACGCGATAGTCAAGAAAACAGGGAAGTCGCCTGACCTCGTTACGGCTGGCATGAATGTGCATAAAGGAGCCGAGGCTTATCGCGCAAACTTCATGAGAATTAAAAATCAGCTATACGAAGACGCTATTTTGCCTCGTGATGGCCGCATCATTGAAGTAAATCCGTCAAAGTCACTTGAGTTTATTGACTCTGTCCTGGCCAACAAAAGGGATGCTGCGGAGCTTCTTGGGTCTGCTCAAGACATAGCCTACTTCAAAAATCTTCGAGAAGGTTTAGATCCGAAAAAGACGGTCAAGAGAGAGATCCAGGACCCTTACCTTGGGACGATCGAAAAGGGCGAAGTAATCAACGTGCCTTTGAATGGAAAAAAGGTGCAAGCGGCGATTCGTGAGCTGAACGAAAAAATTAATAACATCTCCGATCCCGTTGCGACCGGAAACAAGGCCACTTTAAAGAAGCTTGTCGCTAGTCTCTCCGATGACCTGGACGCGGCGATTATCCAACAAAGGCCAGACCTTGCAAAGTCGATTCAAACTGCTAATGCGTTTTATAAGCAGGGGATCGACAAGCTCAACAGCGTTTATGGAGAAAAGATTTTTGATCTTGGTAAGGCCGGCCAATACGACAAGATCGTGCCAGCCCTGACGAGCCCAACCACGTCAATTGAGGATATACCCAAGATTTACGAGATCATCGGAAAAGACAACATCCCACAGGTGCAGTCAGCGTTTCTTGAGGAGTTTTTTAAGGCCTCTAAGAACGCGAATGGAGCGTTTACTCCACACGGCGTGACAAGACAGATTGAAAAATATGGGGATGCAAAACTGAAAACGATCCTTACACCCGATCAATACAAGATCGTTAAGGATCTTGGGACGGTTACTCGTGGGATGGGTAAGGCGGAAAAGATCGCTAGCGGTTCGCAAACGGCGTTTCTAACCAGACTGGCAGCAGAGGCTACCCTTTTGTTTACAAACCCTGTCAAAGCGCTTTACTTCATCGGCGGAGACGCGATGATCTCAAAATTCCTCGGCTCAAAGACAGGTCAGGAATTACTCGGTAAGGGATGGCCCCTTGCGCCGGCTGGACGCGCTACGAGAGCATCGTCAGAAAGGCTGGCTCCGAGATTCGCGACTGCCGGTCGCGCGGCGAGGATCGGCGAGGCTTCTAAAGATGCTTAGTCTTAGATTCTTCGCGATCAGCGCACTTATGGCTGAATTCGAGAAATTTAATGACAGCAAATAGTGCAGCCAGAACCGCAAGGCCGATGTACCAAGGCGTGAACACTAATGACATGAAAAACGCCACTAAAACAAAACCAACGATCCAGAAAGCCATTAGTTTCTTTGCCTCCAAATGAATACACTCGATAATGAGTTTGACGATTTTGTAGCAACCATTAATCGACCTGCTCTATTTCCACGAGAAAAGAAAGGCCGAGAATATCTATTAACTGACTCTCGGAAAGTTTACTTATTAGCTCTGCTGTATTTTTTACTTGGCTTTTGTAGTTCTCAAAGTGTCCGTAATCTTTTTTGAGCTCAATTTTGTATTTTATGCCGCACGATTGGCAGCAGGCAAAGAACGGCTTGTTTGTTTCAAGTGGAAAGGGGATATCGAACGGCTGATTACAAGTCGCGCAAGTGGTATTAAAGATCGGTTTTAAGTACCAGACCAATAGCTCCTCCCAGATGCCCTCCGCGGGCAAACCGCAAGTCCTATAAGGCGCTTCTAGTTTACACGCTCCCCGGCGAAATGGGGAAAAAGCGCCTAATAAATTCATAAGTTATTAAGCCATAGGTATTTACAAACATGAAAAACTTTATCGTGGGCTTTTTTTGTGGGGCCGCGCTGGTCGGAACCGCCTGGGCCGCTGCCGGCATCACGCTTGTCAATGGAAACGGCGTTGAAATCGGAACGACCAACAATCCTGTCGTCGTGGAGATCGTATGAAAAAGCTCGCGGCGTTTTCGCTTCTTTCAATGCTCCTGGCGGCGTCTGCCTTTGCCGCGCCGCGGGTAACGCTTGTAGAGGGCGACGGGGACGAACTCGGCGTGACCGGAAACCCGCTCAAGGTAACGGTAAATTCTTTGGACGTTTCCGGGCATGTCGCTTTCGGCGACCTGGCCGCCGTGGACGACACGACGGGCGTGTACCCATCCAGCACGTTCAGCTTGGGCCTCAACAACGAACACACGCTTTCGGACACCTCGAAAGACTATCTCATTGGGCTCCAAGCCGGGACACTTTTTGACCTAAACGCCAACAACACGACGGTTCTTTTATACTCAGCCGCCGCAATCGCCTGGACGAAAGCCACGAACAACAAAAACTTCGGCGCGATGCTCGGGCTTTACGGCGAGTCCACCCACTACGGCACAGGGACGGGAGAGCTTCTTGTCGGCGTGGACGCCTGGGCGATGAATGAATCCAATTCCAACGTCCTTGAAGCCATCGGCTACTGGGTCGAAGGGTACGGAAATTCAGGCTCAGGCACGATGACGAGCGCCTACGGCATCCGCGTCTCCTCCGCAACCAATGACGGCGGCGGGACGCTTACCACGAACTACGGGATTAAGGTCGAATCCCAAACCGCCGGAACCACGGACTACGCGATCCACACGAATACCGCTGCGGCAGCGAACACCTGGGCGCTCTACAACGCAGGCACGGCCAAAAGCTATTTCGGCGGAAACGTCGGCATCGCCGCAACCTCTCCGGACATGGCGCTCGAAGTCAACCACGCCACCGGCCAAAACCTGCGCCTCACTTACAACGATTCGGACGGGTCGGCAACGAATAAGGCCGACTTTACCCTTTCATCGAGCGGCGATCTGACAGTCGCTCCAAGCGGCGGTGATCTATCGTTGACCGGAAACCAGGCAATTTCGGGGTCGATTTCTCAGCTTGGCGGATCCGCCGGGGTTTCTCTCTCGGGAGCCGCCGGTATTTTGTCGATTGCCGGGATCGGCAACACGAACAACAACAGCATGACCGTTGATCTTGAATCAAGCGCAGTCTCAATCACCTTAGATAGCGCCGATTCCTTAGTAATAGATACAAATTTATATATAAACTCTAACAACAATACGGCGTGGGGCGGTTCAACTCAAGTGCAAGCGCAATTTGATACTGCGGAAACCAACGATTCATTTAAATTTGGCCTCATATTAAACTCGGCAACTCTTGGATCGGGAAATTTTATGATCGTTGAGAGTGCTGACATAAACACGAATTTTGGAGTCGGTCTTGTCACCAACCCGACCCTTCGCATTCAATCCGCGGATGCCGCAACGCCGACGGACGCCGTCACGATCTACCACGACCAGACAGACGGACGGATTGATACGGTCGGTGGCGATCTTGTCCTAACGCCGGCCGGTGGCCGCGCGCGGCTTTCAGGAGCCATGCGATTAAACCCGCAAGCCTCCCCGCCGGCAAGCGCGGCTAGCGGAGACATCTACGTCGATTCGACGCCGACGCCAGACGAGCTTTGCTTCTACGACGGCGCGGCGTGGCAGGGAATCTCGTCTGGCACAGATGCAAATTGCGCTTAAAGGAGAAACCATGAAAAAAATCGTTCTATCCATTCTTTTTGTAACCCAAACCGCCCACGCCGCCGAAATCACGCTCACGATTCCGGATGACAAGGTCGGAAGGATCCGCGACTCCTACACCGCCGCTACAGGATGCCTCCCGAACGAAACAAAGGGCGCGTGCATGAAGCGCGGGATCATCCAGCACATCAAGGATACGGTGACGCAGTACGAAGTCGAGCAAGCAACGGAGACGGCAATGACCACACAGCAACAAAGTTCATCCCTGGCGGTTGTCATCAGCTAAACATGAAGAAAACCCTACTTCTTGCGCTTTTGTTGATTCAGTCGAGCTGCGCCGCAGCCCCTCGGGCCACGCTGGTCGAGGGCGACGGCGATGAGATAGGCACGGCCAACAACCCGCTAAAGGTACAAGTTGCAGGCTCGTCTTTAAGCGCGTCGAGTGTCAACGTCCAGACATCAAGCTTTGACGGCAATCTCGATTCGTCCGATGACACGGTCCAGGATGCCTTAAACACCCTGGACGATTTGGTTGTTCAGCTCCCTGTCCTTACGGGCGTCTATGTGGGCGATGGCGCAACGGCCTCAGGCGTTACCACTTCGGTCGGCATCGCCTCGGCCATTTCAGACGAGACGGGGTCTGGCTCCATGGTCTTCGGCACGTCCCCGACCTTCACGACGCAAATCACGGCGCCGCTCGTCTACGGCTCAAGCGCCGACAACGGCGACATCACGATTCACGGCACCTCGAGCGCCACGCGCACGACAAGCTACGTTATCCTTCAGCCGACAGCCGGGAACGTCGGCATCGGGACCACGACTCCGGATGCGCGTCTTCAGGTCTCGGGAACGCTCCACGTCACCGGCAACGCGACGTTCGACGCGGATGTGATCTTCGGCGGCTCGAACGCCTCGACCTTCGGCGACGGCACCGCGGCCACGTACCCCATCACGTTTAACCTTTCCGGCACCGACCACACGCTGACCGCCGGCAGCGCAACGCTCACGACAACCGCGGACTTCATCGTTCCGACCGAGGCCTATGACGCGACCGGCTGGAACGGCGATAACAGCGTGCCAACGAAGGATGCCGTGCGCGACAAGATTGAAACTTTACCCGCAACCGCGAAGTTTCTCATTCCGTTCTACGGCAACAGCTCGAACACGCTGACCCACTACTACGCGATGGGCGCGGTCTCGAACACGACTGAAAATAACGTCCGGCGCTTCCGGCCGCCGTCCAACATCGTTTGCAAAAAAATGTGCTACAGCGTCCAGAACGCGCCGAACCCGGGCACCTGGACCGTCTCTATCAATAAAAACGGCACCGCGGATGCGGCGATTCAAGTGGTTCTTTCAGGCTCCACAACCGACGCCTGCGACACCGATGCGACAGGGGTGTCGTTCACGGCGAACACCGATGATTTGAGCGTCGAGTCCGTCGCCGCCTCGAGCCCCACCGGCACCGGAACGTCCGGCGGTTTCATAGAGTGCGAGTTTGCGTAAGACACTCGTTTTCTTAACGCTTGTCTTTGGCGCGTTTACCGCGCCGGCCTTGGCCGCGCCGGTCAATCTCTACTTCGACTCGTCGGTCTCAAACTACGCGACGTGTTCCCTGGCCTCGCCCTGTACGGACTTAAAAGGCACCTCCTACTACGCCAACGGGGTCGAGTGCGGCAGCACGATCAATTTGAAGCGCGGGAAGACCTGGGAAGGCTCCATCGCCGAGTTTGTCGCCGGGGCCTCGACCGCGACAAGCTGCGCATCGAACCCGATCTACGTCCAGGCCTACGGATCCGGGGCGAACCCGATTCTCTACGGCGCCCCGGTCACGTCGACCGGATGGTCGGCCTCCACGGTCAAGTCGAACATCACGGTTGACGCCTCAACCGACACGTTCACGTTCGCAAGCCACGGATTCGGCACCGGGGACGAAATCCGCTTCTCCGCGACAGGCTCTATGCCGGGGGGTCTGACGGCCGACACGACCTATTACATCCGCGGCACGGGCTCAAACGGCGGGGATCCCGCGCCTACCGGCTCGTTCAAGGTCTCGGCCACGCGGTACGGCGCCGCGATCGACATCACCTCGAACGGTTCCGGGGTTCAGTTCTACACGCCCGGGGTCTATGTCCAATCCGCCGCGCAGACGCAGACGCACCTTAAAACCGTCTCCTACCTCGACAACGGCGTCCACAAGGGCCTCGGATGGTGGGGCGGCCAGGTCTCGTCCCTTCAGGAAGGCACTTTTAAGCGCGAATCGAACACGCTCTACGTACGCCTTGAAGGAAACCTAGACCCCTCGACCTCGAGCGTCCGGATTGGAAATTTCACGCATTACTCCGGCACCGGAGACCGCGGGCTTTTAAGGTCGACGAATGACGAAACAAAGGCCATCGGGATCCGGTTTCGGGATATCACGATCATTGCTTCCAACGGCGTCGGCTACTCCGCATCAGGCACCAATACCGAGGATCTAAACCTCGAGATCATCGCCTCAGCCCGGGATTCGCACCTTTTCTATGCCGAGCTTGCCGGCTCCGGTGAAAACGCCTCGTCGAGCTGGTCTTACCGCCTGAAAACAAGCTACGGCTCGGCCTACGCCGGCGGGGGAAACGCGGGCCAGCCGATCACCAACTACGGCGGCGCCTACAACGGCTACACGCACTTTAAAAGTACGAACGGCCGGATGGCCGGGGTCGACGACCTCGACTTCGGGGCGAACTCAAACGCGATCCAGACCGTTTATTTAAGGGGTTACACGTGCAACAACGGCACTTCGAGGACCACGCCATCCTTTGACGCAGCCTTCTATATCGACGGCTCCCACGACGTTTTTGGCTATGGCATCGAAGTCTGCGGCGCCGGGCAGGGGCACGGCCTGGCCAATGGGGCGCGTCTTGGCTTGCATATCGGCTCGGAACACCCTTCAACCAAGCCCACGTACAACATCTGGTGGTGGAACAGTCTGATCTACGACAACCATTGGGCGGGGTTCGGTCTCGACAACGCCAACTCGTCGACTGCGAATCTCACGGGGATCGACCTTCGGTTTTTAACCGTCGTAGCTGCCGGAACCTCCTCCACGAACTTCGATTACGCCTTCCGGATCGTGGACATTTCATCGAATAACGACTCCTGGGCGATGAATCACTCGGTTATTATCTGCGACAACGGAAACGTCTGCGCCTCGATGCCCGCCGGGAACACCTTCACCGGCAACCGGAACGTGTACTACCGCCGCGGCGGATCCTCGACGCTCTTTTCCGGCTCCGCGACGACCCTGGCCAGCTGGCAGACGGCGACCGGGGAGGAAGCCAACTCCGTGAACCCGGCGAGCCTTCCCATCACGACGGACTCGACCGTCGCCGGGGTGGTCCCGGACCCCAAACTCCCGAACGGGTCGGCCGCCATTGATATCGGGGGGCCGGTTGCCGTGACGTACCCCTCCTGGCTCCACCAGGAAGTCAAAGACGATATCGGCACCTATGGGGTCCGCGGCACGACCCGCGCCTCGGGCGTGGAAGATGACGTGGCTACAAGCCCGGATGCCGGCTTCCACAAGGACTATGGGCGCTTTACAAACACGTCGGTCACGGCCGGCACGCTCGTTCAGTCCTCGAACACGACGCTTACCTTTAATTTCACGATCCCGCGCTTCATCGGGGAGATTGTCCACACCGATTACTTTAAGATCACGCTGCCGTCCGGCTTCACGCTGAACTCGGGCGGGACGTCGGCGGCCTCCTCCTCGACCATTTCAGGCACTTGGAGCGCCTGCACCGTGAACGGCCAGGTCATCACGTGCGAACGCGCGGGCGACGGGAACTCCGAGTTTTACGGCGCCTACACTTTAAGCATCTCGAACGTCGGACTTCCAGCTTCCCTTGGGACAACCGGGACCTTCAGCCTCGAGCTCTTCGACACCGATGACAAGAAGTACATGGAAGCAACGTCAATACCCGGCATCAACATCACGTCCGCACCTTCAAGCAACCAGACCGTGACGCCGCGCGGATGCCGGTTTGGAAAATCAAGTCACTAGAGGGACGAAGATGATCGAAAAATGGACTCGTGACCATGCCGACCGCCGACCCGATCCCACTCATTGAACAAGCCGCCAATCAGGGCATTGCGCTTGTGTTTGCGGTGGCGCTCCTCATCGCGTTCGGGCTTCTTGTGAAATACGTCCTCAAAACCTCGAACGAGCGCGAGCTCCGGATGCAAGAAACCATCAGCGGGGCCTGCCTCAAGATGGCCGACGCGCTCAAAGACCTGAATGAAAATTCGCTCAAGCGTCATGCCGAGACGCAGCGGATCATCGAGGAAGAAGGCTCGAAGACGCGAAAAGCCATTTATGAAAAAAGGCCTTAACAAAGTAGGTTAAAAAAAGGAGGCGGCATGTCAGGAAAAAAGACGTATGCCCTTGTGATTCTTGGCGCTCTGTCGGCGCTTGCGCTGTACGTGCAAGGGGTCATTCAGAACGGTTTTGATCTGCAAGAATTTATCAAATTCGTGAACAGCGAGGCCCTGATGCTTGCATTCGCCACGCTTAGGCAGGCCATCGCAAAAAAGTAACTAAGCGGACGCTCCGGCAGCTTGACGCGCTACTCTTGGCGCTCAAGTTCGCCGGAAATGTCCGCGTTGTACGCGGAAACCGTCAAGGTATTCCAACAATCGAGGTAACGATCGGCGATGTCATGGAGCCCTGGGAAATCGCGGAAAAATGGGCCGCAGTCGAGCGCGAACTCGAGCGAAGCAGGCTCGACGGACTCGTCGCCGTCGAAACCAAGCGCGAAGGAAACCGCTTCCGCTCCTACACCGTCACCGATACCGACAAAGACGTATCAAAAGGAAGGCTATAGCTGGATGGACCCGGCCTGGTCGGTCTGGGCATCTGAATGAGTGACCAACTCTTCACGACCCACAAATACGAAATCGTCCTCGACCGCTTCGGGGACGATTTTTTTATCCCCGTCTTCTCGGACGTCCACCGCTACGCCTACAACTGCGACGTCGAGGGCTGGCGGCACTTCCTCGATTACTGTAAGAAGCTCATGAAGGAAAGCCCGAACGTGTACTTCCTCGGCCTCGGAGACTACGACGACCTGGGCTCCGAATCCGAGCGCCGGAAGCTCGCGCACTCTGAGCTCCACGAGACGACCTACGACTCGCTCGACGACTACATGGACAAGCGAACGCGCGACTTCTGCAAAGAGCTCGAATTCATGAAAGGCCGCATCATCGGGCTCATCGAGGGAAACCATCACTACAAATTCGCCGCCGGCGACACCTCGACCATGCGGATGTGTAAATACCTGAACGCGAAATATCTCGGCGGGATCTCGATCATCCGGCTCCTTTTCAAGTACAAGGGCAGCACGGTCGGGAAAAACCAATCCGTCGATATCTACGCCCACCACACCGCGGGCTCCAAAAGCGGCGGCGGCCGAAAGGCCGGATCCTCGCTCAACAAGCTCGAGGACATGGCGGACGTGTGGGACGTGGACATCTGCATCGCCGGCCACGACCACAAGATGAACGTGGGCTTCCCGGTCCGGATGTACCTCGATCGGCAGATGAACGTAAAGCAGCGCGACATCCTTCTCGTCCGCACCGGCAGCTTCCAAAAAGGCTGGGTCCCCGGCCGGCAGGGCTACGTTCCGACCTTCAACGGGAAGCCAAACTTCCTCGGCTGCCCGATCATCAAGCTCACGCCGACCCGCGAAGGCGTCCATAGCGGGCATGAGACCATCACGATCAAGAAGTCTATTTTGACCGGGAGTTACTTTTGACCGTCCCTCAAGGCACGAAATTCGACTCGGAGAAGCCGCGCTGGTCGCTTCTCCCGTGGACCGAGGTTGAAGACGTTGTCCATGTCCTCACCGCCGGCGCGAAGAAGTACAGCCCCGACAACTGGAAGCACGTGCCAGAGGCCCGGGACCGGTATTTCTCAGCCGCGATGCGACACCTCACAGCCTGGTATGGAGGCGAGAAGAAAGACCCGGAAACGGGACGCTCGCACTTGAGTCATGCGATCTGTTGTCTTTTGTTTCTAGCCTGGTTTGACCGGAGGGACGAATGCAATCCAAACGGATGAGCCTCGTCGAATCGCTCACGAATGTCGTGGTCGGCTACGGGATCAACTGCGCCGCGCAGGCCATCATCTTCCCATGGTTCGGCATCCGCATCCCGATCAGCCACAACCTGACGATCGGGCTTATCTTTACCGTGATCTCGATTGTGCGGAGCTACTGCTTGAGGCGGGCTTTTAACAGGCGCTAAGTGCAGCGGTTTGAAAAAATTCTTTGCAAAATTATCTTGCGGGCATACAATGCCGATGTGGCCCATCCTTGATAGCCTTGTTAAATCTTGATAAGTTCTGTTAGGAGTGTATAATTTATATGGGGGTTATAACCGTGCCCGAGGCCAGGAACACTGACTTCCAAAAAGCTCAAGCTGAGGCCCAGCGGGTCCTGCGTGAAAACTTTGTCCAGGAACCCCCCGTTGTCGTATACGACATTGCCCGGAACTACGGCCTCGAAGTCCGTGAATCTCTTTTTGGAGACGAACATCGGGACATAATGGGTTACATTAAGCTTGAGGACGGTGTCGTGTACGTCAATAAACTCGACTCCGGCAACCGCCGCCGATTTACGGTTGCGCACGAGCTCGGCCATTGGCTGATGCATAAGGAAGACCTGCATCGGAACCCCGATGAATACGCAATCCTTTACCGTCGTCCACTTGGCGTTGAAGTAGACCCCGTTGAGCAAGAAGCAAATTGCTTTGCCGCAAACCTTCTCGTTCCTTTCGACCTCCTGAAAAAACACCGTGACAAACCGCATCACGAAATCGCCGCGCTTTTTCAGGTCTCTCCCGAAGTAATCGGATATCGCATCAGCCGCTGCTAAGGCGGGTCAGCGCGACCAAGCATGAATATTTTCAAGCCTCGCCGGGGATCGAGTCGAAGAATCCGCGAGGTCGAAAGATCCCGCGAATCCATTGAGAACCGCGGTCGCGAAGAATACTTCAAGCTTCGCGGGTTCTGGTCGACTACGCTCTGCTGCTGTCTGGTGGGCATGCTTGCCATGCAGGCCGCGATCTCAATCACCATCGTCTGGCTGAATAGGAATAATTTACTTGAGTATAGGTGGTTCTTTGCACTCGTAACTGGCGAAAATTTCTTTCAAATTATCGGATTATGTTTTGTCGTTGTTAAATACCTCTTCAAAGACGCGCCAACAGATCCCACCACTTCCACTTCTGAAGCCCCTACCGATCCGAGCCAAAAGGCTGCCGGAAGGCGTGCTGGCGACGAAGTAGAATCCGGACAGTAAAAAGTTCCCTTCGGACATTTTTAAAAAGTCCGTGAAAAGGCTTATTAGAATTAAATAAATATAAATAAGTGGATTGAATCGCGTACTGTCCGAAAGTACACTTTCCCCTGACTTTTCCGCAGCGGAATAATCCTGTGGTAAAGAAAGGGTCATGATCGAAGCGTACCTAAGATACCGCCGAGAGATTACCTTCACGTCGAGCCTCCAAATCGAAAAGGAGCGCCGGCGCCTCACAAGGATACAAGCCCACCTCGAGAAACCGCTCCTCGAAGCCAAGACGGCAAGCGAGATAAACGACGCGATCATCCGCGCCGCCGAAAACCGCGATCTCGCCCACAACGGCGGCCGCACGGACCCGCAGGCCCGGGACTTCAAACGCCGGCACGGCCTTGCCGTCGTCTCCTTCTTCCGATGGGCGCATGGGGAAGGGCATATCGAGCGAAACATCTTCACGCAGAACCCTTTCCGCCGCCCGCCGCCCGTGGACGCCTACTACCAGAACGACGAGCGCCTTCAAAAAATATGGGCCGCGGAATGGAAATTCCCGCTCACCGACCGCGTCATCATCCATCTACTCTTCGACACCGGCATTCGCGTGGGGGAGCTCGTGAAAATCAAAGTCGAGGACCTAAACCTCGCAAACTGCTCGGTGAGGGTCTATCAAACGAAAGTCGAGCGCTGGAAAGAGCCGGTCTTCACGGAAAAGACGCGCGAGATCATCGAAGCCTATCTTGAATGGCGCGATGAAAAATCCGAGTGGCTTCTCGTGGGGAAGTTCGGACACATGACCGATAAAAACGTGCGCGACCGCCTGGCGCGAATCGGCCGGAAACTCGGGATCCGCATGAACCCGCATTCGTTCCGTCACGGTATGGGGACCTTTTGGGCCAAGCACGGCGCGACCGAAGCCGAGATCGTGCGGCAGCTCGGACACACCGACAACCAGACCGTCGCCAACTACGTCCACCTGGGCGCCCAAGAGCTAAAGAAGGCGCAAAACCGGGTCTACGAAAGGGCCGGAAAATAATTTAAAAAAGGCTTGCAAAGAGTATTACCTATAGGTATACTTGTAAGTATGAAGATTCCGACGGCATGTATATCTGAGGTTGAAGCGAGACTGACAAAGCTCCGCAAGAAAGCCGATAAGCTTGGGCTTCCAAGGCCCGAGCTCGTAATTGGAGAGCGGGAAATAAGGACGACAAAGGACGATCATGGTCACGAGTGCGTGATAGACGAAACCAACGTGACCGTATCAATATCCGTTCTCAAGTATGCCGATTATGAGTTTGTCGCTGCGCTAGACCGTGTCGGTGAAGAAAATCTCGTAAAGAAGGCCCCGGCGTTCAGGGCAATGGAGCTGCCCGTGATATATAGAACGCGTTTCGTCTGCGACCATTGCAAGAAGCCAAGGCTTAGAAAGAAGACGTTGCTGCTACGGAACGCCTCCGGCGAGTTCATTCAGGTTGGTACGGCGTGTCTGATTGACTTCATGGGTTACGACGTCGAGCGCGTTCTCACGTACTTCTATCTTTTTTCAGACGATGCCCTCGGAGGCGAGGGCGGGTATCGTGGGCGCGGCGAAAGGATTCATGATTTCGAGTACATTCTGACTCTTTCGGCATGCGCCGTGCGCCAGTACGGCTATGTAAGCAGAAAAAAAGCGGAAGAAACTGGGTTTCTCTCGACGGCTGGTAGGGTCAGCGCACACCTGTCTGTATTTCGCAAGCCAGAAGACGTTTTGCCCGTACAGGATTGTGACAAGGAAAAAGCGCTTCGCGTTTTGGAATGGTCGAAGACGATCGATTCAGCGAATGACTATTACCACAATATGCGCCTGGCCTTCTCTGGCATCGGAGTCGACAGCAAGGTTTTCGGCATCATCGTATCGGCCATCAATGCATACGATCGGGAAACCGAACCCAAGACATTGGAGCGCCCGGCCGGTGAATCGAATTGGGTCGGACAAGTCAAAGAGCGCCGAGTGTTTAATCTAACGATAAAGCGCATACGCCGTTTTGAATCGGCGTTTGGTCCGATGGCTGCGGTCTCGATGGTCGATTCAGATAACAACGAATTCGTCTGGTTTACCGCCAAGGGCTTCGACGCTTCGGACAACGAGCCCGTGCAGCTCAAGGGGACCATCAAGGAACACTCAATCTATAACGGCCGGAAACAGACGGTGTTAACCCGGTGCTCCTTTATTGGGAATCCGGTCCTTTCAACTTGACTACGGGTTCACCGTTAGGTATACTTTTAGGTATGGAAGTCAAAATCACGGAATTGGATTGTAAGCGCTGCGGCCACAGGTGGACGCCGCGCAAGCGAGACGTGCGGATCTGCCCGAAGTGCAAGTCCGCGCGGTGGGATCAGCCGAAAACGGCTGTTGACAAGAAGAAGAAAAAGGTATAGAAGATCAGCGTGAATATGAACCGGGAACGTGGCGTTTCCTCTTATCAGCCTTTCGGCCAAGTCAAAGCCGACGCGAGGCTCGTTTCCCTACGGTCCGCCACGACCCCCGGTTCGGTCCGCGTCGGTCTGAATACGTCCTACTAGAGCCCTACTTTTTCGGAAGTCGGCGGTACGAACCCCGTCGACCCCGCCAGTTTTACCCGCCAAAAGCGGGGTAGCTGGCGTTAAGAAAACGAAAAAGTAAGACGCTCTAGTAGGACACCGAAAGGTGTCTTGCTAGAGCTTTTTTATTGGCTCTGTCTTGCGCCCTTCGGCGTAACGACAGGGCCTTTTTTATTGGCCGGAAAGGGAGAAATGAGCACGAAGACCGAAGTGAAGCACACACCGGGGCCGTGGAAAGTTTCAGATGGTGGCCGTTCGTTCGGAATCACCATTAGGAACGAAGAAGACGCGATCCTAGCAGACGTACATGACCGTCTGGATGGCGTGAACAATGCAGAACGCTATGTGGAAGCATTGGCCAACGCCGCCCTGATCGCCGCCGCGCCGGAGCTGTTGGAGGCAGCGAAGCAGGCGTTCGAGTGGATTGCCGCTCAGGACTATAACACTCAGATGCGGAACGCCGACTGGCGAAACGCGCTGAAAGTGGCCATCGCCAAAGCCGAGGGCCGGTCATGACCTCCGCCATCGGCCGCCCCAAGAAGAAAGAAACCCTCGCTTCCCTCGAGGTCCTGACAATGCAAGTCGCCGCCGACAAATGCGTCGATATCGTGAATCGCCGCATTGAAGACGTCGCCCTCCGCCGCGAAATCCGCCGCCAGCTTATCTTGATCAGGCTCTGCGGCGTGAAGGCCCAGGAGATCCTTCAATGAACGCGCACAAGGCCCTCGAACGCGCCGAGCGCCGGGCCGTGCGCCGGTGGCTCCGGGAGAACGCCCGGGACATCCTCCTTGTGGTGCTCTGGATCGGGCTTCTCCTTGCCGCCTGCTCTCCGGTCTTCGCGGCGGAAGTGAGCCTCCCGGCCATCGCGCAGATCGAAAGCTCGAACCGCCCCTATGTCATCGGCGACGGGGGCCGGGCCTTCGGGCGGTATCAGATCACCGCGCCCGTCATCCGCGAACATGGCCGCTACACCGTGGCCGAAGTGAAGGCCTCGCCCTCCAAACAGGAAGAGGTCGCTCGGTGGTATTTCACAAAGCGCATCCCGCAGATGCTCCGCGCCTTCGGCAAACCCGTCACGACGCGGAACATCCTCATCGCCTACAACGCGGGGATCGCCTACGTCGCCAAGTCGAAGCCTCTGCCAAAGGTCACCCGCCGCTATCTCGAAAAGTACGCGGCACTCACAGGGAGGGCGGCATGAAAAAGCCTGATGGGGGTCCGGCGTTTCCGAGGCCGGCAAGCGAATACACGAAGGACGGTTCTTGCGCGGATGGCAATCACGCAATTTCCGCACAAACAGGCATGACCCTCCGCGACTACTTCGCGGCGCATGCGCCTATCACGTTTCAGGATGCCTGTGACGCAATAGGTGAGGATGGGTACTCTTACAAAGAGGCGTTCACGCGGCTTGCTCGAATGAGAATGGCCTATGCCGACGCTATGCTTGCGGAGCGGGAAAAATGATCGGCGACAACTTCCCGGTTTTCCCGCCCCACGAGGACGGATGGAACCCCGCCGGGGACCTTTACCTGAACGCCCCGCTGCCGTCACCCCTTTACCCGGAAGACCTCGAGCTCGAAGGCGAACTCGAAGACGACGAGACCGACGAGGACCGCTACGAGCGATGCCTGAAAGACGGCATCTGCGTTCTCTGCGAAGAAGCCGAAGCCGAGCTCGGGTCCGAAATCTGCCGGGAGTGCAACAAGGAAAGGGAGTACGACCGGGAATGATGACCATGCTCCGGACCATCGACCAAATCATCGATCGCATGAAGATTTCCGAAGAGGCCAAGGAAAGCCTCCGGCAGTACGCGACCTTCGAGACCTACAAGCGGCGCGTTCACCGGCTCATTGCCGAATGCGTCGTCGAGGAACGGGCGCACGAACTCGTGCTCCAGGATTACCTCGAAGAAAAGGGCCTGTCGTGAGGAAGCCGCGCTTTAACTGCTTCATCTGCGACGGCGAGACGCCGCTTGAGGCGTACCGAGACGCTTCCGATAAGCAAATCGCCCGGGCCCTTGTCGCGTTCAAACTCTGCACCGAGCACGCGCAGGCGCTTGACGCAATCCAGACCGAGCGGTGGAAGGCTGAAATTCAAAGGAGCGTTGCATGAATAACGGAACGAAGCCGTCTGAGATACGGCGAAAAGGAGAAGCGATGGAAAACGAAAAGGCGGTTGCGGTCAGCACGGAGAAGTCCCCGGCTGAAATGATCCGGTTTGCCGTGGAGTCCGGCGCGGACCTGGAAAAGCTCGAAAGGCTCATGATCTTAAACGAACGATGGGAGGCCAATGAAGCGCGGAAGGCCTACCACAAGGCCATGAGCGCCTTTAAGGCGAACGCTCCAAAGATCGAAAAGGACAAGAAGGTCGGCTACTCGACCGACAAGGGCCGCGTCGGCTACGCCCACGCGACGCTGGGGAACGTCACGGAAAAGATCAGCGCCGAGCTTTCCAAACACGGCCTCTCGGCCTCTTGGAAGACCCGCCAGGACGACAAAATCCACGTCACCTGTCGAGTCACGCACGTCCAGGGCCACTTTGAGGAAACAACCCTCTCAGCGCCGGCCGACACGTCGGGCTCGAAAAACGCGATCCAAGCCATCGGCTCGACGATCACGTACCTTGAGCGCTATACGCTCCTGGCGCTGACCGGCCTTGCCACCTTCGACCAGGACGACGACGGGGTCGCCGCCGGGACGGAGTTTATCGACGAAAAGCAGTTAAACCAACTCATCGACCTCATCAATGACCGCATGGTCGACGAAGCGCGGTTCCTGAAATACATGGGCGTCGAATCCCTGGCGAAGCTGCCGAAGGCGATGTTCCAGAAGGCGGTAAACGCGCTCGGGGCAATGAAGAAAAAATGACGATCCTCGATTGCGTCCAAGGATCCGAGGAGTGGGCGGCTGCGCGGTGTGGCCTGCTCACCGCCTCGAACTTTGACAAGATCGTCACCGCCTCCGGGGAGCCGTCGAAGCAGCGCCAGAAGCTTCTGTATCAGCTTGCCGGCGAGCGCCTGGTCGGAGCGCGTGAAAACGCCTTCCAAAACGAGGCCATGCAGCGCGGCGCCGAACTTGAGGCCGAGGCCCGGGCGCTCTACGAAATGCTCACCGACAACACCGTCGTCGAAGTCGGGCTCTGCTACAAGGACGACCTTCGGCTTTGCGCTTGCTCTCCGGACGGCTTGGTCGGCGAGGACGGCGGCCTTGAAATCAAATGCCCGAGCCTTCCCGTCCATATCGAGTACGTCCTCGGCGCGAAACTCCCCACGGAGTACGTCCAGCAAGTCCAGGGCAACCTCTACGTCACCGGGCGCAAGTGGTGGGATTTTGAGAGCTATTACCCAGGTGTCCGGCCTCTCATCGTGCGCGTCGAGCGCGACGAGAAGTTTATCGAAAAGCTCGACGCAGCGGTCAAGGCCTTCGCCGCGGAACTCGAGGCCACGGTGGAGAGGATCCGTTAATGCTCATCGAGAACATCTGCACGAAAAAGACGTACACGACGAAAGCCGGGAAAGAAAAAACGCAATGGTTCCCCGTCGGCATCCTGAAAACGACCGACGACGGGAGGCGCTACATCGAGCTCAACATGTTCCCCGGAACGCCGTTCTACGTCTTCGAGAGGAAGGAAAAGGAAAGCAACGGGGTCGACAACTTCTAATGCCCAAAGTCGCCGCGAAGGTTCTCGCCACGAAGATGGAAGAGGGGAAGCTCTTTGCCAAGGTTCAATTTAACGGCAAATGCCCCCGGCCCGGCGAGACCTTCACGGCGAAGTGGGGCTCGACGCGCTCTTTGTCTCAGAACGCGCTCTACTGGCGCTACCTGACCTATTTGATCGAGGATTGCGGCTTGAAAGAGCAAGGGCATTTCAGCCCCGAAGCGCTGCACATCGACCTCAAGACCCACATCCTTGCCGAAAAGATTTTCGACAAAGGCCAATTCAAGGCCATCGAAGAAGCCACGACCTCAGACCTGACGAAATCCGAATTCAGCGAGTATCTCCAGCGCGTCGACGAGGTTGTCCGCGAAATCTTCGACGTCGACACCACCGAATTTTGGGAAGCACTCGAAAAATGACTTTCCCCGCACCGTCGTTTAAGCGTAAGACCGCCTCGGAAGTCCGGACGGGCGATGCGCGGCACGCAGCCGCGCCGGCGCGGGTCCTTTTGAAGCCGAGTTGCGTGAAAGCCGTACATAGCGGACCCCGCGAAAGGGCGCTTAATTCAAAGCGGATGGAATTTCCGGCCTCGGCTTCTCTATGACGCTTTTCATGGAAACAACGAAGATCGACCCTTCGCAGACGGTCGGAGAGATCCAGAAAGTCCTCGGCCGCTACGGCGCGAAGTCCATCCAGGTCGAATACGAGGACGGCGAAGTTTCCGGAGTCGCCTTCATTGTCGAAGTTTCCGGGAAGCGCATCCCGTTCAAGCTGCCGTGCCGGTGGAAGGCGGTTCATTCGATGCTCGTCGGCCGGATGCACCGGATTCGGAACCAGGAGGAATACGTCCTTCAGGCAAAGCGGATCGCTTGGCGTCAAATTCTAAGGTGGGTCCAAGCGCAGCTTGCGCTTGTCGAGACCGACATGGTCCGGATCGAAGAGGTCTTTATGCCGTACCTCGTCGTAGACCAAGGTAAGACGCTCTACGAAAAACTCGCCCACAACGGCTTTTTACTTGAGGCGCCTAAGTGAGCCGCGGACAGTCGACATGAAACACCCCCGCCTCCGTCACAACCCCGGCTCCCGTGATCGCCTCCCCGCACCCGTCGCACCGCTTCGGATGGTCATAGCTTTTCTCGCAGAGGCAGACGCCCGTGTACGTGACGCGGTTTTTCACGAGGACGTAGGTTTGGTGGGGCATGCAACTGATTCTATCAGGCTTTTTTTTGACCGCTTGCGCTTAAAAGCGCTTGGGATCGCTCGATGACAACCGCCGTTAAAGAGCGTCCGATCCTCTTCAGCGCCCCGATGGTCCGAGCCATCCTCGAAGGACGGAAGACGCAGACGCGGCGGGTTGTGAAGCCGCAGCCGGCCTATGCCGGGATCGAGAAATTCGTTTTTGAGACGCACCCGTTCGCGCCGTCCGCGCTGAAGGGGACGCCAGCCGCCGGCATGAACCTTGCGAAGGAGGGTAAGACCTGGCTCGCCGAAGACTGGTGCGGAAATATCGTCGGCGTTCTCGGGGATGCGCCCTACGGCCTCCCCGGAGACCGGCTGTGGGTCAGGGAGACATGGGAGCAGATTTCAGAATCGCACGTTTGGTATCGAGCCGATCACAATGACGGCTACTGGCTACGGCGCTTCGAGGGGCTGCACGAAGAAAGGCTCAGAACGATCAACCGCCCGGGTTGGAAGTCGCCCGTTTCGATGCCCCGCTGGGCCTCCCGCATCACGCTCGAAATTACCGACGTCCGGGTGCAGCGCCTACAGGACATCAGCGAGGAGGATGCGAAGGCGGAGGGGTTCGAGTTCGGACAAAACGCTGACGGGACCTTCGGTGGTTGGGGCGGAGCCGATAGTTACCGGGCCGCTTTCTCTTTGGGCGCGTGGGTCTCGAAGTATTGGAACGCAAACCCGTGGGTGTGGGCGTACACGTTCAAGAGGATTGTGCCGGCGTGAATGATCTCTTCCCGCAAGTCGGCGAGCCCACAACAAAGATCGTGCCCTGCTCGTGCGCGACCGTGAGAAAGGCAAAGAAGACCGTCCAAGCCCCCCCCCAGCAAGCAGCCCGTCGTCATTCTTCAGCGAGGTCTCGACAGGCGCTTCTGGATCGGATCGTGTCCGCGGTGCGGGAAGGCTGTGACGAGTACGTGAAAATTTTTTTGCCTGAAAAACGCTCCAAAAAGCGCGTTTCAACATAATGGAAACCCTGATTTTTATTAACGAATGAAGCAACGCAGCCGCGACACCGAAATCTGGAAAGACCCGTGGTATCGAAAACTCCCCGTCCTCTACAAGTGCTTTTGGGACTACCTCTGCGACAACGCCGACCACTCCGGGGTCTGGAAAGTGGACCTTGAGCTCGCCGAATTTCAGATCGGGGAAAAGATCGACGAGGCGACGGCCTTCCGGCTCTTCAATGCCGACAAGGAGCGGGTGAACTGCTTTAAGGCCGGATACTGGCTTTTGGTTGAGTTTATACCGTTCCACTACGGAAGCCTGCTTGAGGGTCATCCTTTCCATAAAAAAGTTCTTTCGTTGGTTCAGCAGCATGGAATCGAAGCCTTGTTAAAGGCTTCGCAAAGGCTCAAAGACAAAAGAAAAGAAGAGACAAAGACAGAGACAAAGGAAAAGGAAAAAGAGGGGGATTGTGAAGGGGGAAAATCCAGGGCTGAATTCGAGCTGTTTTGGAGCGCATATCCGGCAAGGCGCGGAAAAAAGGTCGGGAAGCAAGACGCGTTGAGAGAGTTTCAGCGATTGAAACTCCAAGAGCCCGACATCCAAAAACTCATGAAGGCCGTTCGGCATTATGCCGCGAGTGATGAGTATCCCAAAGACGCATCCCGCTTTTTGAAAAACGACTACTGGCGAGATTGGATCGAGCCGCCGGTGGCTGAGGCAAGAAGGCCGTACCTGACGAAGGCGCAAGAACATAACCTCGAATCACTTCGGAGGCTAAACGAAAATGCGAATCGAGACATTCAACCGGGCGGCGCTATTGATCTGCACCGCCTTCCCGGACCGGAAGTTCGAGGCTGAAATCTACTTCGAGCTTTTGAAAGACCTCCCCGACGAGGCCTTTCTGAAAGCCGTGGTCGGTTTCTGCAAGGACCGGACGGAGCTTTACCCGGGGTCGAACCTCATCGCGATCCTTCGCGAGAGGACGCAAGACCTCGTTAAGAATCAATCGTTTTTGAAACTGCCAGCCGGCGAACGCTTTAAGCACGGCCCGGATCCGGCTTTCAAAGCGCTTATCAAGTCGCTCGCAGACAAAAAATGACCCCCTTCCCCGAGCTCCGCTACGAGGACGACTACAAGCCCCGCCGGCGCTTTTCGCACTTGAAGCCAAAATTCTCAGGTCCTGACTACGACCCGGCGCTCGATTGCGAACGCCTGACGAAACAAATCGGTCGAATATTTGACCTCATGAAGGACGGTCAATGGCGGACGCTCGAGGAAATCGCCGAGGTCACAAAAGACCCACAGGCCTCGATTTCGGCGCAGCTTCGGCATTTAAAAAAGCCGCAGTTTGGCGGCCACACGCTCAAGAAAAAGCGCCGCGGCACAACCGGAGCCTGGGAGTACAGCATCATGGTATTCCGACCGACTTTTGTACCGGAAAACAAGGGAATCCGAAATTTACCAGAAGCGCACGCTTCGGACAGCAAACAGCTTTCGAGTGCCGAAATCATGGCGTTGTTTGAAGAGCAACTGCGAAAGGAAAGGGGACAAGCATGAACCGTGAAACCGTCGAAATCAAAAGCCCGTTTTTGAAACTCTCAGAGGCCGCCGAGCTCATCCAGCTCAGCGAAGGAACGATCTACCGCCTCATGAAGCAAAAAGCACTTCCCGGCGTAAAACTGGGCGGCACCTGGCGCTTCCACCGGGAAAGCCTCGAGGCCTGGATGAGAGAAAAATGCACGGTCTGACCGAGCGGGATGTCTGGCACCGCCTATACGGCCAGCACTACAACTGGCACGCCTCCCGCGTCCCCTTCTACGACGGCCGGCACATCAGCATTTTGAAGAAAAAATAATGGGCTACGACATCTCGAAGTGGAACGGACTCAAGCGCAAAGCCCCGCTGCGGCGAAAGACGAAATTCAACGTCGACCCGCTCTTGAATCGCCTGGCCGGCACGCCGCGCGGCTCGAAACTCGAACGCGCTGTCCACGGCATTATGAAACTACGCGAAAAGGCCGGCGAAATCCGCGATCTGAAACAGCAGCGCCGCGTCGACCTTGGCGACGGCATCGACTGGGCCGTGGATTTCTCATTCATCGACAACAAGACCGGAGAAAAAACTTGGGCCGAAGCCAAGGGCTTAGAAGATGCCCGATACCGGATCTGCAAGAAACTCTGGAAAAGCCGCGGCCCCGGGCCGCTCGAGATATGGAAAGGCCACTATCGGCAGCCGAGGCTTGTCGAAATCGTGATCCCGAAAGGAGACTCCGCATGAAAACCTACCACGGCGCTTTTTACTGGCTTCTCGTCGGCTTCATGCTCTGCCTCCTAACCGCCGTCTGCTGGATCTCGCGAACACCTGAATCGGAAGAAGCATGGAGGTACAACCAAATGGCGGAGGAGCAGAAATGAACGACAAGCCGACGAACGAGGAGATTGTCGAAAAAGTTCTGCCAATTCATCCAGCCGTCTATGACGACATAGCGATAAAAAATCGGCGCAAATGGATAATTCAAGCCCTCGAAGCCAAAGACGCCCGCCTCTCCGCCCTTGAAGCTAAGCTCGAAGAGGTGGAGAGAGAACGTGACGTTTACAAATTCGCTTTCGCTTTAAAGGGCATAGAACATGACCAATTCCATGAAAGTGCCGAAAAATCGAACAAAATAATCTCCGACCTCAAAGCCAAGCTCGAAGCGGCGGAGAAGGAGATTGAGACGTTGAAAAAATTAAAAGGCTCTCTTGAGCGGTCACTGGACCAGGCGCTTAAAGAAGGCGACGGGAGTTACAGGCCATGATGGAAGAATCCTACCCAGACCAAATAGATATGATGACCGAGACAATGCTTCGAGACGAGTGCCGAAAGCTAGTCAAAGAAAATATCAAATTAATGGCTAGCCTTGCTGCACAGCCATCCGTAAGAGCAGAACTTGCGGACACCAGGAAAGAGATCGCCCACCTCCGCAGCCTGCTCATGGGGGCGCGACAAATTCTTTGGAGGGCTTCGGGCTGCCTACATGTTCACCGAATGGAAGACGAATGCACTCAGGTTTGCAACCTAGCGCGCGATGCAAAAGAAGCCCTCGCCCAAATCGAAAAGGAGGTCGGGAAGTGATCCCCCTCGAACGCCAGGTCTGTAGCCTCGGACACGCCCGCAAGCTCCGTGATCTTGGGGTAGCCCAGGAGAGCGCGTTTTATTGGATTAATTGTTTAGCCCCACATCCTGACGAGTGGATCGTTCGTAGCGTGGACTACGGGTATTCGGCAGAAATGATGCACCGCCGTGTCGCCGCCTTCACCGTCGCGGAGCTGGGACTCTTGCTAGATTATCGTCTGCCGACGCTCGATTGTGGCAATTGGCTTGTCCTTTGGCACGGCGTTGTACATGGATACGCCGACACCGAAACTAACGCACGAGCGATGCTTTTAATTCACCTCCTCGAATCCAAAATCCTCACCGTCGATGAGGTCAATAGGAGGCTTAAATCGTGAGCGACCCGTACACCGCCAAGGCGCGGGAGGTAATCGCCTCGCTTCTCAATCCTGAGCCGCACCCGTTTCAAAAGGAGTGGTCAGATGCTCACTCGATGAGCATGGAAACGATGATTGAGCGACTTGCCTCTGCTCTCCGCGAAGCCGTCGAAGCCGAGCGAGAGGCGTGGAAGCGCTTGTTTATCTGGGAGGACGGCAAGCCTTACTACCGCACCGATGGAGGGATCAAACAGGAAATCCCGCCGAAGATAGAACGCGCCATCCGCGCCCGAGGTAAGGCGTGACCCGTCAGGTTTCCTTGGGGCGCGTGAAATGAGGATTCGGATTTCCAGGTGCATCTTTTTTCATAAGTGGGGTGCGTGGAATCGGAGGCCCGTGATGTTCGGCCATGAAGACTACCGCTTCTGCTTAAGGTGCGAGAAAAAACAGGCGCAGTTTATCTTGTGCCGGGAACTGCGGGCAATTCTCTAAAGGGAGGGGAAATGAAGAAGTTGCTGCTTATCTTGCCGTTTGTCTTTTTGTGGGGCGCGTTTTGGATCAGGCACAAGCTGTCTATAGGTTCCGACGATTGGTACGATTTCCCATTTGTTCTAACGACTGTCCTTCTTGGTTCGTTGTCTCTTGTCTATGCGTTAGATAAAAATTTTCATAATCGATGAACGCATCATGAAGTCTCGCAGACCCTGGGGCTACTGGAAGCAAGAAGCCGCCAAGCTCGAGGTCGGAAAGCCTATCCAGATCGAAAGCCGCGTCGACTACCTGGCGCTACGCTACGCCGCCGGCAAACTCGGCATCAAGATCGTCATGCGCGAAATGAAAGTCTACCGCCTCAAGTAAACATTTTTACAATCGTGACTTTCTCTTGTTGTAAGTCATAGGGGAATCCCTGATAATTTAAGTAGGGAAATTCCTATCCGCAGTCGTCTTCCCGGCCGATGGAGCGGAGACAAGCATGAATTTCTCCACAACGGCCGGGAAGCCTTGTGACTACCGCGAGGGTCCTCCAAGGGGCTCTCGCGGTTTCTTTTGGGTTCGATGAAAAAGATCGAACCGCGCCACATCCACGGCACGCTCAGACCCATCGAGCTCGCCGTCTCCGAGATCCAAAAAGCCATCGTCGACATGCGCCGGCGCCGCCAAGTCAGCGCTTTTCTCGTAAAACACGGCACCCTGGTACTCGACTTCGAGACCATGGCCTACTTCGACGCAAGGCTCAACTAATGCCCTCAACCCTCTACGCCTGGACGGGCTTGGCGCTCTGCCTCCTCAGCCTCGCGGTCCTGGTTGCGAAAGTCGTCCAATCCTTTCTGCGTTTTGTGCGTTTAACGAAATTTGCCAACAAAGGCGAATCAAATGCCCCGCGGTAACCCGACCTGGACGAAAGGCATAAGCGGCAACCCCGCCGGCAGGCCCAAAGACACCATCGGGCCTCTTGCTCGCGAGCGCTCCATCGACGCCTTTAACACGATTGTCGCGCTCCTCGAAAGCAAAGACGAAAAGGTGCGGCTTCGCGCCGCTGAAATCATCCTTGAGCGCGGCTTTGGAAAGCCGGTGCAGCAGATCGAAGGCTCGGTTGATCACGTCGTACAAATGGCCACTATAAAAATCGGTGGGCGCATTGCAGAATTCCACGTCGGCGACTGAACTCGAAATGGAGCTTCCAGAAATGCTCAATCCCCCGCCGAAGCTCATGCCGGTCATCACGCGCTTTAACGACTTTCGATATTTCCTGATCGACGGCGGCCGGTCAAGCGCCAAGTCCCACACCGTTGCGCGGTTTCTTCTCTACCTCGCCGAGAAAAAGCGCATCCGCATCGTCTGCGGCCGTGAAATTCAAAACTCGATCGAAGAGTCCGTGTACACGATCCTGAAAGACCTCGTTCTGAAATACAACCTAAACTTCGAGATTCAAAAAACAGAGATCATCCACCGGGTTTCCGGCTCGGCCATCAGGTTCCGCGGCTTCCGCGAGCAGGGCGTCATCAACATCAAGGGCATCGAAGGCGTCGACATCCTCTGGGTCGACGAGGCCCAGGCCATCACGAAACAGACGCTCGACGTCATCATCCCCACGATCCGAAAAGAAAAGGCAAAGGTCTTCTGGACAATGAACCGCCTTGTCACAGACGACCCGGTTTATGTCGCATTCTTCAGCCGACCCGATTGCCTTTCAATCCACATCGACTACCACGAGAACCCGCATTGCCCGCAGGCCATGATCGAAGAGGCGCGGATCTGCAAGGAAAAGTCCGAAGCCGATTACCGGCATATCTGGCTCGGGGAGCCCTTAAGCGACGATGACATTCCGATTCTCATCACGAATGAAATGATCGACAACTTAAAAGGTGTCTTCCACGACCATCAGTTCACGAAAAAGATCATCTCTTGCGACCCCTCTCAGGGCGGCGACGCCTGCGTGGTCATGGTGTTTGAGAATACGCGCGTTGTTGAAAAGCGGACACTTCACTTAAACGACACGATGAAGATCGTGGGCGAGCTTTTGATTACCGCCCAAAAGCATGGGATTTCAGACTTTGCCATCGACGCTATCGGCATTGGCGCCGGCATCTGCGACCGCCTTCAGGAAATGGGAAAGAACGTGATCCGGATTGTCTCTTCGGACCGCGCAACAGACCCTGAGCGCTGGGCGAACCTCCGCGCCGAAATGTGGGCCTACCTTCAAACCCAGATTCAGGCCAGGGAGATCGAGCACTTCGAGGACCCGGAGCTTAAAAAGCAACTCACGGCCGTCCGCTTTGAGCCCAAGGCGATCAACTCGAAGGGTTTCTTAAAGCTTGAGCCCAAGGAAAAGACCAAAGAGCGCCTGGGCCGCTCGCCCGATGACGCCGACGCCTATGTTTACGGCATCTGGGGCTTAAGAGACGTTGATTATTTCAGGGGCGAAGCCTCGGGTGTTTACCCGCACGAGCGCAAAAAAGCGGTTTATTCCGGGGCCGCCGGCTGGTGATTGGCGAGGCGTATTACTGCAACGGCTGTGGACAAGGGATTCGGGACTACCAAACAAAGGACGGCGCATATTGCATACGATGCAAAACGGTCACGAGAGAAAAGCTTTAGGCGATGAGCCGAAGAAATATTACTGCGGAACACGCGACTGTTGCCAGTTTAAGCAGCATTACATCAACAACCGTTGCTTCGCGCAGTACGCGATCCGCCAGAGCTGCCCGAGCTTGATCCGCGCCGATCACAAAACGATTTTGCAAGGCTCGAAAGAAGAAAAGCCGCTTACGAAGTGAAAAAACCGCTCAAAGAAACCAAGGACAAAAAGACCAAGGCGCCTAAGGTCCTGGCCCCATCGGACTCCGAGCAGGCGATCATTAATTTTGTCGCTTCTTGCAACGATGAGGGCGTGAAGTACCGCGACCGCTTTACCGGCAAGTGGAACGTGATCGAGTCGCAGATCCGCTGCCAGCACCCGGACGATTGGGATGAGAAGGAGGACTGGCAGTCGCGCGTCTTTATCCCGCAGCAAGCAAAGACATCTGAGACCGCTTTTGCCTACCTCGACAAGATCCTTTTCGGCCAGCCGCGCTTCTATGACATCCAGGGCGTCGAAGAAAACGACAAGGAAGAGGCCGGCTACATCATGGAGCTCATCGACGCCGTCTTCTCCCGCGGCGAGTTCCATTTCGAGAACGAGTTTGTCCTGAAGGAAGCAACCGACATCGGGACCGCTTTTTTAAAGATTGGCGTCGCCCAGGACCGGAAGGGCTTAACCTTTACCTGGCGCTCGCCGCACTACCTGAAATTCGACCCCGCGTGCGGCCATCGCTTTTACAAGGCCAAATGGATCTGCGACGAATACCCGAAGACCATCACGCAGCTTATCGAAAGCGCCGAGTCGGCATTCCCCATGTACTCGAAAGACCGCATCAAGGCGATGCTTGAGATGATGGAGTCGGAGGCCAACGCTGCAAGGCCGCAAAACGAAGGCGAAAAGGCGCTCATGACTGTCAAGGGTTTCGACGGCACAAGCTACACGATCCCTTCGCAGTACGCGGAATTAAACGTCGTCGAATTCTGGGGGCTTTCCAAGAAAAACCAGGAAAAAGACCCGAAGAAGCCCGCGCATTACGTCTACGAGCAGCGGATCATCGCCGTTGCCAACGGCAAATTCCTTCTCCGGGATGACCAGAACGACTTTGGCCTCACGCCTGTCGTGATCTGCCGGACCAAGCCGCGCAAATACGACACCTACGGCCTGGGCTTCTGCGAAAACTCGGTCGACCTTCAGGACCTTATGAACTCGATGGTGAACCTTGGATTTGATTCGCTAAAGATTTGCTCCTTCGACATCGCCATGATCGACGAAAGCAAGGTGAAGGACAAAGCCTCTATCGAGTACAAGCCGAAGGCCGTCTGGCGCTTTAAGGACAACCCGCACCAGGCGGTGCTTCTCACGCGCCAGGGGATCTCGGCGCTCGACCAGATCATCCGCGGCATCACGGTCTTAGACCAGTTCCAGCAAGAGGCAAGCGGGGTTTTGCGCCAAATCCAGGGCGCGGACGCCGGCGGCTCGACAACGCTCGGCGAGTATAACGCAAAGCTTCAAATGGCCGACAACCGCTTCTTAAAGGCGGCGCGGTTCGTTGAAAAAGACTACATCGTGCCGCTCGTCCGGATGGTCTTTAAGATCCTCTTTAACCCGAAATTTTTTAATCAAGCGCTGATTGACAGGATCATCGGTCTCCGCGAGGTGGAAGTCGAAACGCCCGACCCCATGACCGGCGCCATGAGGAAGACCACGACGAAGGTGCCGAAGCTTGATTTCAATAAGATCGCATCCCAAGGCGATATGGCCTATGACTTTAAAGCTGTCGGCATCACGCAGTTTGTTTCGCGCCTTGAGCTGCAGCAGAAGCTTCGCGAGCTCTTGGTCGAGGTCATGAAAGAGCCGAGGCTCTTCATCATGTCCCGTCCCCAGGAAATCTTTAAGCGCCTCTTGCAGGCGGCCGAGGTCCCGGACTACCAGGACCTCATCAAGTCAGATCCCGAGATCAAGGCGCTCATGGATCAGATTTTTAACGGGCTTGCCCAGGGCGGAGCGGTGCAACCGGCGGGGATGCCGGCTGTGCCGCCCGGAGCCACGGGGGCCATATGAAGAGGGCAAAGCATATGCCGAAGAAAAAGGGGCTCAGGAAAGTCGAACCGATGCCGAAGGTGAAATCTCGCGCGAAGAAAAAATTCGAGCACCCGGCCGACAACAAGCTAAAAAAGGCCACGCTGAATTACTAGATGGCGCAGACGCGGAAGCAGCTTGAAGAGCGAAAGAATAAGCGCGACCGAATCGCCCAGGTCCTGCGCCAGCCGGGCTGGAAGGACATCGAGGCCATTATTGTTGCCGAAATGGAGCTTGCGACCGAATCGTTGCTTGAAGGCGACGACCCGACCGCTCGCGGAGCGCTGCGCGTCTTGAAAAAAATTTCCGAGCAAATCTCGGATGAGCTTGAGTGGGGCGATGCCGCTCTCAAGAAATTGACCACGTTTGTTAAATCCGATGCGGAATAACATCCGGCAAAGGAAAGGAGAGTAAAAATGGCTGATGCACCGAACGCGGCGGTTCAGGAACCACCGGCTGACCCGTCGCATGCACCGGGCCCGTCTGACCCAGTCCAGACGAAACTCAAAGAGCTGGAAACGGCACTTAAAGAGCGCGATGCGAAGATCCAGGACCTTGAGACCACGCGGGCGACGTTAGAGACTCGCCTGTCCGGCGCTCATAGGCCCGATCCCGCGCCGCAGCAAAACCCGCCTTCCAACGACCAGGAAGCACATCGGACCCAGGAGCGCATTCAGGCGATCCTCGAAAAGTCCCTTGTGGATCCGGCCGCCGCGGCCAAGGAGATGAATAGTCTCCTAGCTGACGTGACGACCCAGGCCTCGAGGAGTGCGGTTATCGAAGCCCAGCGGGCCATGACGTCTCAGAAGACCATCGAAACGCTCAGAAGCGGGGTTAAGTCTTCGCACCCGGAGTTTGACGATGAAGTCGTCGACCTTGTCATGGAGCGGGCGAATGCGCTTGCGACAACCGGACGCTTTAAGACGGCGGAGGACGCTGTCAAAGAGGCGGCCAAGCAAGTGCGCGAAAAGTTCGACAGGTACGCCACTTCAAAAAACGCAGTTCCGCCGCTTCCACCGGCCGCCAACGCGGAAACCGGACACAACCCTTCGCCAGAGAAACCCAAGACCGAAAAGGTCGAGGAGCCTAGCGAATGGCTGCAGAAGCAGCAGAGCGCAAAGCAAAAGAAAATTCTGTGAGGTTTTAAATGGCACAGGCACTCTGGGTCAACGAAGGTTCTTACCTGCGTTCCCCTAAGCTGTCTCAGCAGATGCGGGAACAGGCTGCGCCGATGTTTCTCTGGCGTCAGTTTGTGGACAAAAAGGACGGTCTCGGCAAGAACAACGGCGACACCGTCGAATTCACGAAGCGCCTTCGCATTGATACTCGCGGCGGCACGCTCGTTGAAACGACCACGATGCCGAATAACCGCATCAAGGTCATCAAGGACTCCGTCGTCGTGAACGAGTACGGCAACGGCGTTCCTTACACGCAGAAGCTCGAGACGCTGTCTGAGTTCACGATGCGCTCCGAGTACGAAAAGGGCCTCGTCCAAGACCAGAAAGACACGATGGACGTGGCGGTCGCAACGGTGATGAAGACCGCGAAATTCAAGGCGGTTTGCACGGCGACCACAAAAGCCGGCGTCACGTTCACCACGAACGGAACAGCCACGCTGACGGCGTCGAACAACCCATCGGATAACAACGTCCGCGCGGTCATCGACTACGCCAAAAAGAAGCAGATCCCGAAGCTCGGCAATTACTACATCTACGTCGGAGCGACGGAAGCGATCAGCGGTCTGTACGACTACCTTCAGTCGGTCGCGCAGTACGCGGATCCCGAATTCCGCTTCAACGACGAGATCGGCCGCTACTACGGCGCCCGTGTGGTTGAGGACAACAACGTCCTCTCCAACACCATCGGCAACGGCTCGGCTTATGGCGAGGCGGTTCTTTTCGGCGAAGAGGCGGTCTGCGAAGCCGTCGCGCTGCCCGAAGAGCTCCGTTATGAGGAGACCGACATGGGCCGCTCAAAGAAGCTCGGATGGTACGCCATCCTCGGCTTTAAGAAGATCTGGGATCTGACGACGGATGATCTGAACTCGACCGGCAAGGGCATCGAGCGCATCATTCACGTCACGTCCGCTTAAAAAGGGGGCATCTGACCATGTCTCAATACTCTGACCCGCGCTTCGGCGTGGCCCAGACCCTGCCGCTGAACGAAAGCGGCGCCATCAACGGAACCTCGGCGTCTGCCGTGGAGCTCGGCCGGTTGACCGTCATGGGTAACGTGACGCTAACCGACTGGAATCTCCGCGTGAAGACGGGCGGTACCGCGGCGCAGGCGAGCATCCTGATCGGCTATTCACTCGCCGGGACGGGTGCTTTCACGGCCATTGGCACGGCGGCCCTCGGCACGAATGCTGACAGCACGATTATCGACGCAGCGCTCACGGAAACCAACCTGAGCGCCGGCGATGACATCGTCTATCAGAAGACGGCCGCGACGAGTGCCGCTGCGCACAACGTGCAGCCCGTGGTGCATTACCGCGAGCGGTTCGTCCAGGCGTAAAGAAAGATGGAGGAGGCCGGGGGCGATTCAGGGTCCGGACCCGGAGGACCCCCGGCTGAATCCAACTAAGGAACGCGAATGAAGAAAGTATTGATTTCTAGATTCGGAGCCTATGGGGACCATTTGCACGCGTCCCACTTGCCGCGCCTTTTAAAAGAGCGCGAAGGCTTCGATTATGTCGCGTTCGAGTACAACACGAAGGGCGCTGAGATTTACGAAAATAATCCCTTCATCGACGAGCATATCTTCTTTGAGCCGGCGTCTGAGCCCGTCCGGCGGATGCCGTTCCATATGCTGGAAAAGCGCTGGGCGGTTTTGTCGCAAGGGTATGACCGCTTCATTAACCTCCGAAACTCGATCGAGTACGCCTATATCGCGATGGAAGACCAGGCCGACTACTACATGAGCGACGAGCACCGGCGGGCGAAATTCGGCGGCCACAATTACTACGACCAGACGACGATCTGGGCTGGGTATCCGCAGCACGTCGGCGTGGTCGGGGAATTATATTTCAGCGAGGAAGAGGAGGCGATTGTCCAAAAGCTTTACAGGCGCGAGTATTCAGGAAAATTCGTCGTCATCGCCAATCTTTCAGGCACGTCGAAACATAAGCTCTTTTACAACGCCGAGGCCATCGTCAAGCAATTCCTCGCCTGGCACTCCGACGCCGTCTGCATCACGGTCGGCGATGAGGATTGCCGTAACGTGGTTGAGTTCAAAGGCGAGCGGATCATAAACCGCTGCGGCAATTTCAACGAAAAAGGCGAGTACGAAGGCGGCACGCGCTACCCCTTCCGCCAGGCGATGCTCATGACAAAGTACGCGGGCGCCGTCGTCGGCTGCGAATCGGGCCTCATGGTCGCGGCAACGCTTCTCGGGGCGCCGACCGTGCAGCTTATGACCGCAGCCTCGATCAAAAACCACGGTGGAGACTTCCCGAATGACCTTTCAATCCAGTCGCCGGCCGCGTGTTCGCCCTGCCACAAGGGGCCTTACGAGTACATCGGCTGCCCGACCTTCGAGCACCTGGGCTTAAAGTACCCCATCTGCATCAAATTCGACCCGAATCAGGTCCTTTCGCGCCTGGAAATGGCCTACCAGCGGTGGAGTGACCGGCGAGACAGGGTCCTAACCGCTTTAAATGAGGCGGCGTTCGCATCGTGATTCTCGCAGAGCCTCCCAAGCGCTTAAAAGCCCAAAGCTGCCCGTTCTGCGGCTCTTTTCAAGACGTCATTGTGAACGGGCACTACCCGAACCCGGCGAAGCCAGACGGGGCAGAGATAGTGATTTCAAAGGACCTCGGGTATTCGTTCTGTAACTGCAAGAACGTATTTTTTACCGACTGGCTGAATATCGAGCTCGGAACGTACAACGATCAATACGTCCAACGCTACCAAAGCCCACAGACGAACGCCTTGCTCAGGCGATACGTCTCCCATTTTTGGCCTTATTTCCACAAGGCGAAAAGTATCCTCGATATCGGTGCCGTGAACGATGGGATTTTAGACGAAGCACGCGACCGGGGCCTTGCCGCGGCGGGATGGGACATTGCCGAGCGTGAATCAAGGCATCCTATGATTTTTGGAAACTTTGAGACGAAGGAAACAGACGAGACCTTTGACCTGATTACGGCAAGCCATATCTTCGAGCATTTCAAAGACCCGATTGCGGCGCTTGAGAAGTGCCACAGGCTTCTGAATCCTGGCGGCCGGATTTTTATCGCGATGCCCGACCCTTTCTTCATCAACTGGGCAAACCCTTATACCTGGGGGCATTGGCACGTCCGCGAACACCACATCATGTGGGACCTGGACTCCTTCGCAAATGAAATGACGAAGGCCGGCTTCCGCGTGCTCTTTAAAAGGCACAACATCGACATGACCTTCATCTGCAACGGGGATTTTCACATAAGCGGGGAAAAGGTCTGATGGCGATCATCCTTGTGAACCGCTACCAGAAGGTCGTGCGGGCCGACAGGCGGTTCGGAAAGCCGTGGCTCGGGCATAAGTTCCACAACGGCGAGGATACGGTGCATGAGCTTCGCTGCTGGATCTGCGGCGACTGGTTTAATTACTCGAAAAAGGATGCCGAACGCCTGAAAAGCCAAGGCCGCTGGGACTATGCAAAACAGCGTGCAAAACATTGCGGGTCCGAGCATTGCCAGGAGTGGAACCGCCGCTATGAGGCCCACCAGGCCCGAGTCGCCGACGAGTCGCGCGATTATCATGTCGCGCTTTTTAAGCGGCTACGCAAAAAGGGGCTTGTTGCGTGAGATACCTGATCGTGCGGCTTGGGGGATACGGCGACTGCCTCATCGTGACGCCTCTTTTTTCGTACCTCAAAAACCTTGGCCATGAAGTCTATGTCCTTACGTCCGAGCAGGGGATGGAAGTCTTTAAGGAAAACCCGCACATCGACCGTCTGATCTATCACGAGCGCCACAGCGTGGAGAATGCGGAGCTTGAGGAATATTTCCGCAAGGTCCAGGCCGAAAACGCCTGCGACGAGCTCATTGACCTTTGCGAATCGCTCGAGGAAAAGCACCTTTTTCACCCGACCAACCCGCAATACAACTACCCAAAGAATGAGCGCATGGCGGTCGGCAACGTGAACTTTTATGACTCGATGTTCGAGAGTGCCGGCTTTTCCGTGACCGGGCGCCTGCCTGAAATGTATTTTGCTGAAGCTGAGGAAGAAGCCTTTCAGAGAAACCGCGAGGCGTTCCTCGGGAAGTTCCTTGTGGTCTGGTGCCTTTCAGGGTCCTCGCTTCACAAGGCCTACCCGTATACGCATATCGTGATGCAAGAAATCATCAAAAAGCACCCAGACGTCGTCTTTGTGACCGTGGGAGATGAAGCCTGCCAGATCCTTGAGCTTGCGCTCCAACACGAACAGGTGATCCACAAGTCCGGCAAGTGGAGCTTCCGCGAGACCGCACTTGCCTGTAAATACGCCTCGCTTGTAGTCGCGCCGGAGACGGGCGTGATTCACCTGGCAGGCTGCTTCGACACGCCGAAGTTTTGCTTCCTCACCCACACGACCCGCGAATGCGTGACGAAGTATTTTAAGAACGACTATTCGTTGCAGGCCGACGTGGCGTGCTCGCCTTGTTTTCGCATCATCTACGAGGCGGCCGAGCAATGCCCGATTGAGCACGAAGCCTATGCGCCATTTTGCACGGCCATGGGATTTGCGCCTATTAAACTCATTCGGCTTTTTGACCGGATTTACGACGAGCAGGCGGTGGCCGCATGAGCGAGGATAAGGTGCTTTGCCGCATCTGCGGAAAGTCACAAGTCACAAAATACGCGATTACCGATCTCGCCGGCATTCAGGATGACTGGTTTCATTGCTTCTGCGGGACGGTCTTCCGGGATGCTGTGATTAATAAAAACCTCTTCAACGCCGAATACCTGGCCAAATGGGCGGATAAAAAGGGCTTTGACCTAAGAAGCGAGTACCTTCTGCGCCTTTATATTCCGCTCATCGAAGAGATTATTTACGGCCGGAAGTTTTTGGATGTCGGGTTCGGGGTCCCCTACAACATCCTGAATTTGAAGGACCGCGGCTGGATTGCAACCGGAGTCGATCTGATCCCGAACGACTTCATTCAGGATGACTTCGAGGTCTTTGAGTTTGGGGACAAATTTAACTTCATTCTCATGGGTCACGTGCTTGAGTCCTTCCGTGATCCGGTCGGCGCCTTAAAACGCGCCTATAACTTACTCGACCGGGACGGCGTTCTCCTCATCACGCATCCGGCGCCCGAGCTCATTCATTACCTCGGGCTTTCTGGCTTCGGGCATTGGGACAACACTTTTTCTACGACCTTTATCTCGGATAAAGAGCTGAAACGCCTGGCCCTGGGCATCGGGTTTGAAGTGGTGCTATCCCGGATCAACTTCTCTCAAAGATTCCTCTCCTGGAATAACCGGCACATGATCCTTCAGAGGAAGTATTAAATGGCCAAGCTCACGACCCTTGAGATTTACAACGGCATTCTCAGAAACTGCGGCGAGCAGACCGTCGCGTCGCTTGCATCGCTCTCGGCCGGCCTTCAGACCGTCGCCTGGGACAAGCTTTCCGAGGCGCTTGTCGAGATTTGCACCGATCAAAACACGCGCTGGCAGTTCTTGGAAGCCTTCGGCATCGTCACACTTTCGACGAATAATTACCGTTACCTGATCTCATCGCTCACAACCCCGAGCGCTGGCTCGGATATGCAGCGCGAGGACCGCGAAAGCTTTATTCAGCCGGACTCCGGAAATCG